>Ga0209958_1001283_pt1 | contig 20822 bp, 16 predicted proteins | sample ThiBio_inoc_plan_FD_183942 | JGI IMG/M metagenome (GOLD analysis project Ga0209958, IMG submission 183942) | Wastewater bioreactor microbial communities from Cape Town, South Africa - Thiocy_inoc_plan (SPAdes) | ecosystem: Engineered > Bioremediation > Thiocyanate > Unclassified | place: South... | reverse complement strand
CCCGCCGATCGGTAGTCCAGTGGCTCGCTCATGTCCGTCCGGAAGCTGGGGCAAAGGGGGAGGCCGACCCGAAGCCGACACGCCGCGATCAAACCGTGAATCATCGTCGAGATCGGGCCGCCGCGGCAAGCCGTCTCCGCCGCGCCGCGGGGCCGCCGTCCTTGATCGAGTCGCCCGCGAGGTATAGATTAAGGTTCCCCGGGCCGATCGGCGAGGTTTCGCCCGGACCGCCGCACCCACCCCTTTTTTCGGCCCCCGCGGCTCCCCTTGTCCCCGCCTCCAGAAGGAGAACCGTCACATGATGCGCAAGTGGATCACCCTGGCCGCCAGCCTGACGATCGGCCTCGGCCTCGGCCTGTCCGCCACGGCCTTCTCCGGCTCGGCCGACGAGGAGTCGGAGCTGGGCAAGATCATGGAGAAGGTCCAGAAGAACAAGGCCGTCCTCACCAAGGGGACGCGCAACGTCGCCGCCTACAAGAAGGCCCAGAAGGAGATCAAGGAGGCGGCCGACGAGTGGGCGAAGCTCGCCAAGGAGACCAAGACCCACAACGATCCCGTCAAGGCCGCCAAGAACGTCGCCGAGCCCCAGAAGAAGTGGGACGAGCTGTGCGACGCCTGGGAGAAGGAGGCCAAGAAGCTCGCCGAGATCGCCGACAAGGCCGACTCCACCCAGAAGGACGCCAAGGACCAGCTCAACACCGTCAACAAGAGCTGCACCGAATGCCACCAGGTCTTCCGCGTCGACGCCGAGGACGAGAAGTTCTGAGGCGGCCCGAGCCCGACGGAAGGGCGCGCGTCCCCTCTCCCGCCGGGAGGGGGGCCTGCGCGGCTTCGTCGGCCCTTAGTCTGAAGCCCCATGCCCCCCACCGACCCCGAACTCCTCACCCTCCCGACCATCTACGACAACCTCGCGTTCGACGAGGCGATCCTCGTCGAGGCCGACGAGAACGGCCTGGGGCCCACCCTAAGGCTCTGGGAGCAGCCGGATTACGCGGTGGTCCTGGGCTCCTCGCGGCGGCTCCGCGAGGAGGTCCACGTCGACCGCTGCGCCGAGGATGGCGTGCCGATCGCGCGGCGGGCCAGCGGCGGCGGCACGGTCGTCGTCGGGCCGGGGGCGCTGAACATGACGGTCGTGCTGCCGACGGATTACGCGCCCGAACTCGTCACGGTGGACGGCGCGCAGGCGTACGTCCTGGGCCGGGTCGCGGAGGCGCTGCGCGGGCCTGCGCCCGGCGTGGAGGTGAGGGGGTCGGGGGACCTGACGATCGGGGGCCGGAAATTCTCCGGCAGCGCCCAGAGACGCCTCCGGCGTCGGCTGATGGTGCATGCCACGATCATGCATGGTCTTGCGATCGGGAAGATCGCCCGATATCTGCAAACGCCGGCCCGCCAGCCGGCGTACAGGGAGGGGCGGACGCACGAGGAGTTCTTGATGAATATCCCGTTGCGTCGTAGAATTTTGATCGAATCGATCCGCTCGGCGTGGCCCCACTCCACTCTTCTCACTGCGGCGTCGGATGTCCCACCAGATCGCTTCGAAACACTGCGTGCCGAGAGGTTCGCGGACCGATCTTGGATCGAGCGACTATGACGCCATGGCGATGGAGTCGCCTGCGTTGATGCGACCGGGGCGGAGCGACGGAGCTTCCGGGGCGTGCGGCACGCCTCGTCGGCCCGTGCGCGCGCCCCGACGGGCATGGCCGAACCCCCGAACCCGGCGGGCCTCCCTATCGAGCGGGGCGGACCTCTCCCCCGGTTTCGTCCAACCAACGTCAAGTCCGCGGCCCCCCCGAAGGCCCAGGCGCCCGGGGCGGCCAGGAGATCCTTTTCGATGACACGCACGTCGGCGGTGAGCCGGGCGAACCTGGACCTTGTCGAAGAGTACCAGCGCCTCTGGCGCGACGACCCGAACTCGGTGGACGAGTCGTGGCGCCACTTCTTCGAGGGGTACGACCTCGGCGCCGAGTCGTTGAGCCCGGAGGCGGCCCGCTACGGCGACGCCTCGCCGCCGGCCCAGCAGGCGGTCAAGGCCGTCACCCGCCTGGTCGACGCCTACCGCGAGATGGGCCACAACCTGGCCGACCTGGACCCCCTGAAGCTCTCGCCCCGCCGCCAGACCGACGAGCAGCTGGAGCTGGCCAACTTCGGGCTCTCCGACGCGGACCTCGACCGCGACTTCTACAGCAAGCTCGGCCAGGAGCACCACGGCTCCCTGCGCGAGATCCTCGGCGTCCTCCGCGAGACATACTGCCGGACGATCGGCGTCGAGTTCATGCACATCCGCGACTTGGAGATCCGCCGCTGGCTCTTCGAGCGGATGGAGCCGGTCCGGAACCACCCCCGCTTCGACATCAAGAAGAAGCGCCGGATCATCTACAAGCTCAACGAAGCCGAGCTGTTCGAGACGTTCCTGCACAAGAACTTCGTGGGCCAGAAGCGGTTCTCGCTGGAAGGCGGCGAGATGCTCATCCCGTTGCTGGACGGGATCATCGAGCGAGCCGGCGGGCTGGGGGTGCAGGAGATCGTCATGGGCATGCCCCACCGGGGCCGGCTCAACGTCCTGGCGAACATCCTGCACAAGCCGTACGGGCTGATCTTCAGCGAGTTCGAGGGGAACATGCCCGAGACGGTCGCCGGCGACGGTGACGTCAAGTACCACCTGGGCTTCTCCGCCGACCACGTCACCCAGGACCGGCAGACCGTCCACCTGACGCTGACGCCCAACCCCAGCCACCTGGAGGCCGTGAACCCGGTCGTCGAGGGCCGGATGCGGGCCAAGCAGCGGCAGGCGAAGGACGCCCTGCGGAAGATGGGCGCGGCCATCCTGATCCACGGCGACGCCGCGTTCGCCGGCCAGGGCCTCGTCGCCGAGACCCTGAACCTCTCGCAGCTCCCCGGCTACCGGACCGGCGGCACGATCCACATCGTCGTGAACAACCAGATCGGCTTCACGACCTCGCCGGTCGACGGCCGGTCGACCCGCTACTGCACCGACGTCGCCAAGATGATCGAGGTGCCGATCTTCCACGTCAACGGCGAGGACCCCGAGGCGGTCGTCTTCGTCGGCGAGCTGGCCATGGACTTCCGCCAGCAGTTCGGCCGCGACGTGGTCATCGACATGGTCTGCTACCGCCGCCACGGCCACAACGAGGGGGACGAGCCGGGGTTCACCCAGCCCCTGATGTACGACAACATCAAGAACCGGATCAGCATCCGGGAGATGTACACCGAGCAGCTCGTCACCTCCGGCGAGATGTCCGGCCAGGAGGCCGAGACCATCGCCGAGACCTTCGCCGACAAGCTCGGCCAGGTCCTCGCCGAGGTCAAGCGCGAGGGGGTCGAGGCCCGCACCACCTCCCCCGGCTACTCCACCGGCCCCTGGGCCGAGCTGACCCCGAACTACTCGTTCGAGCCGGCCGAGACCGGCGTCCCGTACGAGATGCTGAGGGAGATCACGGCGGTCGCCGCCAACCCGCCCGCCGGCTTCACCCCCAACCACAAGCTGACCCGCATCTTCCAGGCCCGCGTGAAGGCGGTCGAGGAGAAGGGCTCGCTCGACTGGGCCCACGCCGAGGCCCTGGCGTTCGGCTCGCTGCTGAAGGAGGGGACGCCGGTCCGCCTCAGCGGCCAGGACAGCCGCCGCGGCACGTTCAGCCAGCGCCACGCCGTCCTGATCGACCAGCTCACCGCCCAGCCCTGGATCCCGCTGAACAACCTCGGCGCCGGCCAGGCCCAGTTCTGCGTCTACGACAGCCTGCTGTCCGAGGCCGCGGTGCTCGGGTTCGACTACGGCTACTCCCTCGACGAGCCCAACATGCTCATCATGTGGGAGGCCCAGTTCGGCGACTTCGCCAACGGCGCCCAGGTCATCGTCGACCAGTTCATCGCCTCGGCGGAATCCAAGTGGGGCCGCGGCAGCGGCATCGTCATGCTGCTGCCGCACGGCTACGAGGGCCAGGGGCCGGAGCACTCCAGCGCCCGGCTGGAGCGGTTCCTCCAGCTCTGCGCCGAGGACAACATCCAGGTCTGCGTCCCCTCCACCCCCGCGCAGTATTTCCACATGCTGCGGCGGCAGGTCCGGCGGAACTTCCGCAAGCCCTTGATCGTGATGACCCCCAAGAGCCTCCTCCGCCGCAAGGAGTGCGTCTCGCCGGTCGACGCCCTGACCGTCGGCGGCTTCAAGGACGTCCTCGACGACCCGACCGCCCCGAAGGGCGCCACCCGGCTCCTCCTCTGCTCCGGCAAGGTCTACTTCGACCTGGCGGCCCGGCGGGCGGAGGTCGGCAAGGAGAAGGACGTCGCGATCGTCCGCCTGGAGCAGCCCTACCCGTTCCCGGCCGAGGAGCTGAAGAAGGTGCTCCTGGGCTATCCCGAGGTCCGGGACTGGGTCTGGGTGCAGGAAGAGTCGCAGAACATGGGCGGCTGGACGTTCGTCGCGCCTCGGCTGGAGGAGCTGATGGGCTCCCCGTTCCAGTACGTCGGCCGGGACGCCAGCGCCAGCCCGGCGACCGGCTCGAAGCTGGTCCACGACCGCGAGCAGGCCGAGCTGGTCGACGCGGCCGTCGGCGCCGCGGTGCCGCACCTCGTGTCCGCAACCCCCGTCCGCGCCCTGGCCGCCGCCGGGTCGCGGGAAGGAGCCCGTTGAACGATGTCCGCCGTCCCGATCAGCGTCCCCGGCGTGGGTGAATCGATCTCCGAGGGGATCCTCGCGAAGTGGCTCGCCGCCGACGGTTCCGCCGTCAAGGCGGGCGACCCGCTCTTCGAGCTGGAGACCGACAAGGCGACCAACGTCGTCCCCGCGCCGGCGTCGGGCGTGCTGAAGGTCCAGGCCGCCGAGGGGGACACCGTCGCCATCGGCGCGACCGTCGGCGTCATCGACCCGTCCGCCGCCCCGGCGGCCAAGGCCAAGCCCGCCGCCCCCGCCCCCGAGAAGGCCGAGGCCAAGCCCGCCGCCCCCGCGGCGACGCCCAACGGCGGCTCCGAGCACCTCTCCCCCGCCGTCCGCCGGATCGTCGCCGAGGAGGGGGTCGACCCCTCCCAGGTCGAGGGGACCGGCAAGGGGGGGCGGGTCACCAAGGGTGACGTGATCGCCCACGTCGAGGGGGGCGCGTCCGCCAAGGCCGCCCCGGCCCCCGAGGTCAAGGCCCCGGCCCCCGCGCCGGCCGCCCCGAAGCCGACGGCCCCGAAGGGGGGCGAGCGCCGCGAGCGCATGAGCGGCCTGCGGCAGCGGATCGCCCAGCGCCTCGTGGAGGCCCAGCGCACGGCCGCCATCCTGACGACCTTCAACGAGGTCGACCTGACCCGCGTCATGGCGACCCGATCGAAGTACAAGGAGGCGTTCCAGAAGGCCCACGGCGTCGGCCTGGGCTTCATGTCCTTCTTCGTGAAGGCGACGATCGAGGCGCTGAAGGCGTTCCCCGCCGTCAACGGCCGGATCGAGGGGAACGAGGTCGTCTACAACGACTTCTACAACATCGGCGTCGCCGTCAGCACCGACCGCGGCCTGATGGTCCCCGTGATCCGCGACGCCGACCAGCTCTCGTTCGCCGGCATCGAGAAGGCCATCGCCGCCTACGCCGACAAGGCCCGCAAGGGGACGATCGGCGTGGACGACCTCCAGGGGGGCACCTTCACGATCACCAACGGCGGCGTCTTCGGCTCGCTGGTCTCCACGCCGATCCTCAACCCGCCCCAGAGCGGCATCCTGGGGATGCACGCGATCAAGAAGCGCCCCGTCGTCGTCGACGACCAGATCGTCATCCGCCCGATGATGTACCTGGCCCTCTCCTACGACCACCGCCTCATCGACGGCCGCGAGGCCGTCAGCTCCCTCGTCCGCATCAAGGACTGCCTCGAAGACCCCGAGCGCCTGCTCCTGGAGATCTGACGAGGACGGCGACCGCCCAGGGCCCCGGACCGGACCTGCGTCGGCCGTCCGGGGCCTTTGCACATTCATTTCAAGTCCGGCGAGGCTGCGGGAGCCTGGAGGCTGTCGATGTGCATGATGGTCTACGTCGCATCCGACCATCCGTTGCCTACCTCGGCTTGGGACGAGGCCCGGCCCGGCTTCCACGTCGAGGAGTTGTCGAAAAGGGACGAGGCCGTCCGTAAGCAGTTCTCCAAACCTTGCATCTATTACGTCGGTTCGCACGAGGGCTGCGGCTGCGGATTCCAATACGGCCAGTATGAGGAGTTGGAGCAAGATCGCGAGGAATCGGCCGCCGTCGAGGAATCGAGGCGACACCTGTCGGAGTTCTTGGCGTCGGCCGCCGTCGAGGAATCGAGGCGACACCTGTCGGAGTTCTTGGCGACGGCCTTGCAGGGCCAGGCCGAGGTCGAATTGTTCGCTTGCTGGGATGGCGATCAAGCGGCCACACCGGAGCACCGCGGTCGGATGAGCCCGTCCGACCTGCTCCGGGACCACGCCCATTTCCGCGAAAAGGAACTGCTGGTCGTGAGCGAAGCGGCCCGCTAACCGCGCCGCCACCGCGGTGCCTTCTCTGCTATCATGAACGTCTCGGCGGCGGAGGCGTCGATGATCTTACTAGACCCGCTGAACCATCCGATTCTCCGGGGGTGCATCGATGGGCCCTGCGACCGAACAACTGCTCCAGGCGGCGTTGGCCTTGCCGGAGGAGGAACGCCTGGAACTGGTTGAGGCGTTGCTGGACTCCCACGCCTCATCGGATGAATTGCCGTTCGATCCCGCGTGGTTGGAAGAGGTCCGACGGCGTTCCGCCGAGGTCGAGGCGGGCGGAGTCCATCTGGACTCGTGGCAGGTCGTTCGCGAGCGGGTCCGGCGGCGGCTTGAAGGCCGGGCTCGTGGCTGAGGTCTCGATCCATCCGGAGGCCGAGGCCGAGTACGAACAGGCCCTCGGCTGGTATCTCGACCGGAGCCAGCAGGCTGCGGCGCGATTCGAGGCGGCGTTCGACGAGGCCGTCGAAGCGATCCGATCTCATCCGGCGATGTTCCCTCGTTGCGATGAGGCCCATCGGTATGTATCGCTGAGGCGGTTTCCTTACAGCCTGATTTACCGGGTCGAAGGAGATGCTGCGACGATCCTCGCGGTGGCCCATTCCCGGCGGCGTCCGGGCTACTGGTCGGGTCGAGTGTAGCACCGGTTGCTTCGATTCGGGGCCAAGCATAAGGTTGTCGTCATGAACGCCGTCGATGAGATCGAGGACGCCATCCGCAAGCTTCCCGACGAGGATCAGGCCACGCTCCGCGCCTGGTTCGCCGAGTTCGACGCCGCGACATGGGACCGTCAGTTCGAGCGGGACGTCGCCGACGGCCGGCTGGACGCTCTGGCCGACGAGGCACTCCGTGATCGTCGAGAGGGGTGTCGCCTCCCCTCGCCATGGATTCGGAAGCATGCCGCCGTGACCGACGCCGCCCGGTACATCAAGCTGGTGGAGTGGTCGGAGGAGGACGGGGCCTTCGTGGGCCAGTGCCCCGGGATCATCGGCCCTTGCTGCCACGGGTCGGATGAGGTCGAGGTCTACCGCGAATTGTGCGAGATCGTCGAGGAGTGGATCGAGATCGCGCGTCGCGAGGGCCGTCCCCTGCCCCCGGCGACGGCGGGGACCGGTTTCGCCCGGCCGATGGCCTGACGCGGCGTTCCAAAGGGCTCGGCCCGGCGCGATGGTTCGTGCTACGATCGGATGTCGCTTCGGCGGGGCGTCCGCCGGGCCTGGTCGCTAGCTAGAAACGAGGAACCCTCGGTGGCGGAACGGTTCGACCTGGTCGTGATCGGGGCGGGGCCCGGCGGGTATGTGGCGGCGATCCGGGCGGCGCAGCTCGGGATGAAGGTCGCCTGCGTGGAGAAGGCGGCGGCCCTGGGGGGGACCTGCCTGCGGGTTGGCTGCATCCCCAGCAAGGCCCTGCTGGATTCCAGCGAGTTCTACCACCTGGCGGAAGCCAAGTTCGCCCGGCACGGCATCAAGGTCGGCGGCCTCGAAATCGACCTGCCGACCATGCACAAGCGCAAGGACGGCGTGGTCAAGGGGCTGACCGACGGCGTCGCCTACCTGTTCAAGAAGAACAAGATCACGCCCGTCTTCGGCACGGCCACGCTCACCTCGCCGACCGCCGTGAAGGTCGCCGGCAACGACGGCAAGTCCGTCGACCTGGAGGCCGGCCACATCCTCCTGGCCACCGGCTCCGAGCCGATCAACCTCCCGTTCATGCCGTTCGACGGCAACACCATCGTCAGCTCCACCGAGGCCCTGTGCTTCGACAAGGTCCCGAACCACCTGCTCGTCGTCGGCGGCGGCGCGATCGGCCTGGAGCTGGGGTCGGTCTGGCGAAGGCTCGGGTCCAAGGTCACGGTCGTCGAGTTCCTCCCCCGGATCGTCCCCTCCTCCGACTTCGAGGTCGGCGACATCCTCCGCAAGAGCCTGACGAAGCAGGGGCTCGAAATCCTCACCGAGACCCGGGTCTCCGGCGCGGAGATCACCCCGAACGGCGGGGCCAAGGTCACGGCGCAGGACAAGGAGAACAAGACGCTCACCTTCGCTTGCGACAAGGTGCTGGTCTCCGTCGGCCGTCGGGCGTACTCCGAGGGCCTGGGGCTGGCCGAGGCCGGCGTGACGGCCGATCCGAAGTCGGGCAAGGTGCCGGTCGACAAGCACTTCCGCACCAACGTCCCCACCATCTCCGCCATCGGCGACCTGATCGCCGGGCCGATGCTCGCCCACAAGGCCGAGGACGAGGGGGTCGCCTTCGCCGAGATCCTGGCCGGCAAGCCGGGCCACGTCGACTACGACACGATCCCCAACGTCGTCTACACCTGGCCCGAGCTGGCGAGCGTCGGCCAGACCGAGGAGCAGCTTAAGGAGAAGGGCGTCGCGTACAAGGTCGGCAAGTCGTCGTTCATGGCCAACGGCCGCGCGAAGGCGATGGACGAGACCGAGGGGCTCGTCAAGCTCCTCGCCGACGCCAAGACCGACCGACTCCTGGGCGCCCACATCGTCGGCCCTCGCGCCAGCGACCTGATCGCGGAGATGGTGACCGTGATGGAGTTCGGCGGCTCGTCCGAGGACGTCGCCCGCACCTGCCACGCCCATCCCACGCTCAGCGAGGCCGTGAAGGAGGCCGCCCTGGCCGTCGACAAGCGCTCCATCAGCGCCTGAACCCATCCGCCTTCCGCCGAAGCCGCCGGACGAGCGAACCTCATCGCTCCGGCGGCTTCGCGACGGCGTCCAGGACCGTCAGGTTGTCGAGGAGGACGGAATCGGGTCGCGAGAAGAGCCACATCTGGGCGGCGAGTCCGCCCATGAGCAGGATCCAGGTGAGCGCGAACGCCAGCGTCGACTGGATCGTCCGGTGGGGGCCGAACGACAGGCACGACGTCGCGGGGTCGGCGGGATCATGCCTGACGGCGACGGTCCTGGCTTCGGCGAGCTTGCGGTGAATCCTCGCGTGGGCGTCGCGCCCGCTCGTGGGGATGTAGCCGAAGGCCAGCCGGGAGCCCTCGTGCTCGACCCCGCCCACCCTGTAGGTGTATCGCACCTTGACCTCGAAATCCTCTCCTTCGGAGCTGACCGAACGATCCAGCTCCAGGTGAGTGATCGCGCCCGGGACGATCGGCCATCCGACGGCCCTCATCGACCGCCGAAGGTCATACAGGCCAGCCCCCAGCAGGCCGACCCCCGCGAAGCACAGGCCGAGGAACACCAGGGCGATCATCCTCACGACCCGACCCCCCCGATTCCCCCGCATCACGGGTCGGCATACCGGCGACGGGGCCGAAGACCGCCCCTCTCCGGCACGCCCTCCGCGCATCCTACCGCGACCGTCGCCCCGGAGCGAGGACGCGAATCGGCAAGCTCTGGAAATTTTGAGATCGTCGTAAGTCTTGTTTCTTGAGGACGATCGCGCGATCGTTCCGAGGCGGAATCGTGGTTCGTGTTTTCGAAAGCCGTTTTGTGTGGCACTACAGGATAGGGACGACTCTGTCCCGCCTCTTTGGCAATCCGAACGAAGGACGGAAGAGACCCCCTCGCCGGGCCGCGATCCGATCCCGGGCGCTTCGGCCGAGGGCGGCCCACGGGCCGCGAGGCCGGCGTGAGGGAGGCGGGCGGGATGACTCTCCTTGCATGGCGTCGAGCGGCGGTTGAGGTGGGGGAGGGCCCTCCAGAAACCACTTCGAAAACGACGGACGAACCCACGATAAAATGTGTCGAAAATCCCTGTATTATAATAGGTTGCGCCGTTCGTCTGGGAAGCGTCCTTCCCTCGATCGAACCCATTTCCGGCCCCCTCTTCCGCGGTCGACTCGGGATCGTTATTCTGTTCGAATGTGCAGATGGCTGCGAGGCGTGGGGAGGGAGCGGAGATGTGGGAAGCCCTCTGCGAAGTCGGGCCGGGGCTGCGGCCTTCGGAGCGGACGGTGGCCGTGCCGGACGTCTACGGGCGTCGGCACCACCTGCGGGTGGAGGCGGGCTTCATCGGCGAGGCCGACGGCAAGCACTACCTGCCGGTGGGGCTGATCGGCGTGGACGAGGCGAAGCGGCTCGCGCTGGTGGAGCTGCCCCACGAGTCCGACGGCGGCACGAACCGGCTGTGGGTCTGGCAGGACAACCTGCACCGGATCGAGGCCCCGCCCGCGAGGCCCGCGCCGTGATCCTCTCCGACCGGGAGATCGCGACGGCCCTGGAGCGGGGCCAGGTCCGGATCACGCCGTCGCCCGGCGACCTCTCGGCCGACGCCTGGTCGTCGACCGCCCTGGACCTCCGCCTGGACGCCCGGCTCCAGGTCTGGCGGCCCCCCGGCCCGACCGCCCCTCGGCTGGTCGTGGACCCCTGCGACGTCGACTTCAGCGCGACCGAGCTGGCCTCGTCCCACGCGGCCGAGGAAGACTGCACCGACGGCTTCGAGGTCGAGCCCGGGATGTTCCTGCTGGGCTGGACGGTCGAGAAGCTGCAACTCCCCCACGCCGCCCGCATCGCCGCGCGCGTGGAAGGCAAGAGCAGCCTGGCGCGGATCGGCCTGGGCGTCCACGTCACCGCGCCCACGATCCACGCCGGCTTCGGCTTCCGCCCCGAGGACCCCGACTTCGTCGGCAACCCGATCCAGCTCGAAATCTGGAACGCCGGCCCGCTCACCGTCCGGCTGGTCCGGGGCCTGCGCATCTGCCAGGTCATCTTCGAGGAAGTCTCCGGCGTCCCCAGCCGAGGCTACCAGGGCGTCTTCTCCATCCAGGGCCCCGACGTCCCGCCCCCAGATTCTAGGTAATTGGACGATAAGGGGTTACGTCCGGCCTCAAAAAAACGCGACGATCGGCGTTGAACTCGGAGGGGCGTCCCGGTAATATCTCTCCTGTGACGTGCAGACGCGAGCCGATAAGGAAAGCGTCGCCGTCATCCCAGGCAGAAAACACGGGGGATTAGCTCAGCTGGGAGAGCGCTTGCATGGCATGCAAGAGGTCAGGGGTTCAAATCCCCTATCCTCCACTCCTCAAATTGCATCGACGATGATCGCGTCGATCCTCTCCGCCGCCACCATCGACCTGCCTCATCGGCCCGATCGAATCACACCGCAGAAGATACGCTGAAGTCGACTTGCTCGCGATCGAGGTTGATCGCTGGGAGCATCGCCAAACTCTCCAGGATTCCGACGCTTCTCCTGATGGGGCGTCGCCACGAAGGGATTCTTTCCGGCGAGGGAGTCGCCGATATGGAGATGTCCCCGATGCGGATGTCGAGTCGTGCGCAGGATCGTCGGCCGATCGATTTCATCCGGGCTCGCGTGTTCGTCGTGAGCCTGCCGGGCATGAGCTGCCAGCGCGAGCGGCTGTTCATCAACCATTGCCGCCGGCTCGCCACCGCCGCCAGGTCCGCGGGCGTCCCGCTCGCCGTCGCCTGGAACCTCCTGGCCCAGCGCATCGACCGCCTCGTCCCGCGACTCCGCACCGAGCACGAGCGCGAGACGTTCGTCGCCATCATGCACCGCCTCCGCGCCGAGCTGTTCCAGGACGTCGTTGTCGCGCCCCGGTGAGCCGGGCGAAGGTGATGATATACATTCTCTCCCGCCGGCCCGGAGGGCCGGGTGAGGGTCGCCGGACTGTAAGCATGGCTCCGGTCCGGCGACCTGGAGCCCGTCATGCCCTCCGCGCCTCCGACGACCCTCACCCGCCGCTGCGCGGCTACCCTCTCCCGGCGGGAGAGGGGATTTCAGCTTCTTTCGCCTCCCACGCGCCGGTTTCCAGATACTCGTGGATCGAGGCCGCGGCCTTGCGGCCGGCACCCATGGCGAGGATCACCGTCGCGCCGCCGGTGACGATGTCGCCGCCGGCGAAGACGCCGCGCTTGGAGGTGCGCAGGGTCTCCGGGTCGGCCGCGATGTACCCCTTGCGGGTCGTCGCCAGGTCGGGCGTGGTCGACTGCACGAGCGGGTTGGCCGAGGTCCCCAGGGCGATCACCGCCATCTGGATCGACGTTTCGAACTCGGAGCCGGGGACCACGACCGGCGAGCGGCGGCCGGAGGCGTCGGGCTCGCCCAGTTCCATGCGCACGCAGCGCATGGCGTTCACGAAGCCGTCGGCGTCGCCCAGGAACTCGACGGGGTTCGTCAGGGCCATGACGGTCACGCCCTCTTCCTTGGCGTGCTTCAACTCCTCGGCGCGGGCGGGCATCTCGGCCTCGGAGCGGCGGTAGACAAGGTAGCTGGTCCGGGCGCCCAGGCGGCACGCGGTGCGCACGGCGTCCATCGCCGTGTTGCCGCCGCCGACGACCGCCACGTCCCTGCCGCGGCAGTCGTAGACCGGCTCGTCGCTCTCGGGGAAGGCGTCGGCGCGCATCAGGTTGACGCGGGTCAGGAACTCGTTCGCCGAGTACACGCCGTTGAGGTGTTCGCCCGGCGCGCCCAGGAACTTCGGCAGCCCCGCGCCGGTGGCGACGAACACGGCGTCGTAGCCCTCCTCGGCCATCAGGTCGTCGATGGTCGCCGTGCGGCCGATGACGACGTTGGTCTGGAAGTCGACGCCCATCGCGCGCATGGCGTCGACCTCGTGGCGGACGATCGCCTTGGGGAGTCGGAACTCTGGGATGCCGTAGACGAGCACGCCGCCGATCTCGTGCAGGGCTTCGAACACCGTGACGGCGTGGCCCATCCGGACCAGGTCCCCCGCGGCGCTCAGGCCGGCGGGGCCGCTGCCGACGATCGCCACCTTCTTGCCGGTCGGAGGGGCGATGGCGGGGAGCCCGATGCGGCCGGTCTCGCGCTCGTAGTCGGCGACGAACCGTTCCAGGTAGCCGATGCCCAGGGGCTCGAACTTGTTCCCCAGGATGCAGCACCCTTCGCACTGGGTCTCCTGCGGGCAGACGCGGCCGGTGATCGCCGGCAGGATGTTGTCCTCGCGGATCTTGGCCGCCGCGCCCAGGAAGTCGCCGACGGCGATCAGGTCGACGAAGTCCTTGACCTTCACGCCGACGGGGCAGCCGTGCGTACACTTGGGGTCGCCGCATTCCAGGCAGCGCAGGGCTTCGGTCGCCGCGCCCAGGATGGTGAGGCCCTGATTGACCTCCTCGAAGTTCGTCCGCCGCCGCGCGGGGTCCTGCTCCGGCATGGGCTGGCGAGGGATCTTCATGCGGTCCTTCTTCGAGGGCCGCGGCTGCGGGGCGAAGTCGTTGGCGTCGGTGTTCATGATCGGCCGGCCTCGCAACGGGCCTCGGGGTGCCGCTGTTCGAGGCGGCAGGACTCGCGGACCTTCTCCAACTCGGCCTCGGGATGTTCGAGGAACCGCCGGAGCGAGTCGGCCTCGTCCTTCAGGTAGGTGCGGTTGCGGCGGACCAGGGTCTCGAAGTCGACCTCGTGGGCGTCGAACTCGGGGCCGTCGACGCAGGCGAACCGGGCCCCGGCGTTGGTCAGGACGCGGCAGCCGCCGCACATGCCGGTGCCGTCGACCATCAGCGAGTTCAGGCTCACGACCGTCTTGATCCCTCGCGGCCGGGTCGTCTCGGCCACGGCCTGCATCATCCGGGGCGGGCCGATGGCCAGCACCAGGTCGATCGGCCCGCCCGACTCCATCCGGTCGCGGAGGACGTCGGTGACGAACCCCCTGCGGCCGTAGGAGCCGTCGTCGGTGGCGATGAGGAGTTCGTCGCTGATCGCGGCGATTTCCTCCTCAAGGATCACCAGTTCCTTGTTCCGGGCCCCGACGATCGCGACGACATGGTTGCCGGCCTCCTTCATGGCCTTCGCCGTGGGGTAGGCGATGGCCGCCCCCAGCCCGCCGCCGATGACGACGACCGTGCCGAACCGCTCGACGTGCGACGGCGTCCCCAGCGGGCCGACGAGGTCGAGGATGGCGTCGCCGGTGCCGAGCATGTTCAGCAGCTTGGTCGTCTTGCCGACCCCCTGGACGATGATGGTGATCGTGCCGCGCCCGGGGTCGGAGTCGGCGATGGTCAGCGGGATCCGCTCGCCGCGGTCGTGCAGCCGGAGGATGACGAACTGGCCGGCCTTGCGCTTCCGCGCCACGCGCGGGGCCTCGACGACGAGGCGCTTGACGTCGGGGGCCAGGAACTCGGCCTCGACGATGGGGAACATGGGAGGGTCCTCGTGGCTCGCGGACCGCCTACGGTCCGTGGGATGGACGCCGGGCAGCCGCTCGCCGCGATCCGCGCGGACGGCGACGGCCGCGATCCTCGCCCCGCTCGCGGCGGGAGGAGGACGCTCGGCGTGGGCTCGATCCGGGATGGCCCGGGGTCTTGCCCGCCCGGTGTGGTGTCGGCGGGCGGCGGGGCGAGCCGAGGCGTCGCGAAGGGACCTCTTCGACGCCGCGGGCGTCGCCTCCTGGATCGATTATGACGCGCCCGGGGCGGCGAGCCCAGCCCCGACTTTACAAATCGACGGAAATGACGGGAACAACGATCTGTTTCGTCGTGACGCGATGGTCGCCCGCGAGGCGGGCCGGCTCGTCGACTCGGCGGGCCGAAGGTTAAGATGGTAGGAAGACCCTCCCGACTCTCCCCTGGTCTCGACCCGCGATGACGACTCCCCTGCCCCTGCCGCGCCGCTACCTCGTCGGATTCGACCCGCGCGAGCTTCCCCACCATTTCGCGGACGTCGTGATCGTCGGCGGCGGGATCGCCGGGCTGCGCGCGGCGCTGGGGATGCCGGAGTCGGCCCGGGTGCTGGTGGTGACGAAGGACGAGGTCCGCGAGAGCAACAGCAGCTATGCGCAGGGGGGGATCGCCGGGGTGATGGACCCCGAGGACCGGGTCGAGGACCACATCGCCGACACGCTGGCCGCGGGCAAGGGGCTCTGCGACCCCGAGATCGTCGACGTCGTTGTCCGCGAGGCCCCGGAGCGGATCCGCGAGCTGATGGAGCTGGGCGCCCGGTTCGACACCGTCGACGGCCACGTCGCGCTGGGGCGCGAGGGGGGCCACTCGCACGCCCGGATCGTCCACGCGCTGGGCGACGAGACCGGCCGCGAGATCATGCGGGCCATCATCGCCCAGGCTCGCGCCCGCAAGAACATCCGCATCTGGCAGAACTGCCCCACCATCGACCTGCTGACGCTCGACGGCCGCTGTCGCGGCGTGCTGGTCTGGGACAAGCGCCGGGGGTTCGCGCTGGTGTGGGCCCGCGCGGTCGTGCTGGCGGCCGGCGGCGCGGGGCAACTGTTCCGCGAGACGACGAACCCCTCGATCGCCACGGCCGACGGCCACGCCATGGCCTACCGCGCCGGCGTCGAGGTCCGCGACATGGAGTTCATGCAGTTCCACCCGACGGTGCTGTACATGGCCGGCTCGGCGCGGCACCTGCTGACCGAGGCCCTGCGCGGCGAGGGGGCGTACCTCCGCGACTGCGACGGCCGTCGCTTCATGCCCGACTACAACCCCCGCGCCGAGTTGGCCCCGCGCGACGCCGTCTCGCAAGCGATCGCGGCGCAGATGACCAAGACGCGGCACCCGAACGTCTACCTGGACCTGACCCACCTGGACGCCGAGTTCATCCGCCGCCGCTTCCCGGGCATCGACCGCATCTGCCGCGGCTTCGACCTGGACATCACGCGCGACCTCATCCCGGTCTGCCCCGGGGCCCATTACATGATCGGCGGCGTGACGGTGGACGACCGCGGCCGAAGCTCGCTGGACGGCCTCTGGGCGGCCGGCGAGGTCTCCAGCACGGGCCTCCACGGCGCGAACCGGCTGGCGTCGAACAGCCTGCTGGAAGGGCTGGTCTTCGGTGCCCGCGTGGCCGAGGACGTCGCCGAGCGGCTGGACGCGGCCGGCCCCTGGCGGCTGGAGGTCCCCCCCATCGCCGGCGAGGCCCCCGGCGAGCGCCGGCCGCTGATCGACCTGGACGACCTGCGGAAGTCGCTGCGGGCGCTGATGTGGCGCAACATGGGCATCACCCGAGACGCCGCCGGCCTGGCCGACGCCGCCCGCCAGGTCGACCGCTGGTGCCGCTACGTCCTGCCGCACGTCTTCGACGACCCCGCCGGCTGGGCCATCCAGAACATGCTCACCACCGCCCGCCTGATGATCGAGGCCGCCGCCGAGCGCACCGAGTCCCGCGGCGTCCACTACCGCTCCGACCATCCCGAGACCGACCCCGCCTGGGCCCGCCACATCCCCCTGCGGGCCGCCGAGGCGCGGTGACGCCGATCCGCCCGGCCGGTCGCCTCCGCAATCCCTGGCTCCGTCGGACGATCCGTCGGGACGTCCCGAAGGACGCGTGGGGCGTCGCGTCGGATGAATCCATGGTTGCGAATTTGGCCGATAAATTCGCGGCTCGCGGGAGAATTTCGGGAGAGTCTCAAGGGGCCGGGCGGAATCGCCGATAAATGCTCTGGTACTCCTGAACCACCTCTAGTAAAAGGGGCTCACCGCGGTGGACGCGACCCCCTCCGATCGCCGTATCCCTCGGGCGGGACGCCCGGGGTGGACGAGAGACAGGGAGGATGCGAACCCCGCGGGACTGTCGGCCGGACGGCTCTGGTCGTCGGGCTCGTCCCGTCGTCGACGGGATGGGGCCTTGATCGATCGAATCGACCCGGACGGCGGGACGCGGGCGGCCATGAGGGTCGACCGCGGGGCCGATCTCGCGAGGCCCGCCGCCCAAGGAAGGTCCGGGGGAATCCCCCGGCACATCGCTCGCCACCTCGAATTCCACCCTCTTCTTTCGGCACCGCCGCCCCCAGCCACGGGCGCGGATCGTGCGCGCCGGACGCCCCCCCAGGCGATGGGGCCGGGCCCCGGACGGACGACGCGGCAAGCCCCCTCGCGACGCTCGGCCCGGACGCTCGCAACGGCTTCGGCCGGCGTGCGCGTCGCGCTGCTGGTCCCGGGGCCGGCCCGCCTTCGCGCGGCCCGGCCGGACGGACGCCCCCGAGGGAAAGGAGTCCTTGCGGCATGAAACTCGCACCTGCGCTGCTCCTGCTCGTCAGCGTCGCCCAGGCCGCGGCGGGGGAGACCCAGCCCGTCCTTCTCGACTTCCACGCCGATTGGTGCGGCCCCTGCCGCCAGATGCGCCCCGCCGTCGAGGCCCTGATCGACAAGGGCTATCCGGTCAAGTCGATCGACTATGACAAGTCGCCCAATTACGTCGCCAAATACAAGATCGAGAACGTCCCCACGTTCATCGTCGTGGACGCGAACGGCGAGGAGATCGATCGCACATCCGGCGCCCAGCCGGCCAAGCAACTCGCGGAGTTCTACCTCAAGGCCCGCGACCAGGCCGCGGCGCGGCAGTCCGACCGCGGCGGCGACGACGCCGAGGAGGACGATCGGCTCGTCGAGGCCGAAGCCGCCCCGGCCGAGGAGCTGACCGAACGCGAGATCGCCCAGCAGAAGGCCCGCGCCAGGGCGATCAACCCGAGGCCCTGGGAGACCGTGGTCCGCATCAAGGTCTACAACGGCAACTCCGTCGGCTTCGGCTCCGGGACGATCATCTACAGCACGCCGGAGCAGTCGCTGATCCTCACCTGCGCGCACATCTTCAAGACCGACGGCGGCCGGAACTACCCGCCGTCGAAGTTCCCGAACAAGATCACGATCGACCTGTTCGACGGCAAGCTCAAGGGGCCCAAGCAGGACCAACTCTCCTGCACCGAGGAGGGGATCCCGGGCAAGGCCGTCGACTACGACTTCGGCACCGACGTCGGCCTGATCGTCTTCAAGCCCGGCCGCCGGCTGCCGGCCTCGCGGGTGGCTCCGCCCCACTTCGACCCGCAGAAGCGCATGCACATGTACACGGTCGGCTGCTCGGAAGGGGCCGACGCGACCATGTGGGAGACGGTCATCACCAAGCCCCCCACGCGGATGCTCAAGGGGAACGACGAGCACCTGGCGATCGAGTGTGCCCGGGCCCCCAAGCAGGGCCGCTCCGGCGGCGGGCTGTATACCGACAACGGGTTCCTCGCCGGCGTGTGCAACTTCGCCGAGCCGCAGGGGAACCGCGGCCTCTACGCGGCCCCCGAGTCGATCTACCGGCTGCTCGATCGCAACAAGCTGGCCACTCTCTATGCGCCGCCGTCGCTGGACGGCTCGGGCACGCTGATGGCGGACGCCTCGCGGCCGGGCCGGAGCATCCGCGGCCAGTCGCCCGACCGCGAGGAGCGGCCCCGCGCCCGCCGCACCGGCGACGTGTCGCTGCCCGACGCGCCGATCCTCGGCGCCACGCTCGACCCGATCGCGCCGGCCGGCGGCCGACGGCCCCAGGTGCAGGCGGCCAGCAGCCGCACCGACGGCGAGCGCTACGCCTGGGCCGCGCCGCGGTCGTCCCGCCCCGCCGAGCCGCTCGACGAGGGGGACGCCGAGCCGACCGACCTCGACCTGGGCCGCGAGGCCGACAATTCCCACTTCCCGCCGCCGGCCTACGAGGACGACGACACCCGGTCGGTCAACGACGAGGACGTCGCCCCCGCCCCCCGCAAGCCGGCCGCCGCGGCGACCGGCAAGGCCCCGGGCTGGCGTCCCGCCGGCTCCGGCCGCTGACATCGCCCGCCGACGGACATCGACGTCGAGGCCGACGCCTCCCTCGCGGGGACGTCGGCCTCGACGCGCGCCGGTCTTGTATTTCGGCGGCCGGCCTGATCGATTGGAGGGCCTGGATTCGTCGTCGGTCCCGCGACGCACGGGCGCGGTAGGCTCGGACGTCGGGGGGCCCAAGGCCGACCCGTCATGAACCGCCTGGCCCCGCTCGCCCTCGCCCTCGCCGCTCTCTTCCTCCCGCTCACCTCCTCCGCGGCCGACCCCGTCGTCCCCGCCGGCCAGGCGCTGATCTTCACGTCGTTCCGCGGCAACGGCGACGACGGCCTGCACCTGGCGACCAGCCGCGACGGCTACGCCTGGACGCCCCTGAACGGCGATCGCCCCGTCTTCCGGCCCAAGGTCGGCGGCGGCCTGGTGCGCGACCCGAACATCGTGCAGGGGCCCGACGGCACGTTCCACATGGTCTGGACGACCGGCTGGACGCACCCGGCCGTCGGCTACGCCTCGTCGAAGGACCTGCTCCACTGGTCCGACGCCCGGCAGGTCGAGGTCATGCAGGGCGAGAAGCCCCGCAACGTCTGGGCGCCCGAACTCTTCTACGACGACAAGGAGGGGCGGTTCCTGATCTTCTGGGCCTCCACCATCCCCGGGCGGTTCCCGGAGGGCGAGAAGACCGGCGACGACGGCTACAACCACCGGACGTATTTCACGACCACGAAGGATTTTCTCACCTTCACGCCGTCGAAACTCTTCTACGATCCGGGGTTCAACTCGATCGACTCGACCATCGTCCGCGACGGCGACCGCTACGCCATGTTCATCAAGGACGAGACCCGGACGCCCCCCGCGAAGAACATCCGGGTGGCGTTCGCCGACGCCCCGGCCGGCCCGTACGGCCCGCCGTCGCCGCCGATCACCGGGGCCTACTGGGCGGAAGGGCCGTCGGCGATCAAGCTGGGCGACCGCTGGTTCGTCTACTTCGACAAGTACATGGACCACCGCTACGGCCTCGTCACCTCGCCCGACCTCGTGGACTGGACCGACGAGTCCGACCGCGTCTCCTTCCCGCCCGACTTCCGCCACGGCACCGTCCTCCTGGTCTCCGATTCGATCCTCGCCGGCCTGGAGTCGGCCGGACGGTGACTCTTTAAGGCGGGGGGCTTGCCTCGGCCCCACCTCGTAGGCTGGGTCGAGATCCAGCCCGGAATACGCCACGGCCCGCGAGGGCTGGGTCTCGACCCAGCCTGCAAGACCGACCCAAGGACCCCTGCATGAAGCGTCCGACGCTGCTCGCCCCCGCCCTGCTCATCCCGGCCGCCGCCTCGGCGCAGGCACCCGCCGAGGCCCCTTCGCTCGACCCGCCGCCGGCCGCGGTGCAATCCATCACCGGCCGGGAGATCGCCGGACACCTGCGATTCCTGGCGTCGGACCTGCTCCGGGGCCGCGAGGCCGGCACGGCCGACGCCAGGCTGGCCGCCGAGTACCTGGCCTCCAACCTCACGGCGATCGGCGCCGAGCCGATGGGCGAGACCGGCCGCGACGGGAAGCGGTCGTACTTCCAGCGCTTCATGCTGGAGGCCGCCACGCCGCAGGCCGAGGGGGCCGCCCTGACCCTGACGATCACCTACGGCCAGAGCCGGCGGAAGATCGCCTGCGCGCTGGGCTCCGACTACGCCTACGGGCCCACCGGCGTCGTCGTCGGCGAGATCGACGCCCCCGCGATCTTCGTCGGCTTCGGCCGCGTCGACGCCGAGAAGGGGGTCGACGACTACGCCGGGAAGTTCGCGAAGGGGAGCTTCGTCCTGGCCTATCGCGGCGACCCGGGCGAGAATGCCGCCAAGGTCCGCGCCGCGGCCGAGCGCGGGGCGCTCGGC
>Ga0209958_1001282_pt1 | contig 20872 bp, 14 predicted proteins | sample ThiBio_inoc_plan_FD_183942 | JGI IMG/M metagenome (GOLD analysis project Ga0209958, IMG submission 183942) | Wastewater bioreactor microbial communities from Cape Town, South Africa - Thiocy_inoc_plan (SPAdes) | ecosystem: Engineered > Bioremediation > Thiocyanate > Unclassified | place: South... | reverse complement strand
GCGGATAGGGGTCGCGTCGGCGGGGCTCCATCCAGTCGAAGACGGTCGCGATCTCCTCCGGGAATTCCTCCAGCCCGCGGTTGTTCAGCTCCATGTAGGTGACGTCCCAGACCTTCAGGATCATCGGCTTCACATAGTTGGTGAAGACGATCTCATTGGCGGCCGGGGCGAGGTCGCCCAGGATGCAGAGCAGGGGGAGGCGTTCGTGCTGGCCGAGCGACCGGGGGACGTACTTGCCCGGCAGGCCCGAGATCACGGCGACCCCGGCGAACAGGTCGGGATGGCCGAGCCCCACGTCCCACGCCATGTTGCCGCCGGCGAGCTGGCCCGCGAGGAAGACGCGGTCGGCGTCGATCGCGTACCGCTTGCGGGCGTCGCGGACGGCCAGCTCGACGGCCGCGTGCTCGTCGGGCGTGTACCGATACTCGGACGTCCCCTCGGTGGCCCGGTACTCGGGCGCGATGAGGACGTAGCCCCGCCGCGCCGCCTCGTCGCGCCACGCCGCGATCGCGGCCTCCGGCCCGTCCCCCGAATGCAGGACCACGACGGCCGGATACGATCGCAGCGGTTGGTATTCGGGCGGGAGCTGTGCGAGGTAGGCCGTGGGGATGGAGTCGTCGGCGTCGACGCGGACCTCGGCCGCCTCGCCCGCGGGATCGCCGGACGGCCCGCGGAGGGGGGGCGGCATCAGCCGGCAGAGCTTCTGCGCCAGTTCGAGCCGGCGGAGGTTGGGGGCCTCGGGCGGGCCGGGGGGCCAGTTCAGGGCGTCGAGGTCGGCGAGGATCGCCTCGCGGGCCGCGTCGTCGCCGCTGCGGAGGTAGGACGCGATCAGGTCGCGGGCCGTCCAGAGGACGTCGGCCTCGACCAGGTGGGGGACGGCGGCGTCGAGGCCGGCGACGAACCCGGACATCGCCAGGGCGAGCTGCGCCTCGTCAGTCGGGCTCGACTCCGCGCGGGCCCTGCGCCAGGCGGCGAGGCGGTCTCGGGCGACGTCCGGGGCGTCGGCGAGGGCCTTCTGGACCTCGGCGATCCGGCCCTTCCAGGCCGCGTGGACGCTCGGCGCGAGCCGCAGCTCCAGGCGGCGCAGGTCGGAGACGGCCGCCTGGTCGTCCCGGCGCTGGTCCTCCTCGCGGCGCAACTGCTCGCGGGCCTCGACCTGGATGTCGGTGCCGATCTCCGGGTCGTCGAACGTCTTGAGGAGGTCGGCCGCGGCCTTGAATCGCTTGGCGCGGCGGAAGACGTCGACGTCCGAGCGCCGCTGGGTGGCCTCGGCCTGGATGATGAACTGGCGGGCGTTGGCGGCGCGCTCGGCGAGGTCTCCCTCAGGGAAGTCCTTGATGAGCTTGTCCAGCTCGGTGCGGGCCTCGGCGTACCAGCCGGCCCCCATCATGTAGCGGACGACCCGCTCGCGCTCGTTCTGGTTCCCCTGCTCGACCTTGTGCAGCAGGCTGAGGAGCACCTCGCGCGGCACGCCGCGGGTCGCGACCTGGCCCTTCCAGAAGCCGTCGACGCCCCGGAACCGGACGACGTTCGGCCCGATCTCGTTGATCGCCTGCTCCATCGCGATCGGCTTCGCGGAACGCCCGTAGAACTGGAACTTGCGCCGGCCCTTCTCGTCCCAGGGCTCCGCCGCGACGCCCACGACTTCCTTGGGCATGAGGCCGGTGTGGACGGTCATCGGCTGGACGAGCGAGAACTTCTCACCGGTGCGCAGCGAGTTGTCGGCGATCACGCGCTCGACCTTGGAATCGCGGACGACGATCTTCTTGAGGCCGTCCCAGAGGTAGAGCAGGGTGTTGTTGTCGCGGTCGGGCGCGGCGATGGTCCGGTAGGTGACGCCGTTCTTCATCACGACGGTGTCGCCCCGGACGCCCAAGGCGAGCGTCGAGGTCGCCGCGAGGCCCGCCAGGGCGCGGGCGAGCCGGCCCCGCGAGCGGGATCGCATCGAGTCTTGCATCAAGCTCCGCCGCCTCCGTGAGCTGGGTCGGGCCGTTCCGAGCGTGACCTGCATGCGCCGCGGCGCGGCGCGCTCCCTCGACCGCAATCATACCCGACCGTCGACGGCGGGGTCGCGACCCCGCCGGATCGAGGCCGCCGGTGCTCGCGATCGTGGCGGTTGTCTAGACGCACGAGGATCGCCGGTTATTCTGGTAGGCATGTCCGACGAGCCGATCAAGTTCCGTTGCTACCGCTGCGGCAAGCTGCTGGGGGCGCCCTCGCGCCGGGTGGGGGCCGTCGTCGCCTGCCCGCAATGCCGGACCGAGATCCAGGTCCCGGCCCCGACGGCCGACGACCCCCAGCCCCCCGAGCTGGCCTTTTTGGGCTCGGAGGAGGTTGCCGTCGAGCCCGACTTCTCCGCGATCCTCGCGCCGGCCGGCGACGCCTACGTCCCGCCGATCCGCATCGAAGCCTCGGGCCACGTCGCGACGCCGACGCCCACCCCCCGCGCGCCGGACGTCGTCCTGCCGCCCGGCGTGGTGATGGCCTGGTCGCTGCTCGTGCTTGCCGCGATCCCGCTGGCGTTCGTCGCCGGCTTGCTCCTGGGCCACTTCGTCTGGAAGTGACCCTGACCGTCACGGATTTTGGGGGCTGCGACGACGACGGTCTTCCCCCCTCGCGGGGGAAGACAGACCGCGAAGCGGTCAGATGAGGGGGTCGCGAAGCGCGGGCGGTGCCGCGCTTCGAAGGCTCGTCCGACCGCCTCGGGATCTCGACGGCCTTCTGGCGCGTCCTCCCCCTCATCCGGCCCTGCGGGCCACCTTCCCCCGCCAGGGGGGATGATGGCCCCCCACAAATCCGTGACGGTCGGAAACGACCGATCAGGGCCGCCGCAGGACGGCGAGCAGCGACGTCCCCCACGGGAAGCGGACGCGATGGCCGAACGGCGTTTCGAGCCCGAAGACCCCGGCGAGGAGCGAATTGACCGGGGCCGGCGGGATCGCGTGCATCTTCTCGGCGAGCGCCCGCCGTTCCTCCTCGGTCGCGTCCAGGACCCGGCGCGAGGAGGCCGCCCGGCTGAGGAGCAGCAGCGGGCTCAGGAAGAACATGAAGTAGCGGGCGTCGATCACCTCGAAGCCGCAGCCCTCGGCCAGCCTGGCCAGCTCGTCGCGGTGGTATCGCCGCTGATGGCGGGCGAATTCGTCGTTCCAGCTCCAGAACTGACGGAGGGCGGGGACGGTGACGAACAGCACGCCGCCGGGGGCGAGCGCCCGATGCACCTGGCGCAGGGCCTCGGCGTGGTCGGGGATGTGCTCGATGACGTCGAGCAGGAAGGCCGAGTTCCACCGGCCCGACCAGGGGAGGTCCAGCAGGTCGACGCAGTGCCGCGAGACTCCCGCCGGCAGGGCGTCGGCCGCGAGGTCGAGGGCCGCCTGCGACGAATCGGCCAGCGCCAGCTCCTCGATCGGGAAGCCGGCGGACTTCGCCAGGTAATCCACCCAGCCGCCGCAGCCGCCGCCGAGGTCGACGGCGCGCGCGGGCCTCGGCGCGTGGCGACGGACGGCGTGCAGCAGGAAGCGATGCCGGCCGCGATACCAGAAGTGGCCGCCCTGCATGCGACGGAGCATGGCGAACTCGCGGCTGTCGTATTCCTCGTCGCGATGGACGACTTCGGCCCGGACGTCAGTCGACATGCGATCGCTCCGTCGTCGCCGCGTGGGCCCGCGCGTCCGTCGCGTGGCCGCGGTCGAGCCGGACGGACCGCCCGACCGGGCCGGCCCCGGCGTCGCCGCCCGATTCCTCGCGCACGCGGTATTGCGGCTTGCGGTTCACGTTCAGGTGGAGGCGGCCCAGGTACTCGCCGATGATCCCCAGCCCCAGCAGTTGCGTCCCGCCGATCATCAGGATGGCGATGATCGTCGAGGCGTACCCCGGCACCACGATCTCCGACGCCAGCGCGCAGCCGAGGTAATACAACGCCAGAGCGAACCCGACCGCCGAGACGAGCAGGCCGCAGGCCGAGACGACCTGGAGCGGGACCAGCGAGAAGTTCGTGAACAGGTTCAGCGCCAGCACCAGCAGCTTGCGGACGTCGTAGCCCGATCGGCCCTCGCGGCGGGGCTCGTGCGCGACGGGCGTCTGGCCGATCCGGCGGGTGTTCCACGCCAGCAGGCCGTCGACGAACGTGTAGTTGAGGTCGTACTCCAGGATCGCCTCCAGCAGCGGCCGGCGCATCGCGCGGAAGGAGGCGACGGTCACGTCGTTGCCGAAGACGGCGCGGTAGAAGACGTTCACCAGCCTCGACCCGGCGTTGCGCCAGGAGGCGTGGCGCTTGGACTCGTACAGGCCGTAGACGAGGTCCAGGTCGCGCGTGCGGAGGGCGTCCAGGAGCTTGGGTATCTCCTCGGGCGGGTTCTGGAGGTCGTCGTCCATCGTCACGACGACGTCGCCGCGGGCGCGCCGGAACCCGCACATGAGCGCGTTGTGCTGGCCGTAGTTGCGCATGAGCTGCACGATCGTCACGCGGCCCGGCCGCTCGTCGCGGATCGCGCGGAGGACGTCCCACGATCCGTCGGCGCCGCCGTCCTCGACGAAGACCATCTCGCCGCGCAGCCCGCGGGCGTCGAGCACGGCGAAGGTCCGATCGGCCAGCGCGCGGAGCGTCGCCTCCGAGTTGTAGACCGGGACGACCACGGAGACGTCGACGTTCGCCATCGCGACACCTTGGGAAGGGACCTGGGCGCGGGCTCAGGCCCGCAGCGACAGCAAGTATTGATACAGCGGGGCGGCGTGCAGCGCCTGGAGGACGCCGCCCAACGCGAGGATGGCCCGAAGCTCATCCGCGCCGACGACGCGGACCCGGATCTCCTCCGTCTCCTCAAGGCTCGGCTCGCGCTCCCAGGCCACGCCTTTCGCGAGGAACGTGTGGCTGAGGTTCGCGTGCGTGCCGGGGTTGGCCGAGAGGGTCGCCAGCCGCGCCCACTCGCCGCCGCCGTAGCCGGTCTCCTCCAGAAGCTCGCGCCGGGCGGATTGCTCAAGGTCGGCGTCGGTCGCGTCGCAGATCCCGGCCGGCAGTTCGTAATGCACGGCGCGCGAGCCGTGGCGGTACTGGCGGATCAGCACGATCCGGCCGTCGCGGGTCACGGGGAGGACGTTCACCCAGTCGGGGTATTCGAAGATGTTGTAGTCCTCGATGATCGCGCCGCCGGGCAGCCGGACGCGGTCCTGGCGGACGGTCAGCCAGGGCCGACGGACCAGGTATTGCGACTCCAGCACGTCCCAGGGTCGGGGATCTGCATCGTCGTGCATCGTCTTCCGGTCCTCCCGTCAGCCGCGAGGCCGGAAGTGGTAGATCGTCTCGAACGACGACGGATAGTAGCCGCAGGCCCGGTACAGGCCGCAGGCCGGGCCGTTGGCGACCTGCGTCGCCACGTCCACCCGCATCACGTCGCGATCGCGGAGCCAGTCGTGGCAGCGCGCCATGGTCGCTCGGCCGACGCCCCGCCGCCGGGCCCGTTCGCTCACCGCGACGAGGCCGATCGTCGCCGCATCGCCCTTCACGGCGACCGTCGCCAGGCCCAGCGGGACGCCCTGGACGTCGCGATCCTCGGCGACGAACACGGCGTCGGCCGACTCGTGCCGGCAACTGCGCCCGATCCAGATCGCGTACAGCCGGCGGAACGCCTCGTGCGGGATGCGCGGGTCGACCGCGAACCGCGAGAACGCCCCGGCCTCCACGGCGAGTTCGACCAGCACGGGGGATGCAGGACCGGCGGGGCGATCGACCACGATCAGGTCGCCAGGGCCATCGTCCTTCTCCCCTTGAGGGAGAAGGCGGCCCGGAGAGCAAGAGTGTTCGGCGCAACTTGTATGGGGAAGGGGCCGAGACGAGCCCGAAGTCCCCTCTCCCGCCGGGAGAGGGTGGCCCGAAGGGCCGGGTGAGGGTCGTCGGGTCGGCTGAGATAGCCTAGGTCCCGCGGGCTCGCGCGCCGACACGCCCTCCGCGCTCCCGCGACCCTCACCCGCCGCTGCGCGGCTGCCCTCTCCCGGCGGGGGAGGGGACGTCCCACCTTCTCCCTCAAGGGGAGAAGGATGCTCGTCTTCGGCTCGCCTCAGCTCCGCGGAGTAGACCACGCGGTCGTCGACCTTGAGGCCGTCGAAGCGGCGCAGCAACTCGTCCGGGATCGCGAGGCCCGGCGGGGTGAAGGCGTAGACCAGTTCGAGGCCGTCGTCCGCGGCGCGGGCGAGGGCGTCGGCGAGCGCGTCCGCATCATCCCCGCGCGCGACGATGCGGCCGACGGGCAGGCCGAAGTGGGCCGAGTCCCAGGCGAGGCGTTCGACGGTCAGGCCGCGGGCCGCTGTCGGCATTGTCGGAAATACCCCTCGATCTGGTCGACGACGCGGTCCTGCTCCTCGACGGTCATCTCGTGGAAGAGGGGGAGCCGGAGGAGGCGGCGGCTGACGTCCTCGGTGACGGGGAGGTCGCCGTCCTGATAACCGAACGTCCGGCCCATCGGCGAGGTGTGCAGCGGGACGTAGTGGAACACCGCCAGCACGCCCCGGCCCCGCAGGTGCGTCGCGAGAGCGTCGCGGGTCGCCTCGTCGGGCAGGAGGATGTAGAAGAGGTGGTGGTTGCTCCGGCAGTCCTCGGGCGTGCGCGGCAGGCGGAGCCGGCCGGCGGCCTCCAGGGGGGCCAGGCGCGTCAGGTATTCCTCGAACTTCGACCGCCGCGAGGCGTTGATGACCGGGGTCATCTCCAGTTGCGCGTAGAGGAAGGCCGAGCAGATTTCGCTGGGGACGTAGCTGGAGCCGATATCCACCCAGGTATATTTGTCGACCTGGCCGCGGAAGAACTGGCGGCGGTTGGTCCCCTTGTCGCGGAGGATCTCGGCGCGTTCGAGCAGGGAGGGGTCGTTGATGCAGAGCGCGCCCCCCTCGCCGCAGATGAAGTTCTTGGTCTCGTGGAAGCTGAAGGCCCCCAGGTCGCCGATCGAGCCGAGCGCCCGGCCGCGATACGAGGCGTCGACCCCCTGCGCCGCGTCCTCGACCACGCGCAGGCCGCGGCGGCGGGCGATCTCCAGGATCGGATCCATGGCGCAGCTCACGCCCGCGTAATGGACGGGGAAGACGGCCCGGGTCCGATCGGTCACGGCGGCCTCGACGAGCGATTCGTCCAGGTTGAGCGTGTCCTCGCGGACGTCGACGAAGACCGGCCTCGCGCCCAGCCGGGCGACGGCGTTGGCGGTGGAGACGAAGGTGAACGAGGGCATGATCACCTCGTCGCCCGGCCCCAGGTCGCAGAGCATCGCGGCCATCTCCAGGGCGGCGGTGCAGGAGGGGGTGAGCAGGACGTGGGGGACGTCGAACCGCTCCTCCATCCAGCGCGCGCACAGGCGGGTGAACTCGCCGTCGCCGGCGATGTTCCCCTGGGTGACGGCCTTCGCGATGTAGAACAGCTCCTTGCCGGCGATGAAGGGCCGGTTGAAGGGGACCGCGATCGGGACGTGGCCCTCGGCCTCGTCGTGGTTGCTCCTCGCCATTCCGCCTCCCCGCCGTGAGGGCCGCCGGGGCGGCCGTGACCAGCGCCGGAATGTAGGCCGAGGGGGCGGGGGCGTCAAGGCGAGTCGCCCCCCGCGGTCTGGCGAAAGGGGCCGTCGGCGCGTCATACTGGATCGCACCCGACACCCCGACCGAAGGCCGCCGCGCGCGGCCCCCGCGAGGCCGAGCATGGACCCCGCCCACGCCGAGGAACTCTCCGAAGAGGATGCGCGAGGCGTCGCCCGGGTCGTCCAGAAGCTCCGCAAAGCGCGGCGGGTCCTGGCCGTGACCGGGGCCGGCGTCTCGGCCGACTCGGGCGTCCCCACCTACCGCGGCGTCGGCGGCCTGTACCGCTCCGATCGCCTCACGCCGACCGGATTCACCATCGAGGAAGTCCTCTCCGGGCCGATGTTCGAGGTGCGCCCGGACGTGACCTGGACCTACCTCAAGGAGATCGAGCGGGCCTGCCGCGGCGTGCGGCCGAATCGCGGCCATGCCGTCCTGGCCGAGATGCAGGACCATTTCGACGCCGTGTGGGTCCTGACGCAGAACGTCGACGGCCTCCACGGCGCGGCGGGGTCGCGACACGTCCTGGACGTCCACGGCGACCTGCACGAGATCCGCTGCACGGCCTGCCCCCACCGCGACCGCGTCGTGAACTACGACGGCCTGGGCGATCCGCCCGAATGCCCGCGCTGCGGGGCCGTGCTGCGGCCCGACGTCGTCCTCTTCGGCGAGATGCTCGACCCCGCGAAGATCCGCCGCCTGGAGGCGGAGATGGCGCGCGGCTTCGACGTGGTGTTCAGCATCGGCACCAGCAGCCTGTTCGACTACATCGTCGCCCCGCTCCGGATCGCGCAGGCGGCCGGCAAGACGACCGTCGAGATCAACCCGGACGAGACCGCCATGTCCGGGCTGGTCGACGTCAAGATCCACGCCCGCGCCGCCCTGACGCTCGACCGGATCTGGGAAGGCTACATGGAGTGGTGGCCCCACACCTGAGCCGCGACGGCGATCAGGGGACGGGGATGTGGTCGAGGATCTTCATCAGCACGTCGTCGACCGAGAGCCCCTCGGCGTCGGCCTCGTAGCTGACCATGATCCGGTGGCGGAGGACGTCGCGGGCCAGCGACTTGACGTCGTGCGGGGTGACGTAGTCGCGGCGGGAGAGCAGGGCGTGGGCCCGCGCCGCGCGCACCAGCGAGATCGTCGCGCGAGGGCTCGCGCCCAGCTCGATCAGCGGCGCGAGGCCCAGGCCGTAGCCCTCGGGGTCGCGGGTGGCGCGGACGAGGTCGACGACGTATTCCTTGATCGCATCGGCGACCCGGACCGATGCGGCCAGCCGGCGCAGCCGGACCACGTCGGCCGGGTTGAACAGCGGCGCCTCGTCGTCGGCCCAAACTTCGGGGCGGGGGCCCTCCGCGACGCTGGGCAGGTCGAGCATCGCCAGTTCGGAGGCGCGGTCCGGGTAGCCGACCAGGACTTTCAGCAGGAAGCGGTCGAGCTGGGCCTCGGGCAGCGGATACGTCCCTTCGTGCTCGATCGGGTTCTGGGTGGCGAGGACCCAGAAGGTCTCGGGGAGGACGATCGTCTCGTCGCCCACGGTGACCTGGCCCTCCTGCATCGCCTCCAGCAGAGCGCTCTGGACCTTCGCCGGGGCCCGGTTGATCTCGTCGGCGAGCAGGACGCCGGTGACGATCGGTCCGGGGCGGACGTCGAACGTCCCGGTCGAGGGCCGGTAGACCTGCGTGCCGGTGAGGTCCGCCGGGAGCAGGTCGGGCGTGAACTGGATGCGCCGGAACGGCAGGTCGAGCACCTGCGCCAGCGCCCGGACGACGCGGGTCTTGGCCAGGCCCGGCACGCCCTCGACCAGCACATGCCCGCCGGCGAGCAGGGCCGCGATCAGCTTCTCGATCAGCGATCGTTGCCCGACCACCACCGATTCCAGGCGTCGGATCAGGTCGTCGAGCCCCCGATGAGCGTCCTCAAAGGTGATGTCGGGAGCGATGGGTTCGGGAGTCGACATGGGGAGCGGGGCCGATCGGGGCGAGGCGGTAAAGACGAGCGCTCGGTCGCGGTGCGATCTTCGGATTCTCCGTAGGCTGGGTCTCGACCCAGCCCGAGCGAGCCTCGGCAGGGGGGGGCCTTCGACGAGCATCCTCCCGCCGGGTCTGGAAGGAGGATGCGCGGCGAGGGCGAAACCTCACTTGGACGCGCGACGCTTCTCCATGAGCTTGCGGAGGATCTCGGTGGCGGCGTCGCTGGTGTCCTTGAACTGCTGGTTCGCCCCGCCCGTCGCGGCCGGTCCGGCCTTGGCGGCCTTCTCGGCGTCTTTCTGGGCCTTCTTGGCGGCGTAGAAGGGGTTCGACTCGTCGATGAACTCCTCGACGGCCTCCCCTTCCTCCTCGTCTTCGTCTTCCTCCGCCTCCTCGTCCTCGGAGTCCTCGTCGAGCGAATCCTCGACGGCCTCGTCTTCTTCGGCCTCGTCTTCCTCCGCCTCCTCGTCCTCATCGGCCTCGACGGGCGCGGGCTTGGCGGGGACGGCCTCGGCGGCGTCCTTGAACGCGGCGATGGTGATCGTCTCGCCGCCGTAGACCTGGGCCGGGACGTCGGAGCCGCTGCCGGCCCCCTCGCCCACGAGCCAGGCGTCGATGTCCTCGTTGAGGACGTCTTCCGGCGCGGAGCGCGCCGCCGGCCTGGGCTGGGGGGGCGCGGGGGGGGCCGGGGCCGGTGCGGCCTGGGCGGCGGGGGCCTGCACGGCCGGCTTCGACGGCGACGGCCGGGACGCGGCGGGCGTGGGGGCGTCGGTGATCTGGACGGCGAAGGTGAGCGGGCCGACCTGGACGAGATTGCCGTCCTTGAGGACGCAGGGCTCGGTCAGCGCCTTGCCGTTGACGAGGGTCCCGTTGCGACTCCCGAGGTCGGCGACGGTGACCACGCCGTCGGCGGCGATCGAGAACTCGGCGTGCTCGCGGCTGACCTGTTCGCTGTTGGGCCGGAGGTGGCAGGTCTCGCCCCGTCCGATCTTGAATTTCGAGCCGGTGAGGGGGATGACCTTACCCTCGGGCTTGCCCCGGACGACGATGAGCTGAACTTTCATGAGAACCGTCCCGACCTTCTCGGTCAACAACGATTGGGGGGGCCGACGTCCACACGCCTCGATCGCAAACCATCCGGACTGATTATGGCCGAACGCGCGCCCGAAAGACATGCGCGACGGGCCGCTCGATTCGATGCAAGATCGGCTTGCGGACGACGTCGCCTCGCGGCCGGATCGCTCCGGGGACGGACGTCGGGCCTGCCGGCGGGCCGCAAGCCCGCGGCTCGACGGCTCCCCAGCGACATTCTAACGGATTCTTTCGGAAGTCCAACCCCTCGCACGACCGCTCCTCGGGCGGCCGACGGCCGTCCCGCATTCTCCCTTCATCGGCCGTGACGGGCGGCGAGGCCAGCCGAAATCGGGCTCGCGGCCGGCGCGGGATCGGTTAGGGTGGGGGCGACGATCCCGCGGGGCGTGGAGGGCATGACGGATGATCCGCACATGGTCGCGCGGCGTCGCAGACGACCACATGGGGGAGGAGATCCTGGTCCGCACGGGCCACGCCGTCCGCCGCCATCCCTGGTGGTCGGCCCGCGCCCGGCTGACCCGGGCGCTGCTGGCCCGTCAGGGCGTCCGTCCCCCCGCCCGCATCCTCGACGCCGGCTGCGGCTGGGGCGTGACGCTGGAGGCGTTGGAAGCCGCCGGCCATCGCCCCGCCGGCCTCGACGTCTCCCCGCGCATCCTCGCCCGTCTCGACCGCCCCGGGCGGGACCTCATCGAGGCGGACCTCGCACGCCCGCTCTCGGAATGGGACGCGACCGAGGCGTTCGACGCCGTGCTCGCGCTCGACGTGATCGAGCACCTGGACGACGACCGGGCCGCCGTGGCGACCCTCGCCGGGCTGGTCGCGCCGGGCGGGACGCTGATCGTGAGCGTCCCGGCGCAGCCGGCGTTGTTCTCGGAGTTCGACGCGATCCAGGGCCACCGCCGGCGCTACGAGCCGGCCGGCCTGGAGCGGGCCTTCGAGGGCTCCGGCCTGGATCTGCGATCGGTCCTGTGGTGGGGGGCGTGGATGGTCCCCATCCTGCGGCGTCGCCTCGGCCGCGATCGCGCCCGCCCCGGCGACGACCCGGCGGAAATCTACCTGCGGCACCTGGCCCTTCCCCCGTGGCCGGGCCCGCTGGCCCTCCGGGCGGCGTACGCGGCGGAACACCCGTTGGCGGTGCGAGGGATCCTCCCGACGGGGACGTCGCTGTTCGTCGTCGCCCGCCGGGAGGCGTGAGGGATGGTCAGGAGCCGGACGGGGTGAGCAGCCGTCTCGCCCGCTCGGCCGACTTCGTCTTCGCGGGGTCGATCAGGGCGGCGCGGGCGTCGTCGTCGAGGTCGCCGGGCTTGAGGCGGCCGGCTTCGAGGGCGTCGACGACGGCCTCGCGGCGGCCGGCGTCGCGGACCAGCGCGGCCGTGGCGAACGCCCTGTTGCCGGGCGTAAGCCGGCCCAGGCACTCGACGAGCGCCGGGACGACCTCCGGCGACGGCACGTCCGCCAGGGCGCACACGGCCCCCTGGTGCAGTTCGGGGTCGATCCCGGCGGCCAGGTAGCGGGCCAGTTGCTCGCCGTGGGCCTCCCACGGGGCGACGCCCAGCATGCGGAGGGCGTCATACCGCGTGCCGGTGCGGACCTTCTCGTCGTCGGCCATCTTCGATGCCAGCTCGATCGAGCGCAGCCATCGGGCCTTCAACGCGGGATCGTCGCCGACGACCTCCGCGAAGCGGGCGCCGGGCATGGGGCCGATCATGCTGACGCCGTTGATGAGACCGCCGCCGACCACCACGGCCTGCCAGTCCTCCAGCCTCGCGCCCGGCTCGTCGGCGGGGAGCGAGGCGTCCAGGATGCGGCGCATTTCGTCGTCATCGTTTCGCTTGCCGGCGGCGATGGCGACGCGCCAGATCCAGGGGATGCGGCGGTACTGCTCGGCCTCGTCGGCCCCGTCCAGGCCGTCGGCGAGGGCCGCGATCAACTCCGCCGAGCGGTCGGCGAGGCGCGCGACCAGGTCGGACCGCCGGGCGTCGGGCGTGTCGGGGGCGAGGATCGTCCGGGCCGCTTCGCCGGGCGTGGGGGCCTCTTCGACGGCGGGCGCGACGGCCCCCGCGACGGCCTCGGCCGGGGTCAGGACGATGGCGCGGACGTCCGCGAGCGCCCCGTGGATGGGGCCGTCGGCCCGAAGCTCGATCCGGTGAGATCCCTGGTGGAAGACCTGGTGCGTGAGCGACGTCCGGGCGTAGCTCCCCCACCCGCCGGTCCCCGCGACCACGCCTCGGAACGCCTGGCGGCCGAGGCTCAGGGTGTAGGCGTTCCCCGCCGAGCCGTCGTCGCAGGCCCATTCCAGGGCCACGTCGAACATCGAGCCGTGGGCGACCTCGAAGGTCCACGCGGCGCGGTCGGCCGGGGCGTGCCAGAAGCCGAGGTTGCCGTGCTCGGACTCGTAGACGAGGTTCGGCCCGTAGACCTCGGCCTCGTCGGCCGTCAGGCGGATGACGCCGTCGGGGCCCGCCTTGACGGTCGCCGGGGCGTTCCCCTCCAGGACCTTGGGCCGCGTCGAACCGCGGGCGAGGAACGCGACCAGGTCGGAGACGTCGGCCGGCGTGAGGTCGTTCTCCAGGCCCTCGGGCATGAGCGAGCGGCCGGACGACGCCAACTCCTCCAGGTCGTCGCGGAGGACGACGTCCGCGGTCCCGTCCTGGCGCTTCAGCGTGATGGCGCTGGCGGTCTCGGCGGCGATCAGGCCGGAGAGCGTGCGGCCGTCCTTCAGCGCGGCGTCGTAGGCGACGTAGCGTGCGTCGACCTCGCGGTTCGGGTCGAGGATCGCGGTCAGCAGGGCGTCGGCGGAGAGGTCCGTCAGCGCGGCCAGGTCGGGGCCGACCTCGGCCCCCAGGCCGTCCAGCTTGTGGCAGGTGGCGCACGCCCGCTGGAAGACGCCACGGCCGCGGGTGGCGTCGCCTCGGGCCGTCTTGACCTCGGCGTAGCGGGCCAGGACGTCGGCCCGCGCGCCGATGGCGAGGGCCCCGAAGGCGGCCCGGGCCCGCTCGCGCAGGGCCTCCGGGCCCGACTTGAGGAGCCGCTCGCGATGCTGGGCGCCGACCTGGGACGGCTTGACGCGGCCGGCCTCGACGGCGGCGAGCAGGGCGGCCTCGGACTCCTCGCGGGCGATCAGGGCGTCGAGCGCCTCGGCCTGGGCCGCGGGGCCGAGGCGGGACCAGCGGCGCAGGATCGCGTCGGCGGAGGCGGCGTCGCCCATCCGGGCGAGGGCGCGGAGCGCGGCCGACTGCACGTCGCCGGGCTCCGCGGGGTCGAGGCGGTCGGCGACGGCGGCGCGGTCGGCGTCGCGGGCCCCGGCCGAACGGCCGAGCAGGCGGAGGGCGGCGACGCGATCGGCGTCGGGCGCGTCGCTGTCCGCCGCGACCAGGCGGGCGGCGGCGGCCAGCTTCAGGGCGGCGTCGGCGTTCGCCGGCGCATCGTCCTTCGCGGCGTCCAGCAGCTCGGCCGTCGCCCCCATCCGCCAGCGTTCGGCCCCCTCGCCGGCGATCAGCGCGAGCGTCGCGGCGAGGCCGTCGCGGTCGAGGGTCCCGGCGACGGTGGCGATGAGCGGCTCGATCAGCTCCGACGGCGGGCCCTCGGGCGGGGCGTCGGCCACCAGGCGTTCGAGGACCGCGCGGGCGTGCGGCGTGGCCGAGCTGAGGACCGCGGCCCGCAGCCACAGGTCGCCGCCGTCGCGGACGGCGATCGCGCCCAGGGCCTCGCCGGCCTCGGGCGCGTCCCACTCGCCGAGGCTCAGGGCCACCTGATACCGGACGCGGACGTCCTCGTCGTCGGCCAGCTTGAGGACCGCCGCGCCGACGGCGGCGTCGGTCGCCAGCCGGGGTTCGGCGACGCGGACGGCCTCGCGGCGGACGCCGGGGTGGGCGTCGGCGAGGGCGGCGGCGAGGATGTCGGCGTCGAGCAGGCCCAGGACGTCGAGCGCCGCGACGGCCTGCGCGCGGGCCTCGGGATGCTCGCTCGCGCGGGCGACCTTCGCGAGCGGGGCCTTCGCGGCCGGGTCGCGGCGGTGGTCGAGGAGGCGCTGGACGGTGTCGCGGACGGTGCCGTTCCGGGTGTCGAGCGCGGCGGCGAGTTCGGCCGTGGTCATCGCGTCGAGGTTCGCGACCGGCCGGAGCGGTCGGCCCTCGGGGACGACGCGGTAGATCCGGCCCATGTCGGCGCCGGCGCGGACGTCCAGGGTCTCCAGGCGCTCGGGGCTGATCCAGCGAGGGTGCTCGATGACGAAGCGGTACATGTCGACCACCCACATCGCGCCGTCGGGGCCGGTGCGGACCTGGGCGGGACGGAACCACGAGTCGGTCGAGGCCAGGAACTCGCGGTCCTGCTCGTCGGCCGCCCGACGGCCGGCGAAGGTGGCTCCTTCGGGCTCCAGGACGACCCGGCGGACGAGGTTGTGTACGGTCTCGCAGGCGAAGCCGTTCCCGAAGAACTCATCGCCGAGGAGCGGGTCGCGGAGGATCAGCGGGCTGCACGCGCTGGTGACGCGGTTGGCGTTCTGGGGCTCGTTGTAGCGGGTCAGCGTCCGGCTGGCGGGGAAGAGCCGGCCGGGGTCGGCGTCGCCGGCGGGGAATACGGACGGGGCGGGGGCCGGGGCCCGGGGGTTGCGACGGACGTAGTGGTCGGGGAGCGGGTAGTTCTGGATCAGGATGCTGTTGTTGCCGCCGAACTGGTTCCCCCAGTCGTCGTGCGTCCGGCCCTGCTGGGTGAGGCCGGAGGCGGGCTCGAACTCGCCGGTGTCGGGCTTGAAGCGGAAGTCCCGGCCGCCGACGTCGACCTCCTTGCCGTCGATCGTCCCGTGGATCCGGCCGCCGATCAGCCCGTTGGCCCCGTAGACCCAGCCGTCGGCGTTGTACATCAGGCCGTTGACGCGGGCCTGGTAGTTCTCGGTGGCGAAGCCCTCGTACAGCACCTTGCGGACGTCGGCCTTGCCGTCGCCGTCCGTGTCCTCGGCGTACAGGATCTCGGGCGCGGCGCAGATGAGGACGCCTTTCCGCCAGCAGAGGAGGCCGGTGGGGAAGGGGAGGTCCTCGATGAACGTGGTCGCGGTCTCGTAGCGGCCGTCGCGGTCGCGGTCTTCCAGGACGCGAACCCGGCCGCCGGGCTTGTATTTGCCGTCCATACCGCTGGGGTAGTCGCGCATCTCGCAGACCCAGAGCCGGCCGTCGGCTCCGAAGTCGACGGCGACGGGGCTCTCGATCAGCGGCTCCGCGGCGACCAGCTCGACCTTCAGGCCGGCCTTCGTGCGGATCGTCTTGAGGGCGTCCTCGGGCGACAGGGCGGGGGGATGCTCGTCGTCGGCCTGGGCGGCCGGCCCGGCGGCCGGCGGCGCGAAGCCGTCGCCGACGACGCGGTGGACGGCGTCGAGGATGATCTGTTCGAGGCCCGGCTTGAAGGACGTGGGGCGGGCGTAGTAGACCATCGCCCCGCCCCCTTCATAGCCGCCTTCCTTGAGGATGCGCTCGGAGGGGATGTAGCAGGGGGCGTCGTTGGCGTAGGACGAGACCCAGGTCCGGGACGGGTCGAATTCCTTCTTGATGCGCAGGACGTAATCGACCACGACCTCGCCGGGGAGAAAAACCATCAGCAGGTCGTCGCCGAACTTCCACGCCTGGGCCGAGTAGGGGAGCGCGGCCGGCAGCTTGCCGTCCCGCTCCAGGGCCGCGAGTTGCACCGAGGCGTTGTAGCCCGGAGGCCCCCCCGCGGCGGCGAGCTTCTCCAGGTCGGCCTTCGTCGGGAGCGTGTCATACGGCAGTTCGAACCGCTCCATGGCCGCGGAGGGAGGGCCGGACAGCGGCTTCCAGGGCCCGCGCATCAGGCGGGCGACCTCGTCGGCCACGGCGCGGCCGTGGGCCTCGGCGTCGGCCGAGCTGCGCCGAGGCTGGGGGTTGGAGTCGGCCCCGCAGCCGACGACCGTGAGCGCGATGCAGCCCGGGTTGTCGGCCTCGATGCCGCGCTGGGCCGCGCCGGCCCAGTCGCCGTCGACCTTGTTCTCGGCCGGGTCGATCGTGGTGCAGTGGCAGGCGTAGTTCGTCACCACGGCCCGGACCTGGCCGTCGGGCGACTCGACCTTGAGGGCGGGCAGGCTGTGGTCGACCGGCCCGCCGGGCGTGCGCCGGTTCGCCGCGAACCCGACCTTGCCCTGCGCCCACGAGAGCTTCGCCGGCTTGCGATCGGCGAGGGCGTCCAGGCAGACCCGTTCGAGCTTGTCGGTGAACTCGCGGGTGTAGGCGTCGATCCGGGCCTGCTGATCGGGCGGGATCGGCTTGCCGAAGATGTTGGGCGCGACCCCCGTGAGCAGGGGCGCGGAGTGGGTGTGCGAGGCCCCCAGCGCCAGCCGCTCGCGGGGGAGGCCGGCCTTCTTCTCCAGCCTGGCGGCGACCTCGTCGATGATCGCGGCGGAGACGCCGAGGCTGTCGACCGAGACCAGCACGACGGGCTTCTGCTCGTCGGAGCCGATCGCCAGGGCCTTGGCGAAGATGGGATGGCCGACGGCCGTGGACTCCGTCGTCCGCACGAGATAGCCGTGCAGGCGGATCGGCCCCGAGGGCGAGACGTCGACGCGGGCGACGCCCACGGCGACCTCCTCCGATCGGGAGGTGACGGCCCCGGCCGCGAGGGCCAGGGCGAGGCCGAGCGCGAGGCGGACGCTGACGCTGGGGGAGGTTTTCATCGGGCTTTACTCTTCGATCCCTTGGAGGCGTCGACCCGGGGGAAGTCGAGCGTGAACGCGTTGTCCCCTTCGGCCTTCACCTCGGCCTCCAGGGGGCCGCCGATGGTGGTCTTCGAGGGCTTCGTCTGGGGCTGGAGCGTGAAGTTGTTGAGCTTGTCGGCCTCGGCCCGCTCGATCGTCTCCGTGACGGACACCTTGTACTTGCCGGGAGTGGGCCCGTCGGCCGAGGGGATGGTGAAGGCCCCCCCCTCGACGGCGCCGGACGATTCGGCCCCGGCCCCGTCGGGGCGGAACGTGATGGCGCCCCTGGCCAGCGGCTCGCCCTCCACCGTCACTTTACCGGTCACGGCCACGCGGGGCAGCCCGTCGCCGCTGTCGGAGCATCCGGCGAGGGCCAGGGACAGCCCCAGCCCGGCGAAAATGCGGGCGGATCGTCGTCGATTCATCGTCGTTCGGCTCCTGGTCGCGGCCGTCTCGCGACGGCCGCGCGGGGGGACCTGATGTCAGTAGGAATCGGCCGAGACGATCTCGCCGCCCTGGGTGGTGCTGATCGCCTGCCAGGTGGGGAGGCTGATGGCGTCCTTCACGAACCGGACGCTGCCGTCGCACATCGCCACGTTCACACCCCCGGCGTGCTTGCTCCGGGCCGCGGTGTACCAGGTGACGTCGGCCGTCGTGCACGGCGGGTTGACGCCCCCCTTGGGCGAGTTGCACAGGCCCGGCCAGATGACGTCCGCCGCCCGGCTGTTGGGGCCGGTCCAGGCCGTGTACGTCCCCAGCGGGCCGCACCACGAGAATCCGCGCAGGTCGTAGCCGTTGACGCTCTGGCCGACCAGCAGCTCCGAGACCATCATCGTGTTGCTCAGGCCGTCGCTGATCGCGGCGAAGCTGTAGCAGGTGTTCGGCACGCCCGACTGCTCGCGCTCGCGATAGCCGGCGATGTCCACGAACGGCGAGCCGATGCAGGTGAACGGGGCCCCGCGGAACGCCACGCCGTCGAGCGTCCGCTGCTGCATCATCGTGTTGCCGAAGTTCACGACGTAGTTCTGCGACGTCACCAGCTTCGTCTGCCCGTTCAGCGTGATGCCGATCCCGCTGAGCGACTGGTTGTTGGGGTCGCTCGGGCACATGAAGGCCGAGATCCGCGCCGACGTGACGGTGATGTTGGCGGCCCCGTTGTACCGCAGGTCGAAGTCCACGGTCCCCGGGTCGCCCGAGTTGTTCCCCTGGTAGTTCCAGGCGTTGTACGCGCTGACGGCCTCGATGTTGGGGAGCATGAAGATGATCCAGCTCCCCCAGGCGTCCCCCTTCTTGCCCGGCGGCAGGACGGTGTGGGTGGACTGGTAGTTGTGCATCGCCAGGCCGATCTGCTTCAGGTTGTTGGTGCATTGGGCCCGGCGGGCCGCCTCGCGCGCCGCCTGGACGGCGGGGAGGAGCAGGGCGATGAGGACGGCGATGATCGCGATCACCACGAGCAGCTCGATCAGCGTGAACCCTGGGCGTCGGCGCGGCATGGGCGCTCCTCGTCTGGAATGAGGGGACTGGAAGGGATCAGGCAAGGTGGAGGGCGGCCCCGGCGGGGGAGGTGCGGACCGCCGGCGCGGAGAGGGTCGCGTCGGACCGCCCCACTCCTCTTACATCGCGCCGCATGTGACACGATTTTCGAAACCGGCGAAAAGTTCGAAGCGGACGAAGGATGCGGCGACGGCGTCAGGCCGCCGGGCCGGCGTCGACCGATCGGGGGGGCTCGCCCAGCAGGTCCTTCAGGCGGCGGAGGACGCGCGACTTGGACTGCCGGACGGCGGCGGGGGAGACGCCCAGCTCCTGGGCCACGGCGGCCGGGGGATGGCCCTCGACGGCGGATCGCCAGAAGGCGTGCCAGGTGCGCTCTTCGAACTCGGAGCGGGCGGTCTCCAGGGCGTCGCGGTAGAGGTCGCCGACGATCGCCCGCTCCTCGTCGTCGGGCTGGTCGGGGGCGGGCAGGAGGAGGGTCTTCTCGTAGAAGTCGGTGCCGCCGGGGCCGCGCGAGCCGACGCGTCGGAAGTGGGTGAGGACCTTGTAGCGGGCGACGCCGTGGAGCCAGCCCCGGAACGAGTCGCGCTCGCGGTCGCGGCGGAAGCCGTCGAGCCCCGTGGCGACGGCCTGGAACACGTCCTGCGTGACGTCCTCCACGTCCTCGGGCCGCACGCCCCAGCGGCGGCACCAGTGGCGGAGCAGGGGGGAGTAGAGGTCCAGCAGCCGTCGCCAGGCGTCCCCTTCATGCCGACGGACGCACTCCAGCAGCGTCAGCGAGGTCTCGCCGGCCTCGACGCCGGCGCGCGGCCGGGGACGCATGGGGGCCGACGGGCGGTCCATCGGGTCGTCCTCCGGTTGGTCGGGCGCTTTCCGCGGCGGGTCGCGCCTCGATACGATACGGCGGTCGTTCGGTCCCGGGGAGCGGCGATGGGGGAAGCCGGTCGCCCGCGTCATGGTAATGGAGCCCGCCGTGGACCCGCAAGTTTGTTCCACATCATGCCCGGACGACGACACGCTGCGGGCGTTCGCGCTCGGCGACCTGTCCGACGAGGGGATCGAGTCCGTCCGCCGCCACCTGGAAGCCTGCGCCGCCTGCGAGGCGAGGGCGGAGGCGCTCGACGATCGGACCGACCACGTGCTCGACGAGCTTCGCCGCTCGCTCTCGGCCCCCGAGCGGCGGCCGGCGGCCGACGCGCCCCCGGGGCCGCTCGACGAAGGGCCGCCCGTCCTGACGGATTACGTCATCGAGGGCCCCCCCATCGGCGTCGGCAGCACGGGGCTGATCTACAAGGCGCGGCATATCAAGCTCGGCCGGGCCGCGGCGCTCAAGATGATCGCGCGCCGGCCCGACGTCGTCTCGCGCCTCTTCGAGATCGAGGCCAAGGCGGTCGCCCAGCTCCAACACCCCAACATCGTCCAGATCTACGACATCGGCAGCCACGGCGACCGCCCGTTCCTGGCCCTGGAGTTCGTCGACGGCGGCAGCCTGGAGGACCGGATCGCCGCGGGGTCGCTGGACGCCCGCGTCGCCGCCGAGACGATCCGCATGGCGGCCGAGGCGGTCGACCACGCCCACCGTCACGGGATCGTCCACTGCGACCTCAAGCCGTCCAACATCCTCATGACCCGCGACGGCGTCCCCAAGATCGCCGACTTCGGGATCGCCAAATGGACCGAATCCGACGGCTACTGGGGCGAGGACGGCGGCCGTCGCGGAACCCCGCGCTACATGGCCCCCGAGCAGGCCGGCGGGGCTGGGGAGGTCGGCCCGGCGACCGACGTCTACAGCCTGGGGACCATCCTTTACGAGATGCTGACCGGGCGCGTCCCCCACGCCGACGCCCCCGCCTCCGAGACGCTGAAATCCGTCCGGGAAGCCGAACCGCAGCCGCCCAGTCGCCTGCGACCGGACGTGCCGCGCGAACTCGACCGGATCGTCATGCGGTGCCTCCGCAAGCGACCCGAGGACCGCTATCCCGGCCCCCTCGCGCTGGCCGGGGACCTCCGGAGGTTCCTCGACGGCTCCGCGAGGCCGAGCGTCGGCGGGGCTGGGAAGCTTGCCGTGCTTGCGGCC
>Ga0209958_1001280_pt1 | contig 20903 bp, 19 predicted proteins | sample ThiBio_inoc_plan_FD_183942 | JGI IMG/M metagenome (GOLD analysis project Ga0209958, IMG submission 183942) | Wastewater bioreactor microbial communities from Cape Town, South Africa - Thiocy_inoc_plan (SPAdes) | ecosystem: Engineered > Bioremediation > Thiocyanate > Unclassified | place: South... | reverse complement strand
TTCTAAATGCAGGTTTTGCACACCGACATACCACTGGAAAAAGAACATCAACTGTAAGGCCAATGGAATATTGGCTAAATGACGTACTTCCCACTTCTGATCTTCTGTCACACGTAAAATGCCATAACCGACATCATGATCTTTACCGACAATATTGGTATAGGTATGGTGCATGTAGTTATGCGTGTAGCGCCAGTCATTGCCTGAACAGGTGTTATCCCAGTCGTAATCTTCGCCACGCAAGCTTGGGTCATTCAACCAGTCAAACTGACCGTGCATCACATTATGGCCCAACTCCATATTCTCGACGATTTTAGAGACACCCAGCATCGCGGTTCCCAACAACCATACAGGTGGAATCCAGCCACCGAACATCAACATACCACGTGAGGCGATTTCGGTATAACGTACAAAATTACGGACTTTATAGATATATTTTGAATCCTGCTCGCCAAAATTCTGCATCACCTCTAAACGTATTTGCTCGACACGGCGACCAAACTCTTCAACTTGTTCAGGGGTTAAATGCGCTGACTTTGATACGCTTTTAAATTCTAATGCCATATTCATACTGTTCATCCTCAAATATCTTTGTTTTTATAGATCAATGGTGACTGGGCTAAGCGCCTGGCTTACACATAACTTGATCGGACGATTCGGTTGATCATCAATTTCACCCGTGATGACGTTCTGGGTAACGCCACTGACTTTGGTACAGCTACAGCGGTTACAGACACCCATGCGGCAACCATGTTGTGGGCGTAAACCTGCTTGCTCTGCACTACTCAGCAGATTGGTCGTTGCAATAAAATTCTGCTGCGCACGACGGAAACTAATCGGTTGAGCCTCACTTGAATGCTCGATTTGTACAGGTTGGAAAAATTCTTGATGGAAGTTTTCAGCTACACCCTGTTGTGTATAAATGTCTTGTGCTTGGCGCATCATGCTGTGATGACCACAGGCATAAGCTTTTACATCTTTAAAATTCGGGACTAACTTTTCTAACAATGCAGCATCTAAATGTTGTTTCTGTGCCGATGTATTAAAGAAGTGATAGTGCAACTGTGGATATTGCTCAGCCAAGGCCAAGATGTCCTGATGAAACACTTCAGCACGGTTAAAATACAGCACATGAATTTGCTCTAATTGCTGTTGTAATGCTTGTTGCAATAAAGAATAAATCGCAGTAATGCCTGAACCCGATGCAATCAGCACGGCGGGTTGCTGACCTTGGTGCAAGATAAAATCACCTTGTGCCTGCGAAATCTCAAAGTGATCCCCAACCCGAAGTTGCTGAGCAGCTTTAGACACTACCCCTTGGACTTTGATGCCTAGACGGATTTCACCCTGTGCAGTCACATCAATAATCGAATAACTACGTTGTTGGTACACCCCATTAATCATCAGGGTAATCAATACACTTTGACCTGCTTGAACTTGGCGAATATCAAAATTATGATTTGGCTTTAAGGTCAATAACACCATGTCCGCACTGAGTGGCTCGACGGCGGTAACTTCGCTCAAAATACGTTTCCAAGCAAAGGTTGGCTTTATCTTTTGCAAAATAAAATCAACAAAATCTTCTCGAATCCAATGTGGCTGATAACTTAACTCTGCGTTCATACGTTCCTCGTTTTGTATCTGGCTATTTATATTGAGTGAACAAATGTTCATGTAGTGAACATGTGTACACTATATTTATTTGTGTTCACTGAGTCAACACTTGTTCACTAATTTTTTGGATATTTTTTATACTTTTTGATAAGCCGTTTAAAATAAGGAAAAAATTAAAAAAAATACGCATGCCATGAGCGCATATCTAGCAGGCCCTGATCAAGGAAAGATCAAAAACATTGGTATTTAGCAATGGACAAGGACTAAAAAGTTTCTGTTTTTTTTGCTAGACTCTGTTGTACGGTTTCAATGAGTCTTATTCATGTCGATTAGAGATGAACGAAAACAACAGAGTCGGCAGGCTTTACTGGATGCGGCACTTCACCTCAGCACTGCTGGGCGCTCATTCAGTAGCATTAGTTTGCGCGAAGTTGCTCGCGAAGTGGGTTTAGTACCGACTGCGTTTTATCGTCATTTCCAAGATATGGACGCGCTTGGACAAGAGCTGGTTGATCAGGTCTCTTTGCATTTAAAAAGCCTGATTCACCAATTGGGACAGAGCTATTTACAACATAGTGGTTCGGCCAAAACCAGAACCAGTATTGAATTATTTGTACAGGCCGTGAATCACAGCCCACAACAATGGCAATTTATGATTGCAGAACGTTGGGGCGGTTCAGAGACGGTGCGTATTGCCATTGCCCGTGAAATTGAGTTTTTGATTGAAGATCTGGCCATCGATCTGTGCAAACTGGAAACCTTCAAACATATTAAAGAAGCCAAGGACTTACAGGTACTGTCGACCATTTTGATCAATATGTCGTTTACATGGGCCATGACCTGGATCAATCTGCCGAAGCAATTCAGCATTGATCATTTACTCGAACAACAAAACCTGTTTATTGACAATGCAGCGACGCAAGTCCGTTTACTCTTCAGTGGCATCTCCAACTGGGAACCCCAAAACGCTTGACCTGATCCAAACCAAAGTTTGATATATAAAAGCATTGCTTAGCGTTATGATGCATTAGACACTAATGCAAACGCCGTGTAGAACACTATGAGGAGCTTATAAGCATCATGAATCCTGATCGTCATACTCAGTTCTTAATTCGTAAAGAAAAAATTTTGCAGGTCGCGGAAAAGCTGTTATTAGAAAACAACCAAGAAATGACCCTAGATGAACTGGTTGCTGAACTGGATATTGCCAAGGGCACCTTATATAAACATTTCCGTAGCAAAAATGAATTGCTGCTGGAACTCATTATTCAAAATGAAAAAGAAATTTTAAAGATTTCAGATAAATACAATACCGATGTCAAAGAATATGCGCCACGCTATATGCTTTATCATTTGACCTCGCCGAGTCGTACCATTCTGCTACATCAGTTAGAAGAACATCTGACCATGACTGAGTCAAAGTTAAAGCACCTGTTTGACGAGCTATATGCCATTCGCCAACAGCGCATTGTGTCGTTGAAAGACATGACGGAAAAATATTTAAAATCACAAAATTATGATATGTCGATTCGTGATTACCTGTCTTATATCTGGTCACTGACCTACGGTGCAGCCTTATTGTTGAACTCTAGCTATTATCAGCGTTCAATCGGTTCACGTGAGAAATTGATCAATCTGTACGTCAATCAGGCCTTGTCACTGCCAACTCAGAAAGTTCAGATCGACTTAAAAGATCTGCAAATGGATCAAAACTAAATAAAAAAAAGGACTGTCACAACAGTCCTTTTTTGATTGAAGATGGGCGTAAATTATTTGGCTTTACGCTCTTTTTCCAACAAGTAATCCACCACCTGTGTCACTTTTGCATCTTCACCCTGCACCACATATTTACCATTCACCACAACCGCTGGTACACCCGTCAACTGGTACTGCTGCGCCAACTTATTCGACTCAGCAATTTTTGCCGTAATTGGGAATGAGTTAAACATACTGTTAAATTTTTGCTCAGGTACACCATAACGCGCGAAGAATTTTGCTTGAGAGGCTTGGTCAAAGATTTGCTGACCGCCATCATGAATGGCATGGAACAATGGAATATGGGTTTTCTTGCGTACACCCAGTGCTTCTGAAACGTAATAACCACGTGCACCTTGTTCCCAGACTTTATTCATCGCCGCAGGGGTACGTAAGAAATAAACGTCTTTTGGAATTTGCTTTAACCATGCTTGCATATGTGGTTCAAGCTTGAAGCAGTGCGGGCAGCCATACCAGAAGAACTCACGTACTTCGAGTTGTCCAGCAGGTGCTGAGGTTTTGCCTGGATTGGCAATCACGGTATAGTCTTTACCAGCCACAAAATCTGCTGCCATCGCATTCATTGAGAATGCCAACGCAACGGCAGTTAAACCACCTAATACTAACTTTTTCATTGGCTTTGCTTTTCCTCTAAGCATTTTTCGTAAGTTTATATGCTAAATATAAAACAAACACGAGCAATTCGTTTTGCTTGTGTGAAGTTTTTTATTGGATTTATCGCTTTTTTTACCAGAATCGCTACACTACCAACAGATTAAACCTAAATAATCATCCTAATATAGAGGTGACACCATGTCGCAATTGAATGTTGACCCGCAAGAAATCGCAAAATTTGAAGCATTGGCTGCCAAATGGTGGGATCAACATTCTGAATTCCGCCCGCTGCATCAAATCAATCCCTTACGTTTAAACTGGGTGGATGAACGTGTCGGTGGCTTGGCGGGTAAAAAAGTACTTGATGTTGGTTGCGGTGGCGGTATTTTAGCTGAAAGCATGGCACGTCGTGGTGCAGATGTACTTGGCATCGATATGGGTGAAGCCCCCCTCGCTGTGGGTCGTTTGCATGCACAACAAGACAATGTGCAAAACATCGAATATCGTCAAATCCCAGTTGAGCAACTGGCACAAGAGCAAGCAGGTCAATATGATGTGGTGACTTGTATGGAAATGATGGAACACGTGCCAGATCCAGCCTCAATCGTGAAAGCCTGCCAAACGCTGGTCAAGCCAGGCGGTCATGTGTTCTTCTCGACCATTAACCGTAACCCTAAATCGTATTTATTTGCGATTATTGGCGCGGAATATGTGCTGCGTTTATTGCCTAAAGGCACGCATGATTATCATAAATTCATCCGACCTTCTGAGATGGCGCATGATATTCGCAATGCGGGGCTTAGCCTGAAAGAAATGACGGGGTTGCATTACAACCCAATTACCAAACACTATTGGTTAGCGCCGAATGTTGATGTGAATTACATGGTGCATACCACCAATACAGGTGCTGAATGAAAGCTGTTTTATTTGACCTCGATGGTACCCTGATCGACACCGCTGCGGACTTTATTCGTATCATTCAGCAAATGTGCCGTGATGAACAACGCCCTGTGGTGGATGCCGATACTATCCGCACTCAGGTGTCGGAAGGCGCACGTGCCATGGTGAAACTGGTCTATCCAGAATTAGAGGTCACAGACCCGATATTTTTAGCGCATCGACAACGTTTTTTAGATGTGTATGGTGACAATATTGTGGTCGATACCGACCTGTTTTCAGGTATGTATCCGTTGCTTGAAGAACTTGAAGCGCACCAAATTCCGTGGGGCATTGTCACCAATAAACCTCGTGGTCTAAGTGAGTCATTATTGGCCAAACTGGGTCTGACTGAACGCTGTGCAGTCTTGGTGTGCCCAGAAGATGTCAGCAAGACCAAACCTGATCCTGAGCCAATGTATTTGGCTGCCAAACAGCTCGAGATCGATGCCCAAGATATTATCTATGTCGGTGATCACCCGCGCGATATTGACGCAGGTCGCCATGCCGATATGTATACCATCTTGGCAGCCTATGGCTATTTACCCGTAGAATCCCGCGATGATCTTGCCGCTTGGCAGGCTGATGCGATCATTCATACCATTGCTGAACTCCACCAACTGCTTAAACAGAAAATCACGGTGTTGTCAGAAAATCAGGGTATGATGGGTTAAATTTAAATTTTTGCAGCTAAGAACAGGAGGCATAACAATGAAATATTCAGAATATCAACCTCGTCCAGATTTACTGAAAGATCGTATTATCCTGATCACCGGTGCGGGTGATGGTATTGGTCGCGCTGCGGCGATGAGTTATGCCCTGCACGGTGCAACGGTGGTCTTGCACGGCCGCACGTTAAATAAACTTGAAGTGATCTATGATGAAATTGAAGGCTTGGGTGCACCACAGCCTGCGATTTTACCTTTACAACTTTCAACAGCCTCAACCCATGATTATGAGCTGTTGGTAAGCACGCTAGAACAACAATTCGGCCGTCTGGATGGCATCTTGCATAATGCTGGCATGCTCGGTGATCGGGTGGAACTGGCCCATTACCCTGTCGATGTTTGGGATGATGTATTGGCTGTGAATTTACGTGCCCCTTTTGCTCTGACTCAGGCTTTGTTGCCTTTGCTGGAAAAGTCTGAGCATGCTTCTGTGGTATTTACCAGTTCAAGTGTCGGTCGTGAAGCGCGTGCCTTGTGGGGTGCCTATTCAGTGTCTAAAGTGGCCACTGAAGCCATGAGCAAAATCTTTGCCGCAGAAAATACCTATCCAAATATTCGTTTTAACTGCATCAATCCAGGCGGGACCCGTACCGCCATGCGTGCCAAAGCCTATCCAGAGGAAGATCCCAAAGTACTCCCGACTCCAGATAGCATTATGCCCGCCTATCTGTATCTCATGGGCGATGACAGTTTAGATATGAATGGCCAAAGTATTGACGCTCAAGCTTAATTTCATCCTGACAATAATTCTAAATAACATTGGACACTGACGTTAAAAACTGCTTTTTTCAGAGAAATGGGTGAAAAATCTTCATTGTTTTAAAGTAATAATGAATCGATCTTCACAGTTTCTCTGCATTTTTAACGTACAGTAGTTCACATGAGAGACATCCGAAGTCCATAAGGTGCATCATGAAAAAATTTTTCATTATCTTGGTTTTAGGTTCGACAACCCTGTTCAGTAGTTTGGGGACTTTTGCAGGTCCGCATGATCGCGATGATGATTCGCGCGGTGGTGGCTGGCAAAATGGTCGTGGCTTTGATCGTCCAGATGGTGAAAATCGTCAACGTGAACGTCGCATGCGTGAAGAGCGCGGTGTTGAGCGTTTAAAACAGCATCGTTGGCAGGAAGGCTATGTGATGCCACAGCACTATCGTGGTAACGGTTATAAAGTCGACTATAAAGACAACAATCTGCCTCGCCCAGGTCGTAACGAACAGTGGTACAAGATCAACAACGACTATATTTTAGTCAATTCCGATGATAACAGCATTATTCGAATTATGGGTTTCTAAGCCCACTTTTGCTCATTTGACTGAATAAAGTTGAATGCTAGATTTAGGAATAGATTTATCTTTTGATTTTTTTCGTTAAAATCAGATCTAGTGCTGCATATCTGAGATCGACATGGCGAACCAAATGACTGAAAATTCACATAGTACCCCCCAAGATTATGTGCATTGGTTTCGCCATTCCGCCCCTTATATCAACGCTCATCGCGATAAAACCTTTGTATTGATGTTTGCCGGCGAAGCGGTTCAGCACGAAAATTTCCAACACATCATCCATGATATTGCGCTGCTACATTCTTTGGGCATCCGTCTCATCTTGGTCTATGGCGCACGTCCACAGATCAATCAAAATCTCCTAGACCGTCATATTGAAACCCCTTTTCATCAAAATCGCCGCGTCACCACCCGTGAATCCTTACGCGGTGTGATGAATGCGGTCGGCTCGATCCGCCTCGAAATTGAAGCATTGCTTTCGATGGGATTGGCCAACTCGCCGATGTATGGCGCTCGCATTGATGTTGTTTCTGGTAATTTCGTGACCGCCAAACCGTACGGGATTCGGGACGGTATTGATTTCCAGCTTACAGGAGAAGTCCGTTCAGTTGATACCGATGCGATTCAACGTCATTTAGACAATCACAATATTGTTTTGCTTGGTCCAACAGGTTATTCAACCACAGGTGAAGTGTTTAATTTATTGGCAGAAGAAGTCGCCACCAAAACTGCGACGGCGCTCAAAGCCGATAAATTGATTTTCTTGGGTGAAAAACAAGGGCTGTTGAATGAACAACAACAGTTACTGCGTGAATTGAGTCCGCGTCAGCTTGAACCCTATATTCAAAAAAATCAGCAGCAATATCCAGAGTTTGCATTACACCTAAAGCAAGCACAACAAGCATCCTTATCTGGTGTGCATCGTGTGCATTTGATTTCGTATGCCTATGACGGCGCGTTGATTGAAGAATTATTTACCCGAGATGGTGTCGGGACATTGATCACCGATGCCCACTATGAAGAAGTGCGTATTGCCAATATTCAGGATGTTGGCGGTTTAATCAATCTGCTGCGCCCATTAGAACAAGAAGGCATTCTGGTTTATCGCTCACGCGAGCGTCTTGAAAGTGAAATCGAACACTTTGCGGTGATTGAACGCGACGGCATGATTTTGGCCTGCGCCGCACTGTACCCAATTCCGGCAGGATCAGATGAAATTCGTTCTGCTGAAATTGCCTGTGTTGCAGTCGATTCAAGCTACCGTAAATCCAATCGCGGTAGCCAGATTTTGCAATTTCTGGAAAGTAAGGCCAAACAACTGGGTATTCAGCAACTGTTTGTACTCACTACCCGAACTGCACACTGGTTCCTAGAACAGGGCTTTGTCCCTGCCAGCGTGGATGATTTACCCAATGCGCGTCAGGCCCTATATAACTATCAACGTAACTCTTTGGTGTTTAAAAAGAGACTGCGCTAAGCATTCATCAGGATGAAGAGATATGTTTATTTTTGATAAAGATCTCTCTTCATCATCATTATCTCTGCTTAAGTCTGAATGAAGAATAAATTCACCATTCAGTAAAATAATAAAAAACAAATAAAAAACAATGTTTTAATAATTTTGTTTTTTGAACACTTATTCCATTTATCGATAAGATTATGCAATCTTCTATTTTTTCACTTTTCATCATAAGCAAAGCCCGATTATTTATTTTTTATGCAATAAAAAAAGTTTTAGCTTAGTTGCTCATCTTATTTAAATCTTTTGATTTTCCGGGGAGCACAACCAACATGGCTATTACAATCCATCGCTCATGGGCAACATCGACCCTCATTGCCGCAAGCCTTGCCAGTATGATGGGTGTTGCAGGTTGTGCAAAAAAACCAGAGCAGCAAGAGACCACAAAACAAGAAACCACAACATTAAATATCGGCTTTCAAAAGTATGGCATCCTGCCGATTCTCAAAGCAAAAGGTGAATTAGAAAAAAATCTTGCTGCTCAAGGTGTCACGGTGAAATGGGTTGAATTCCCTGCGGGACCACAACTATTGGAAGGACTAAATGTGGGTAGTGTAGTGTTTGGCGAAGCAGGTGAAGCACCACCAATCTTTGCTCAAGCCGCCAATCCCAATCTGGTCTATGTGGCCAACCAACCACCTGCACCTAAGGCCGAAGCATTGATTGTGCAGAAAGACTCGCCGATTCAGTCGATACAGGATCTGAAAGGAAAGCGTATCGCACTGAACAAAGGCTCCAATGTGCACTATCTCTTACTCAAATTATTGGAAGCCAATAACCTCAGCCTCAATGATATCCAAGCCGTTTACCTGCCGCCATCCGATGCCCGTGCGGCATTTGAAAAAGGTGCAGTCGATGCTTGGGTGATCTGGGACCCATTTTTTGCCGCAGCAGAACATCAGATTCATGCCCGTGTGATCGCTACAGGCGAGCATTTGGTCAGCAATCACCAATTTTATCTGGCAGATCGTCAATTTGCCGAAAGCCATCCTGAAGCACTGAAAACGCTGGTGAATACGCTAAACCAGACCACAGATTGGGTACAAACCCATCCAGATGATGCAGCAAAATTACTGGAAAAACCGACGGGGCTTGAGTTGGATGTTTTAAAAAGCTCAATTTCACGCATGGGCTTCGGAGTTCAACCGATCTCTGACAAAGTCGCCAAAGAACAGCAATATGTGGCCGATGCCTTCTTTGCACAAAAACTGATTCCGAAGCAACTTGTGATTCAAGATGCCGTATTAAAGAACGAGATTAAATAATAGGGGATGATGATGAAGTTGTTATCTAAGGTTTCTGTTTTCGGCTTGCTGATTTCTGCATTTTCACTCAGCGGCTGCCAAAAGACCGAATCCCCAAATACTGAAAAAACAGCTTCCAGCACTGAAGATACAGCAGTCAAAACCCTATCGATTGGCTTCCAGAAATCATCGCTAAATTTATTGGTGGCCAGACAACAACAGTTGTTTGAGCAAGCATTCCCGAATGCAAAAATTGAATGGCGTGAGTTCCCAGCTGGTCCGCAAATGTTAGAAGCACTTGCCGTTGGTGCAGTCGATTTTGGTTATGTGGGCAATACCCCGCCAATCTTTGCTCAAGCCGCAGCAAAACCGTTGAGCTATGTCGCTTATGAAGTCGTTGCACCGACAGGCCAAGCCATATTGGTGCATGCCGACGACAAGATCAACACGCTGCAAGATTTAAAAGGTAAGCGTGTTGCGGTACAGAAAGGCTCAAGTGCACACGAACTACTCGCCAAAACCCTGCAAAAAGCAGGGCTATCTTGGCAAGACATTCAACCGATCTGGTTACCACCTGCCGATGCTCGTGCAGCCTTTGATAAAAAGGCTGTAGATGCTTGGGCGATTTGGGAACCCTATCTGGGGACTGCTGAGTTACAGGGCCATACCAAAACCTTGGTCGATGGTTCAGCATTTCCAACCACCTATTCTTTTTATATCGGCAATCCTGACTTCATTCAAAAGCATCCCGATTCAGCACAGAAATTCATTCATAGTGTGAACAGCGCAGATCAATGGATTGTGAAACATCAAGATCAAGCACTACAGATTTATGCACAAAGTACCGGACTCAGTACGCCTGTCGCTCAACAGGTTCTGAACAAACGACCAAAACCTTCACCGGTATATGCGCTCAACCCTGAAGTGATCAAAAGTCAGCAACAAATCGCCGATTTATTTAAACAAGAGCAACTGATTCCTGTGCAGATTGATATTCAGCACAGTGTCTGGTCTGCCCAATAAACATACCTTTCATTTTCATAAGGAACATCGACATGAATATTTTCTGGTTTATCCCCACTCATGGTGACAGTCGTTATTTAGGCACCAGCAAGGGTGCTCGTCAGGTCGATCATGCTTATATGAAACAGATTGCCGTTGCGGTGGATAATCTCGGTTATGCAGGCGTACTGATTCCAACTGGCCGTTCTTGTGAAGACCCATGGATTACCGCAGCCAGTCTGATTGATGCCACCAAACAACTCAAATTTTTAGTCGCGCTACGTCCAGGCATTACCACGCCAGCGCTTGCAGCACGTATGGCAGCGACCTTTGACCGCCTCTCCAATGGCCGTATTTTATTGAATCTGGTCACAGGGGGAGACGAGCAAGAGCTAAAAGGTGATGGTCTCTATGAAGATCACAGCACCCGTTATCAGACCGCATCCGAATATGTCAAAATCTGGCGTGAAATCTTGACCCGTTCACATACAGGTGAATCTTTTACTTTTCATGGTGAGCGCCTGAGTGTCGATGATGCCAAGTTGCTCTACCCGCCGGTACAGCAGCCTTACCCACCGCTTTGGTTTGGGGGCTCTTCAGAAGCAGCAACAGAGTTGGCAGCGGAACAAGTTGATACCTATTTGACTTGGGGTGAACCGCCGGCTGCGGTCAAAGAGAAAATTGAATATCTCCGCGCCAAAGCAGCTGCCAAAGGTCGCACACTCACTTATGGCATTCGCTTACATGTGATTGTACGCGAGACCAATGAACAAGCATGGGCCGCCGCTGATGAACTGATCCAATATCTGGATGATGCAACCATTGCCGCAGCACAGAAAAAATTTGCGCAAATGGATTCAGTCGGTCAGCAACGTATGGCTGCATTACACGGCGGACGTAAAGATCAATTGGAAGTTTCTCCAAACTTATGGGCCGGCATTGGCCTAGTCCGTGGCGGTGCGGGCACTGCATTAGTTGGCGATCCTGAGACTGTCGCCGCACGTATTCAAGAATATGCTGACTTGGGGATTGATACCTTTATTTTCTCAGGTTACCCACATTTGGAAGAATCGATCCGTTTTGCCGAACTGGTGTTCCCATTACTGCCACTTAAAACCCGTGAAAAACTGGCGCAACCACATCTAACGGGGCCTTTCGGAGAAATCATTGCCAATAACTATGTCCCTGAGACCAAGCAAGCAAAAGCCTTGATCAAGGAGGACGCATGAGTGCAAAACCATTTTTGAATGATGTTTCACGTGGAACACAAAAAATAGGCAAAGGTCTTCTGCCTTGGCTGTTTCCGATTTTACTGATCCTGATTTGGCAAGCGGCTTCTAGTTCAGGCCTATTGCAAAGTCGGGTATTACCTGCCCCAACCGCTGTGGTGAGTGCCTTCTGGCACTTACTGCTCAGTGGTGAACTTTGGCAGCATGTCAAAGTCAGTGCGGGTCGTGCCTTACTCGGTTTATTGATTGGTGGCGGGCTTGGTCTGGTTTTAGGACTACTCAATGGCTCATCTCGTATTGCCTCGACCTTGCTGGATACCACCCTGCAAATGATTCGTAACATCCCTGCGTTAGCCTTGATTCCACTGGTGATTTTATGGTTCGGCATTGATGAAACGGCCAAGTTGTTCTTGGTTGCTGTCGGCGTATTTTTCCCAATCTATATCAATACCTATCACGGAATCCGCTCTGTCGATCCCCAACTGATCGAAATGGGCAAAAGCTACGGTCTCAATCGTTGGCAGCTCTATCGAGACATTATTTTACCAGGTGCGATGCCCTCGATTTTAGTTGGACTACGCTTTTCTTTAGGTCTGGTTTGGGTACTTCTGATCGTTGCTGAAACCATTTCCGCCCAGTCTGGCATTGGTTATATGACCATGAATGCGCGCGAGTTTTTACAAACTGATATCGTCTTGGTCGGTATTTTACTGTATGCCCTGCTGGGTAAATTAGCCGACGTACTGGCACAAGGTTTGGAACGTTATCTATTACGTTGGCATGCAGGCTATCAAAAATAAAAGGGACAGAAAAATGAGTAACCTAAATTTAAATTTCTACGATAACACGCTCATTCAACCGATTGCCGAGCCAGAAACCACCACCGCACCGACCAATGGGGCTGATATTCTGATTGAGCAACTGTATAAATTCTATGGTGAGGTTAAAGTCCTTGAGGATTTAGACCTCAACATCCAAGCGGGTGAGTTTGTTGCCATCGTTGGCCGCAGTGGTTGTGGTAAAAGTACCCTACTCCGTTTGATTGCCCAACTCGAAAAAGCCAGTTATGGCGAAATCAAGTTCCTATCCGCTCGCAATTTCCGTGAAGGCATTACCAACGATGATATTCGGGTCATGTTTCAAGACCCACGTTTGTTGCCGTGGAAAAGTGTCTTGCATAATGTACAGTTGGGCTTAACCAAAGATCAGCACCTGCTCGCAGAACAACTCTTGGAAAAAGTGGGCTTAAAAGACAAAGCCAGCCAATGGCCAGCACAACTTTCAGGTGGACAACGTCAACGGGCTGCCCTTGCCCGCGCACTTTCACATACACCCCGTATTCTATTGCTGGATGAACCACTCGGCGCTTTAGATGCGCTCACTCGTCTGGAAATGCAGAACCTGATTGAACGTCTGTGGAAAGAACAAGGGTTTACCGCCATCTTGGTTACACATGATGTCAGTGAGGCAGTGCAATTGGCAGATCGAATTATTCTGCTGGATCAAGGGCATATCGCGCAGAGTTTTCAAGTCAATCTGCCACGCCCACGAAAAAAGAGTATTGCTTTCGCTCAGCTCGAACAACAAGTCCTTGATGCGGTTTTAGCCACCTAAAACCGCTTGAACGGCGACTCTAAAACAGAAAAATAATCAAAAAATGCCAGTCCGACTTGATGAACGAAAAATGAATTATTTACAAAATATGTATACGCTTTTTTAGATTTCAATAATTATCAAATACATCCTCAACACTGACCCAAAAAGTCTATTTTTTTCGATAAAAAAAATTCGTTATTGTGCACAAATCCGACAATTTATCTTACAATGTCAATGACATTTTTTGAATCAAGCTCGCAGATGGAACAGAAAAAAAGTACACAAAAGCGCAATCAACTGCTGAATGCTGCCCTCGATGTTTTTTCCGTCTATGGGTTTAGTGGTGCCAGTCTGGATGAGATTGCGCAACTGGCAAATATGCATAAATCGAATATTTTCTATTACTATGAAAATAAAGAGTCACTTTATGTCGAGGTGCTCACCACGGTATTACAAAAGTGGCTTGCACCCTTGCAAACCTTAGAGTCTGAGCTTGAGCCTACTGAAGCCCTGACTCACTATTTAATTCAAAAAATTGAAAGCTCACGTGATCAGCCTAAAGCCTCACGTTTATTTGCTCTTGAGATTATTCAAGGTGCGCCGCATATTTTACCGATCTTAAAAGGGCCGTTAAAAAAGCTGTTTAAGCGTAAAACCAAGGTGATTCAAACTTGGCAAGAGCAAGGTAAATTGTCGGCAGAGATTGACCCTGAATTATTGATTCTCAATATTTGGGCGATCACCCAGAATTACGCTGATTTTTCAACACAAATGGAAATGGTCACAGGTAAAACTTTGCGTAACCGTAGCATGTTTCAACGCACTATCGAACATACCGTACATTTGATGTTATACGGTGTATTACCCCGTTAAATTTTCTTCTAAAAGCCTAAATTTTAGCGATTGAAATATATTAAAAAAGCGACTTTGTGAGTCGCTTTTTTTATCATCCAAAGTATGATGAAAAACCACTCATCTGCGCTAAACCGCAGAATGGCTTAGATTAAGAGGGTCATAGTTTGATGTATTAAGCCTTTCATGTAAGGCATATTCTGTTGGTTTTAGAGTTTCTTAACAATTTTCTCTTTAGGTTTTTCCTTAGTTAATATAAATAAATCATCATTTAAGTAGGAGAATCTCTCCGCTAACCATTCATGAGTATCTGTTAAAGCCTGATTGTAGAAATGATGTCCAAACTCTTCAACAATAAAATCAAATAAAAATTGAGCGGGAAAATTTCCGAGATCTAAATCAAGCTCTTTAAGAGTATATTTTTTCAATGAAAAGATCATTTGTTCACGTGTAAATTCATCAAATTTAATAATTTTGTCTTCAGTCATGTATTTAATCTCAAATATAATATTCGCTAATTACAATTTTTATAAATTATTTATGCAATAACAGAACGTCTTATAATGACGTTCTTCCTCAACTTGAGTCTGATTTGTTCATAAAACAGACTCTTATATCTTTTTATTTTACATAATGACCGTTATGTGAAAACCCAACAATTATTTATTTTCAACAACTTACTGATCAGAAAGAGTTTACCTGCATACAATACAACGCTAAACCTTTGCATTTAAAAATGCGCCTGATACAGCGCCAATAATTTTTGTGCACCAAGCAGCAGATTCTCTTCCCAATCTAAATGGGCCGTATCATTGGCGCCATCAGTAATATATTTGACCGAAATCAAACGCACTCCCAGTTTTTGGCACACTTTGGCCAAAGCATAAGCCTCCATATCGACGAGGTTACAACTGACCTTTGGAACGCCTGTTTCAAAAGAATCACCCGTTCCACAAATCCCTTTGGGTAAAAGCTCAAAATGGGCTTGAGTATGGATTTCAGCTGGAATCTCATCATCCATCGGAGTCACTCCCACGGCAAAACCCAGTGGAGACACATCCATATCACGCTGCACAAAAGTAATCACCTCAACCAGACTGTGCGCATCAAAGTGTGAACTGCCAGCACTGCCTAAATTGATCAGCGTTTTGCATCCCGTCTTTTGAATCACCTCAAATGCCTTGAATGCTGCGTTAATTTTGCCGATTCCACTGTAATGAACTTCAATACCTGCTTGCTCAAATAAACCTTTAGATTCATTCGGCAAAGCCATAATCAGAGCAATATCAGCATTCATAGAAAAGACTCATTTAAATAAAAAAATATGCGCATAAAAAAGGTGTGCTTGAGCACACCTTGATATTATTGCATCTTCTGCTGTAAGGCGACCAAACAGGGAGAGAAAAATAATTGACCACTATAGGCTCCTGCCAACGTTTTCTTCATCACCAATGCCCACAACCCCACCAACAACAGACTTAAGACCACAGCAACATACTGTAAGAAGTCGATATGTAATTGATGCGCCAAGTTGAAGATCGCCAATATAAACACACCGAATGGGAAAGTCAGTCCCCACCAACCCAAGTTAAATGGAATGCCAGTACGCATATGGCGCAGTGTGGTCAAGATCGCAATCCCGAACCACCATAAGCCAAAACCTAATAGCACCAAACTTGCCACAATACCCAAGGCTGGAAGTAAGGTCGCTAAGCCTTCAAAGTCCATCGCCTGCATAATACGTGGCGCTTGCTCACCCAGTAATAATAACGCTAATGCCCCTGTTCCAATCGGCCCTAAACATAACCAGCTAGAAATCGCGACTTCTTTTTCAGGTAACTGGTGTAAAGCTAAACGTAACATCAGAATGGTTAAGATCGCAAAAGCAGGTAGTACAGAAATACCCCACAACACATAGCCTGTGATCAAGATAGTTAACGCATGTTGATTGGCTGCTAAATGTTGCAACAACAGCCCCGCAGAGCTGGCCGCAACTTCACAGGCCACGATCGGGAGTAACCATACCGCGGTCATCCGTTGTAATTGATGATCTTGGCAGCTAAACATACAAAATGGCACCACCCACGCGATTACCACCGCAAGAAACACATCCAGATACCAAAGATAAGTGGCAATTTGAACGGCAATATCACCATATAAATCGATACCGAAGCTCAGAAAACCATTGGCAATCGTGGCTAAGCCCATCGGGATCGCGCCGAGGAATAAGCTCATATTGGGATGAGTAAAAATCTGTTTTGCTTCGGTTGGAAATAAAATCCAGCGTAAAATATACAGCACGCTAAAGGTACTAAATAAAAGAATATTAAATTGCCATAATTTGGTCGCTAGCATAAACAAAACAGATGAGGCGAAAGGCAGTTGTGCTAAAATCATCGCCACCACACCCGTTCCCATGGTTGCAGTAAACCAGTTCGGGGTAAAATGGCGAATCACATCGGTGCTCTGCTCTAGCTGATAAAACGGCTTTTTCATCTCTTTCTCAATATCAAGCGACTATGCAGCTATTTTAGGTCAATCATTAAATAAGAAAAATTGATTTATTTTTATTTAATGAATCAATTTAATTGATATAAAGACTTTAAATAATGAAATTTTTCTGTGTAAAAACACAACAACAAGACGAAACGCTGAGAATATGGCAATATATAGCCTTTGCAAAAATCACTGTATTTAACGCTCATGAAGTTGCTTCGTCTTAATGCATTATCGCCAGATTTTCAGTTACCGCCGACTGCGGTAACGATTGGCAATTTTGATGGTGTCCATCTCGGCCATCAAGCGATGATTGCTCAACTCAAAAGCTTGGCTGACGCGCAAGGCTTAAAGACCTTGGTAATGATTTTTGAGCCACAACCACTTGAATTTTTTAAAGGTTATGAGGCGCCACCTCGAATCAGCTCACTCAGAGAAAAAGTAGAATATTTGACTGAGCTCGGTGTGGACTATATTGCTGTAGCGAAATTTGACCATTATTTTAGAAGCTTAAATGCCACTGAATTTGCTGAACTACTTAAATTAAAACTCAATGCACAAAGCCTAGTGTTGGGTGATGACTTCCATTTTGGTAAAGACCGCCAAGGTAACAGTGAATTTTTACGCGATTACGGCTTTGACGTCACCAATTTAAATACCGTCGCTTTAAATGGTGAACGTGTTAGTTCGACCCGTATTCGTCAAGTTCTGCAACAAGGTGATCTGGCATTAGCAGCCAAACTCTTGGGGCGCCCTTATAGCATCACAGGCCGAGTACAATATGGTGATCAGATTGGTCGCACCCTTGATTTTCCAACCATTAATGTGCGTTTAAACCGTCATAAACCCTGTTTAAACGGCATTTATGCAGTGGACGTGATGTGTGAAAATGCATCATTGAGCGCAAAAGTAAAACATTCAGATCCTGCCCTCAACGGGATTGCAGGCTATCAAGCTGACAGTTTGTTTGGTGCAGGTCATGTGGGGACACGCCCAGCCATCAAACAAGACCAGCCAGAATGGCGATTAGAGGTACATTTCCCTGATGTTTCTGCTAATCTGTATGGCTTATTGATGCGGGTAACCTTCCTTCACTATTTACATGGTGAGCTGAATTACCCTTCGCTTGAAGCCCTCAAAGCCGGAATTGATGATGATGTGCAAAAGTTACGAGACTATCGTACTAACACAGCTGAATTTCCTTTTTAAATTTAATTAGTAGGGTTTGTTTACACTTCACAATGCTTGCGACAGAGGAGTTTTTTTAGACGATACAAGGCATGACTTGCGAAATTTAGTCATTCTAAATGAGCCAAGTTATAACGCAGTAGCGGCAAAAAATATCCCTGTCCCGAAGGGTTATAGCTAAAACTGCCCCAAACATCGTTATGAAACTTGACAAGGGGATCGCCATTGCCTACGTTTCATGCCTTGTTTGTGTGGTTTTAGCCAATAACGCAAGGCATGGCTGAAGTGTTAACAGACCCTAAAGTAATACATGTCAGTTTACAAACTGATCAAACTGGAAGAAAACTTGCATGAGCGATAAGCAAACTCCTGAAAATGCAGTGGATTATAAAGCCACACTCAATTTGCCAGATACTGAATTTGCCATGAAAGCAAATTTGGCTGTGCGTGAAGCCAAATGGTTAGAAGAGTGGTATGCCGACAACATTTATCAGCAGATTCGTGAATCGCGTATTGGCAAGAAAAAATATGTTCTTCATGACGGCCCTCCATATGCCAATGGTCAAATCCATTTAGGTCATGCCGTCAATAAAGTCTTAAAAGACATCATTATTAAAAGTCGCGTTTTAGATGGCTTCGATGCACCGTATGTACCGGGTTGGGACTGTCACGGCCTACCAATCGAACTAAAAGTAGAAGAAAAAGTCGGTAAAGTCGGCGTTAAAGTGGATGCCTCAACTTTCCGTAAAGCTTGCCGTGAATATGCCTACACCCAAGTCGAATTACAGAAGAAAGACTTTGTGCGTATGGGCGTTTTTGGTGATTGGGACAATCCATACCTGACCATGAACTTCAAGCAAGAAGCGGATATCGTGCGTGCATTGGGTGCCATTGCCAAAGCAGGTCATATCGAACCGGGTTTAAAACCAGTGAACTGGTGTATGGACTGTGGTTCATCATTGGCTGAAGCTGAAGTTGAATACGAAGATAAAAAATCAGATGCGATTGATGTTGGCTTCACCGTTGTTGATCTTAAAGATCTCAGCGCACGTTTGAATGTTGATGTTCAAGATGCCACGGATATCGTGATCTGGACCACTACACCATGGACCTTACCTGCCAACCAAGCAGTCGCGCTACACGCTGATATCGACTATCAATTGGTCCAAGTGACCACTGACCGTGGTACGCAAAACTTTATTCTAGCCAAAGACTTGGTTGAATCAGCGATCGAACGTTACAAACTGGAAAATCCAGTTGTACTCGCTGATTTCAAAGGTTCTGCAATTGAGAACCTTCTTTTACAACATCCGCTGTTGGCAGATCGTAAAGTCCCTGTGATTTTAGGCGAGCACGTGATTGCAACCAGTGGTACAGGTGCCGTTCATACTGCACCTGGCCATGGTGTGGACGATTATAAAGTCGGTTTGTTGTATCAATTAAAAGTTGAAAACCCTGTCGGTGGTAATGGTGTTTATTTACCAACATCGCCAATTTTTGCAGGGGAACACATCTATAAAGCCAATCCTCAAATCATTGAGGCATTGGGTGCAGTTGGTCGTCTATGGGCACATCAGCCAATCAAACATAGCTATCCACACTGCTGGCGCCATAAAACTCCAATTATCTTCCGTGCGACGCCACAATGGTTTATCAGTATGGATGCCAATGGTCTGCGCCAAAATGCATTAAATGCAATTGAAAATGAGATCGAATTTGTGCCTGATTGGGGACAAAGCCGTATTCAATCCATGATTGAAGGTCGTCCAGACTGGTGTATCTCACGTCAACGTACTTGGGGTGTGCCAATTCCATTTTTCGTGCACAAAGATACCAATGCATTACACCCACGTACGCCTGAATTGATCGAAGAAGTGGCTAAACTGATCGAACAAGAAGGTATCGATGGTTGGTATAACCGTGAAGCGAGTGAGTTCATCGGTGCTGATGCTGAACAATATAATGCAGTCCGCGATACCCTAGACGTTTGGTTTGACTCTGGGACAACCCACTACGCTGTGCTTCGTGAACGTGATGATCTACAAGATCCAGCAGACTTGTATCTTGAAGGTTCAGATCAACACCGTGGCTGGTTCCAATCATCGTTGTTAACCTCAATCGCAATTAATGAACGCGCGCCATATAAAGGTCTACTCACCCACGGTTTCGTGGTTGATGAGAAAGGTCGTAAGATGTCTAAATCATTAGGCAACATCATTACCCCACAAGACATTATCAAAGATATGGGCGCTGATGGTTTACGTTTCTGGATCGCATCTGCCGACTATCGTTACGAGATGACAGCTGGTAAAGAAATCTTTAGCCGCGCATCAGATGGTTATCGTCGTATTCGTAATACCTTACGTTTCTTGTTGGCAAACTTGAATGGCTTCAAACCATCAACAGATGCGTTACCAGTCGACCAATTGATTGCATTGGATCAATACATCTTGCAACGCGCTGCTGAGGTTCAAAAAACCATCCAGCAAGCCTATGAAGAGATGAACTTCCATATTGTGACCAATGCGCTAACAAGCTTCTGTATCAATGACTTAGGTGGTTTCTACCTCGACATCATCAAAGATCGTCAGTACACCACCAAAGCAGATTCACAGGCACGTCATTCTGCGCAAACTGCGCTGTATCATATCGTGCAAGCCTTTGTTCGCTGGATGTCACCGATCCTCAGCTTTACCGCACAAGAAGCTTGGCCATTGATTCCAGAACAAACTGGAAAATATGTATTTACCGCTGAATGGTATGACATCCCAACTGCATCAACAGCAAACTTACTGTCTGAAGCAGATTGGCAAACATTGATTAGCGTAAAATCAGCAGTAAA
>Ga0209958_1001279_pt1 | contig 20919 bp, 19 predicted proteins | sample ThiBio_inoc_plan_FD_183942 | JGI IMG/M metagenome (GOLD analysis project Ga0209958, IMG submission 183942) | Wastewater bioreactor microbial communities from Cape Town, South Africa - Thiocy_inoc_plan (SPAdes) | ecosystem: Engineered > Bioremediation > Thiocyanate > Unclassified | place: South... | reverse complement strand
CACGGGCGGGCCAGCCGCCTCGGCCAGCCCCGGTGCCGACCCGTCCAGGGTCGCCGGCCAGGCGGGTTCGGGCCCGTCCAGCAGCGCCAGGGGAACACCGCTGGCCGCCGCGAGGCGCGGCGCGCTGGCGGCCAGGCCAACCACCAGGCGGGGCCGCACCAGGGCCAGGGCCTGGGCCAGCTGCTCGTCGGACCCGCGCGTGCTGAGCGGCACCACCACCGCGCCGATGGCCCAGCAGCCCAGCGCCGTGAGCACCGCCTCGCGGCCGGCGTCGTTGTCCAGGTAGACAGCCACGCGGTCGCCGCGCGCCACACCCCAGCGGGTCAGGCCCTCGCCCACGCGGCGCTGCCAGCGCGCGAGCTGGGCATAGCTCAGGCGCTCGCGGTGCCCGGCGGCGGCGCGCGCGGACAGGGCGATGGCCGAGGGCCGCTGCAGCGCCCGCCGATCGATGAGCGCGCTCACGCTCAGCCCCTGCAGCTGCGCGGGCGATGGGGGCTCGAAGTCGGGACCGGCCATCGCTGCCTCAGCGACCGGTGAACACCGGCGCGCGCTTCTCGCGGAAGGCGTTCACCGCCTCCTGGTGGTCCTGGCTGCGGTTGGACAGGGCCTCGTAGGCGAGCGAGGCGTCCATGATCGAATGGGCCAGTTGCTTGAGCCCGATGTTCACGGCCATCTTGCTCCAGCGGATGGCCTTGACCGCCCCACCCGCCAGCCGATCGGCGAACTGCGCCACGCGCGCGTCCAGATCGGCCGCCGGCACGGCGTGGTTGATGAGCCCGATGCGCGCGGCCTCGGCGGCGCTCATCAGGTCACCGGTCATCAGGTACTCCTTGGCGCGCGCGTAGCCGATGAGCTGCGGCCAGATCACCGCGCCGCCGTCGCCCGCCACGAAGCCCACGCTGACGTGCGGGTCGCCGATCCTGGCGGTCTCGGCGGCGAACACCACGTCGCAGAACAGCGCGATGGTGGCGCCCAGGCCAGTGGCGTGGCCGTTGAGCTTGGCCACCAGCGGCTTCTCGCAGTCCAGCAGCGAGTAGACGATCTGCTTGCCCTCGCGGGCCGTGGTCTCGAAGGCGCCCGGCTCGTCGATCATCTTCTGCATCCAGTCGATGTCGCCGCCAGCCGAGAAGGCGCGGCCCGCGCCGCCGAGCACCACCACGTCGCTGTCCGGGTCGCCCGAGGCCTCGACGAAGACGCGCGCCAGCTCGGCGTGCATGCGCTCGTCGATGGCATTGAGCTTGTCGGGCCGGTTCATGGTGATCTCCAGCACGCGGCCCCGGCGCGCGAACTGAAGCGACGAATAGCTTGAAAAGTCCATGGGTTCCTCGCTCAGGCCGCGGCGCGGTAGACGTTGAGTTCCAGTTTTTCGCGCGCCATGGCGGCCGCCACCGGCGCCGACGCGGCCACGCGCTGCGCGTGCGCCCACAGCGCCGGCAGGCCCTGCGGGTCGATGCCCGCGTAGCCACCCCAGCGCAGCAGGGTGAGCGCGTAGGCGTCGTGGAAGGACGGCCGCTCGCCGAACCAGAACGGCGTGGCCTGCGCCACCCAGCCCTGGATGCGCTCCAGGTGATCGCGGAAGCGCTTGGTGTTGAAGCGCTTGAGCTCGGCGTGCACGGCCTCGTCCTCGGCGAACAGGTGGGGCTTGAAGACGTGGGCGAAGGTGGGGTGCGCGGTGTTGTTCATGAAGGCGAGCTGCGACATGGCCTGCGCGCGCGCCCAGGGGTCGGCGGGCAGCAGGCCCACCTGGGGGAAGCGGCGGTCCAGGTAGTCGGCGATGGCCAGCACCTGGGTCAGCGGCCGGCCCTCGACCACCAGCACGGGCACCTGGCCCAGGGGGTTGAGCGCCAGGTGCGCGGCGCTCAGGTGCTCGCCCTTGTGCAGGCGCACGGCGTGCGCCGCGAAGTCCTGGCCGATCGCCGCCCGGATGGTTTCCAGGCCGGCGTGGACCACGAACGAGCAAGTGCCCGGGCCATAGTGAAGTTCCAGCATGCAATGTGTCCTCGGTGGGGCCCGGGCGGTGCCGGGCGGGGTGGGAAGCGTCCGCCGGCCTCAGACGTCCAGGTCGTCGGGCACGGGGATGTCGAACTCCAGCAGCTGCTGGGCCATGCCCTTGCCCATGGGGTCGGGGCGCAGCGAACTGGGGCCGCCGCCGTCCAGGGCGCCGTCCAGCACGAAGTTCAGGGCGTGCAGGTGCAGGCCGGGCACCGCGTGGCGCACCACGGCGCCCTCGACCAGGTGGGCCAGGTAGGCCTTCACCGCCTCGGCGCTCAGCGCCGCCTCGATGAAGGGCAGGAAGGCCGGCCGGCGCGCGATGACAGCGATGTTGGAGGTGTTGCCCTTGTCGCCCGAGCGGCCCCAGGCCAGGCGCACCAGTGGCACGCGGCGCCCGCCGGTCGCGGTCGCGGTCGCGGTCGCGGCGCGCGGGGCCGCGGCCGGCGCCTCGGCCAGCGGCGCACCGGCAGGGATGGGCACGCTCACGCACTGCCCGTCCAGCGTCACGCGCGGCGGCGCCAGCCGCGCCTTGTCCACCAGGCAGGTGAACAGGCGGTAGCGCGGCTCCACCACGGGCCGGCTGTTGAACATGAGCGCGCTGCCGGTGGTGGTGCCGGGCGCGAACGACACGCCGGGCACGCGCGCCTCGCGCGAGAACAGTTCCAGGGCCTCGCGGCGCGGGTGCGTTGCCGCCACGCGCGCGATCGCCTCGCGCAGATCGAAGGCGCGCGCGCGCGGGCCGTAGCCGTCCTCCGCGCCCACCACGCCCACGGCCACCTTCTCGAAATCGCCCAGGCCGCGCGCCAGCGCCATGGCGCGGGCCCGGCCGAGCAGCGCCTCGCCGGTGCGGCGCGCCTTGCGCACCGCGTCGATGCCGAACACCGGCAGCTGCGCCACGCAGCGGTAGCCGTCGAGGTAGGCGGCGGACAGCTTGTAGTGCGGGCCGGGTGCCTGGCCGCGCGCGCCACGCACCACCACGCGGTCGGGGCCGGCCTCGGTGACGGTGACGCCAGTGAAATCGCAGCAGACGTCGGGCAGCCGGTAGCGGGCCGGGTCGCCCACCTCGTACAGGATCTGCTCGCTGACCGTGCCGCGCGTGACCAGGCCACCGGTGCCGGCGGGCTTGCTCACCACGAAGTGCTCGGCGCCGTGGCATTCGATGACGGGGTAGCCGATGTTTTCCCAATCGGGCACGGTGTGCCAGTCGGTGTGGATGCCGCCCGTGACCTGCGGCCCGCACTCCAGGATGTGGCCCGCCAGCGAGCCCATGGCCAGGGCGTCGTGGTCGTCGGGCGTCCAGCCGTACTCGTGCATCAGCACGCCCAGCGTGGTCGCGCTGTCGACGATGCGCCCGGTGACCACGATGTCCGCGCCCATCGCCAGGGCCCGCGCGATGGGCAGCGCGCCCAGGTAGGCGTTGGCGCTCACCAGCTCGGCCGGCATGGCCTCGCCGGTGTAGAAATCCACCACGCCCGCCGCGCGCAGCGAGGGCATCAGGTCCAGGCAGTCGTCGCCTTCGACGCAGGCCACCGTCAGCTGGGTGCCCAGCTCGCGCTGCAACCGCCCGATGGCCTGGACGCAGCCGGCCGGGTTCAGGCCGCCCGCGTTGGCCACCAGGCGGATGCCGCGCTGCTGGCAGGCCGGCAGGATCTCGCGCAGCGTGAGCTCGACGAACTCGCTGGCCCAGCCGGCCGCCGGGTCGCCCTGACGGGTGTGGGCGAAGCTGGAGAGCGTCATCTCCGCCAGGTAGTCGAACACCAGGTACTGCATGCCCGGCACCGCCACCAGCTGGCGCGGCCCGAGGATGCTGTCGCCGACGAAGGCACAGGCGCCGCCGATGGTGACGGTCTTGGCGGTCTTGGAAGCGGTGCGGTTCATCAGTCGGCGCTCAGTCCCAGGCGGCGCACGATCTGGCCAGCGGTGTCGACCTCCTCGCGCAGGAAGGCGCTGAACTCGGCCGGCGTGCCGCCGATGCCCTCGGACCCCTTGCGCGCCAGCCGCTGCTGGAACTCGGGGTTCTTCATCACCTGGGCGATCTCGCGCGACAGCTTGTCCACGATGGCGGGCGGCGTGCCCGCCGGCGCCAGCAGGCCGGCCCAGGCGTAGGTCACCAGCTCCGGGTGACCCAGCTCGCCAATGGTGGGCACGGCCGGCAGCTGCGGCGAGCGCTGGTGGCTGGTCACCGCCAGGGCGTGCACCGCGCCCTTGGCGATGTGCGGCTCCATGGTGGGGATGGCGTCAAAGCTGAACTGCACGCGGCCGGTCAGCAGGTCGCCGCGCGCCTCGTTCGAGCCCTTGTAGGCCACGTCGAAGGCGCCGCGCAGGCCGGTGGCGACAGCGAAGCGCTCGCCCAGGATGTGGTTGGCCCCCCCTTGCCGCTGGTGGCGTAGCTCAGCGGCGGCTGGCCCTTCTGGCCCAGGGCGACGAAATCCTTGAAGGCGCCCGGCATCTGCGGCGCGGCCACCAGCACCAGGGCCGTGCGCGTCATCAGCGACACTGGCACCAGCGACTGCGGCGTGTAGGGCAGCTTCTTGTAGAGCGACTGGTTGATGGCGTAGGCGCCGATCACCACGCCCAGGGTGTAGCCGTCGGGCGCCGACTTGGCCACGGACTCGGTGCCGATGATGCTGTTGGCCCCGGGCTTGTTGTCCACCACGATGGTCTGGCCCAGGCGCGCCGACAGCTCCTTCATCACCTCGCGGGTCATGTCGTCGGTGTTGCCGCCGGGCGGGTACGGCACCACCACGCGCAGCGGCCGGTTGGGGTAGCCGGCGTCGGCCTGGGCGGCGGCGCCGGTGCAGGCCAGCGCGGCCGCCGCCAGCAGCAGGCAGCGGAAGCGCAACGGGATCGAGGCGGGGGGCATGGCTTGTCTCCTGTCGTTGTTCATGGGCACTGTCGCCGGGCCATTGTGGAAGCGCCCTCCCCCGCATGGATGGCGAAACAGGGGTTTTCTGATAACGTTTTGGAATCGCAGAACATCGCCGCCAAGGCTCGCCCCATGCAACTCAAGGACCTTCAGGCCTTCGCCCGCATCGCCGAGCACGGCAACCTGCACGCGGCGGCCGACGCCCTGGGCCTGACGCAGCCGGCGCTGTCCAAGTCCGTGCGCCGGCTGGAAACCGAACTGGGCGTGCGCCTGCTGGAGCGCCTGCCGCGCGGCGTGGCCCTCACGGCCGCCGGCCGCCTGCTGCACGAGCGCGGCCGCTCGCTCGCGCGGCTGGTCGACGACACGCGCGTGGAGATCGCCGACCTCAAGACCGGCCAGTCGGGGCAGTTGCGCGTGGGCGCGGTGCCCACCATCCTGGACACCAAGCTGGCGCCGGTGCTGGCGCAGCTACTGGGCGGCGACGACCCGCTGCGCTTTTTCGTCAGCGTGCAGCTCAGCGGCGGCCTGCTGCGCGCGCTTCAGGCCGGCGAGCTGGATTTCGCGCTCGCCGCCATCCCTGAGCCGGTGCCGGACGGGCTGTCCTGCCTGCCGCTGTGGCGGCAGGAAACGCATATCGTGGCGCGCAAGGGACACTGGCTGCTGCGCCGCCCCGGCACCCTGGACGACCTGCGCCAGCAGCCCTGGCTGCTGCCGCCGCGCGGCATCATGACGCGCACCTGGGTCGAGGCCCTGTTCGCGCAGGCCGGCCTGGACAAGCCGCGCCTGATGGTGGAGGCCGACGCCTCGCCCGGCCTGTTCGCCACGCTGATCCGCAAGACCGACCTGCTGAGCGCCATGACGGTGGACACGCTGGCCTCGCCCATGGGCGCGGGTCTGGCCACGGTGGCCTCGCCGCAGGGCCCCTGGGTCACGCCCCTGGGCCTGTTCTGGCGCCGCACGGCCTACTTCTCCAAGCCCATGGAGCGCTACCGCGACCACCTGCTGGCCACCCTGGCCGAGCCCGCACCCGCCTGAACGGGCGCGGCGGGCCGCAACGGGCGGCCGCCGGCCGGGCGGTGGTCAGGCGGCGCCCACCAGGTCCTTGATCTGCTGCAGCGCGCCGGGGTCGTCCATGGTGGTCAGGTCGCCCGGGTCGCGGCCTTCGCACACGGCCTGGATCGCACGGCGCAGCAGCTTGCCGCTGCGCGTCTTGGGCAGCAGCGAGACGAAACGCACCCGCGCCGGCCGCGCCACCGCGCCCAGCTGCGCGTCCACCAGCTTCATGATCTCGCCTTCCAGCCGGAGCTGGGCCTGGGCGTCGCCCAGCGCCGAGGCGTCCTTGGCCACCACGAAGGCCATGGCCACCTGGCCCTTGAGCGAATCGGCCACGCCCACCACCGCCACTTCGGCCACGTTGGCGTGGCTGGCGATGCTCTCCTCGATTTCGCGCGTGCCCAGGCGGTGGCCGGCGACGTTGATCACGTCGTCCGTGCGGCCCAGGATGTAGTAGTAGCCGTCCTGGTCGCGGATGCCCCAGTCGAAGGTCGAATAGACCAGCTGGCCCGGGATGCTCTTCCAGTAGGTGTTGACGAAGCGCGCGTCGTCGCGCCACACCGTCTGCATGAAGCCCGGCGGCGTGGGGCCTTCGATCACCACCACGCCTTTCTGATCGGCGCCGGTCAGCTCCTCGCCGGTGGACTCGTGCAGCAGCTTCACGCGGTAGCCGTACATGGGCACGCCCGGGCTGCCGAATTTGCTGGGCTGCTTCTCCACGCCGTTGGCCACGGTCAGGATCGGCCAGCCCGACTCGGTCTGCCAGTAGTTGTCGATGATGGGCACGCCCAGGCCGTCGGCGATCCAGCGCGCCGTGGGTTCGTCCAGCGGCTCGCCGGCCAGGAACAGCGCCTTGAGGCTGGAGAGGTCGTATTGCTTGAGGTAGGCCGGGTCCTGCTTCTTGAGCACGCGCACCGCGGTGGGCGCGCTGAACATCACCGTGACCTTGTACTTCTCGACCAGCTTCCACCAGATGCCGCCGTCGGGGCGGATCGGCAGGCCCTCGTACATGATGGTCGCCATGCCCGCGATCAGCGGCCCGTAGACGATGTAGCTGTGGCCCACCACCCAGCCGATGTCGCTGGTGGAGAAATAGGTCTCGCCCGGCTGGCCCAGGAAGATGTGCCGGATGCTGGCCGCCAGCGCCACCGCGTAGCCGCCCACGTCGCGCTGCACGCCCTTGGGCTTGCCCGTGGTGCCGCTGGTGTAGATGGTGTAGCTGATGTCCGTGGCGTCGAGCCAGGTGCAAGGCACCTGCGCGTTCAGGTGCTGTTCGCGCAGGGCGGCGTAGTCGTGGTCGCGCCCGGCCACCCGCTCCATGGGCGCCAGGCCACGGTCCACCAGCAGCACCGAGGCGGGCTTGTGCCGGGCCAGGGTGATGGCCTCGTCCAGCAGCGGCTTGTAGGGCACCACCTTGCCACCGCGCGAGCCGGCGTCGGCGCTGACGATGGCCACCGGCGTGGCGTCGTCGATGCGGCTGGCCAGCGAATGGCTGGCGAAGCCGCCAAACACCACCGAGTGGATGGCGCCGATGCGCGCGCAGGCCAGCATGGCGAAGGCGGCCTCGGGAATCATGGGCATGTAGATGAGCACGCGGTCGCCCGGCTTCACGCCCTGGGCGAGCAGCACGGCGGCCATGCGCTGCACCTCGGCGTGCAGCGCCTCGAAGCTGTAGATCCGCTCCACGTCGGTCTCGGTGGACACGAAGATCAACGCGTTCTGCTGCGCGCGGTCCTTCAGGTGCCGGTCCACCGCGTTGTGGCAGAGGTTGGTGCGGCCGCCCTCGAACCAGCGCGTGAACGGCGGCTTGTCGTTGTTGCAGACGCGGGTGAAGGGCGTGTGCCAGTCGATCAGGCGGGCCTGCTCGGCCCAGAAGCCCTCGGGGTCCTCGACCGAGCGGCGGTGGAAATCGGCGTATCCCATGCGTGTCTCCTGGTGCGGCCGGCCCCGGCTGGCGGCCGCTTCTGAATTCTTAATTATGGAGACCTGGCTTGCGTGGGGCTGACGGGACTAACCCGCGCTGCCCGGGCCCGCGCCTAACGTCCGCTTAATCCTGCGCCGTTCTGATGCCGGCCGTGATCACCGCCCCCGCCAGGACGTGCCATGGACGCCATCAACCAGTGGCTGATGCCGCTGTGGAACCTCTCCCCTTCCGCTCCCGCCGCGCTGGTGCTGCTCGCGCGCGTCGCCAGCCAGTACCTCCCCTTGATCGCCTTTCTCTCGGTCGCCGTCCTGCTCAGCCTGGGCGAGCCCTGGCGGCGCACCGCCTGGCAAATGCTGCTGGCCATGGGCGCCGCCTGGCTGATCGCCAGGGGCTTGCACAGCCTGTGGCCGCAGGCGCGCCCGGCGGCGCTGGGCATCGGCACCCAGTGGCTGGAGCATGGCAATTCGCCGGCCTTCCCCAGCCGCCACGCCACCGTCGGCCTGGCCTTCGGGTTCGCCGGCCTGCTGGCCGCGCCCCGGCGCGCGGTCGGCGCGCTCTGCCTGCTCGCCGGCCTGCTCATCGCCTGGAGCCGCGTGGCCCTGGGCGTTCACTTCCCCCTGGATGTCATCGCGGGCGCGGCCATTGCCGCGGCCTGCGCCCTGGCCATGCACCGGCTGTGGCCGTGGACGCCCGCCGGCAGCGCGCCGCCGCCTTCCCCGATTTCCGTTTCCACCGACGCCGCCATGCCCTACCCCCCTGCCCTTGAAGTCTCCGTCCTGATACCGGCCAAGAACGAGGCCGGCAACATCGGCCCCCTGGTGCGGGAAATCGCCGCCGCCCTGGGCGCCGACTACGCGTTCGAGGTGGTGCTGGTCGACGACGGCAGCACCGACCACACCGGTGCGGAATTCCTGGAGCAATGCCGCCAGCGGGGCGTGCGCGGCCAGCTGCTGCGCCACGCCCGCAGCTGCGGCCAAAGCACCGCGCTGGCCACGGGGGCGCAGCACGCGCAGGGGCGCTACCTCGTCACCATCGACGGGGACGGCCAGAACGACCCCGCCGACATCCCCGCCCTGATCGCCGAAGCGCGCCGGCTCAGCGCGGCCGGCCCCGACTTCTGCATCGCCGGCTACCGGCGCAACCGCCGGGACACGCGCTGGAAGCGCCTGCAGTCGCGCATCGCCAATGGCGTGCGCCGGCGCGTGCTGGACGATGGCGTGCCCGACACCGGCTGCGGCCTCAAGCTGATCCCGCGGCAGACCTGGCAACGCCTGCCGTATTTCGACCACATGCACCGTTTCCTGCCCGCGCTCGTGCAGCGCATCGACGGGCGGATCGCCGTGGTGCCGGTCAACCACCGCCCGCGGCGCACCGGCGTGTCCAAGTACACCGCCTGGAACCGGGTGTGGGTCGGTATCGTCGACATGCTGGGCGTGCGCTGGCTGATGCTGCGCAGCCAGCACCCCACCCTGTCGTCCAAAGAGGTCGTTGGCGAGCCCATGCCGTGAAGACCGAGCTCCGCTTCTTCGCCAAGCCGCTGCTGCTCACCGCCGCGCTCAGCCTGGCCTTCGTGGCGTTGCATGAGGGCTGGCTGGGCGCCTTCACGGAGAAGGAGCTGCTGCACGCGCTGTTCCTCTACCACTGGGGCATCGCCTGGCCAGCCTTCGTGGCCATCGGCGTTGTCTACACGGCCCTGGGCGGCCCGCGCCAGGTGCTGGCCTTCAGCAGCGGCTACCTGCTCGGGGGATGGCAGGGCGCGCTGGTCAGCACGCTCATCACCGGACTCGGCGCCCTGTTGACCATGGTCGTGGCGCGCTACGCCGCCGGCGACTGGCTGCGCCGCCAGTACCCGCGGCGGGTCGAGGCGCTGCGCCAGCTCATGGCCGAGGACACCTGGAAGTGGGTCTGCATCCTGCGCCTGCTGCCGGTGGGCAGCAACCTGGCCACCAACATCGTCGCCGGGCTGTCGGGGCTGGACCTTCGGCCCATCGTCGTGGGCAGCCTGCTGGGCTACCTGCCGCAGATGCTGCTGTTCGCCTACGCGGGCTCGGGCCTGGCCCTGCACAACAGCGCGCACCTGTGGATCAGCCTGGCCACGCTGGCCGCCTCCACGGCGCTGGGCGTCTACCTGTACCGCCACGGCTTCAGGCAGCGCCTGGAGCGCCTGCGCGGCGAGGCCCAGGCGCAATGACCCACGCCGAGCGCCCCGCCGACGGCGGATGGGCCTGGCCCGTCGCGTTCATCCTGCTGGCCGCGCTCGTCGTGCTGGCGGCCGGCATCGGCCTGCGCTCGCCCTGGCCGGCCGACGAGCCGCGCTTCGCGCAGATCGCGCGCGAGATGGTCGAGTCCGGCCAATGGCTGTTCCCGATGCGCGGCGGCGAGCCCTATCCCGACAAGCCGCCCGTCTTCATCTGGCTGGTGGCCCTGTTCTACCTGGCCACCGGCCAGCTGAAAGTGGCCTTCCTGCTGCCCAGCGCGCTGGCCGGGCTGGGCACCCTCTGGCTGGTGCACGACATCGGCCGCCGCCTCTGGGGACGCGACGTCGCCCGGTACGCGCTGCTCATTCTGCTGTTCACGCCCCAGTTCTTCATGCAGGCCAAATCGGCCCAGCTCGATGCGCTGGTGACGTTCTGGATCACCCTCGGTTGCTACGGCCTGCTGAGGCACTTTGTGCTGGGCCCGTCCTGGGGCTGGTACTGCGGGGCCTTCGCGGCCATGGCGCTGGGCATCATGACCAAGGGCGTGGGCTTCCTGCCGGCGCTCATGCTCATCCCCTTCGCGCTCTGGGGCTCGCGCACCGGCGCGGGGCCTTCGGGCAAGGTCTGGGGCGCCAGGAGCTGGCTGGGCCTGCTGGTGCTGCTGGGCACGCTGGCGCTGTGGCTGGGGCCCATGCTGTGGACGGTCGCGGCCTCCGGCAGCGACGCCCTGCGCGCCTACCGCGACAACATCCTGTTCCACCAGACCGCCGGCCGCTACGCCAACCCCTGGGGCCACATCAACGCCTGGCACTACCTGTTCACGGTGGCCATCCCTTCCGTCTGGCTGCCCTTGCTGGTGCTGATGCTCACGCAGTGGCGGCGCCTGGGCCGCCTGCTCAAGGAGGACAGCACCGCCCGCGTGCTTTTCACCTGGGCGCTGATGGTGCTGGTCTTCTTCTCGCTGAGCCGGGGCAAGCGGGTGGTCTACATCCTGCCGGCGCTGCCCATGCTCTGCCTGGTGGCGGGCGCGCTCTGGCGGCGGGCGCTGGACGACGGCGGCACGCGCACCTCGGCCCTGGCGCTGCGGGCGGTGGTGGTGCTGATGGGCCTGGGCCTGGCCGCGCTGGGCGCGGTGGCCTGGCTGCACCCCGCCCTGCTGGGGCCCAAGGTCGACGACTACGGCGACGTGCTGGCCGTCATCGCCCTGCCCGTGCTGGGCATGGGCGTGGGCGTGCTGGCCCTGGCCGCCGCCACCTGGCGCCGCGACGCGCTGGCCTCGCTGGCCGCCGTATCGCTGCTGTGCTGGTTCGCGCTGTCCTGCTGGGTCTGGCCCGCGATGGACGCCCACCGCACGCCCAAGGCCTTGATGCAAGCGCTCGAGCGCGCCGTGGACGCCCGGCACGAGGTCGGCCTGCTGCAGTTCAAGGAGCAGTTCCTGCTGTTCTCGCACCGGCCGCTGACCCATTTCAGCGTCCTGGCCCCGGTGGCCGAGCAAGAGCGCAACGCCTGGCGCTGGATGCAGGAGGACCCCAGCCGTGTCCTGCTGGTGCCCGATTCGCTGGACCTGGCCTGCTTCGACATGCACCGGCTGCGCGTGCTGGGCAATGCCCACCGGCAGGACTGGGGCCTGCTCGACGCCGGCGCCATGAAGCCCCGCTGCGAGCCCCCGCTCAAGGCCCTGCGCTACACCTGGCGCCCGCAGCGCCTGGACATCCTGGACTGAGCCCGCGCCGCCGGCCTGGCCCACCGGGCCAGGCGGCCCGCGCGCCAGTGCCCGACCGCGCGGGCCTTACTTGATCAGCCCCTGCACCGCCTTGAAGTCGGGGTGCTCGGCCGTGCGCAGCCACTCGAAGGCCACCATCTCGGTGGTCAGCAGTTCGGCCCCGGCACCGGCCAGGCGGTCGAAGGCGGCGTCGCGGTTGCGCTCGGTGCGCGAGCCGCAGGCGTCCGTCACAACCCAGACCTCGAACTCCTGCTCCAGCAGCTCCAGCGCGGTCTGCATGAGGCAGACGTGGGCCTCGCAGCCGGCGATGACGATGCTGGGCCGCTCGGCCTCGCGCGGCGTCTGGGCGCGTTCCTTCTGCAGGTGCTTGGGCAGGCTGCGCACGTTGCCGCCCTGCGGGCGCGCGGGCGGGCGCAGCCAGTCGGCCAGGCCGTCGGCCACGGCGCTGAAGTGCATCTTGGCCAGGGTGCGGCGGCACAGGGCGCGCAGCTCGGGCGGGTTGGGGCCCAGCTTGTCGGGGTTCTGCTCGGTGCCCCAGGCGGGCACGTCCAGGGTCTGGGCCATCTGCGCCAGGCGCAGGGCGTTGGCCAGCACCAGCGGGCCTTCGTGGATGGCGGGCATGAGGCGGGACTGGTAGTCCACCAGCACCAGTTGGGAGTCGTCGGCGTCGAGCAGCATGGCGAGCGGGAAAAGGGTCAATCGGCGAACAGATCGCGCTGCGGCAGGGTGCGGCCGGGCGCGGCGGGGTCGAAGCGCTCGACCAGGCGGTCCACGTACTGCGCGAACAGCGCCTCCGCGGCCTGGCCGAACAGCCGGATGCGGCCGGTGTGCTTGAGCAGCAGCAGCCCCATGCCGTGGGCGAACAGGGCGGCATTCTCGCGTGCCGCGGCGTCGGGCGGCAGGCCCAGGTCCTCCAGCGCGTGTTCGCAGGGGCGCAGGGCCTCCAGCAGGCGCTCGTTGAGCGCGCGGTCCAGCTCGTGCGTCAGGCCATGCGGGGCCAGGCCATTGACGAGGTAGAAGCCCAGGTCCAGGTCGCGCGGGTGGCTGGCGTAGAAGCCGAACCAGGCCTGGGCCTTGGCCGCCAGGGCCTGGCCCGGCTGGCCCTTGGGCGCGCGCGCGGCCTGCACCTCGGCCAGCAGGCGGTCCAGCGACTCGGCCAGGAGCGCGCCGTAGATGGCCTCCTTGCTGTCGAAGTAGCTGTAGAGCGCCCCGGCGGTATAGCCCGCCTCGCGCGCGATCTCGCGGATGCTGGCGCCCTCCACGCCCTTGTCGGCGAAGACGCGGCGCGCCGCGTCCAGCACATGGGCCCGCCGCGTGTCCGACATGGCCAGCTGCCGCTGCTGGCGCAGCTCCAGCTGGCGCTGGGCCTCGGCCTGGTCGGCCGCGCTGGGCAAGGGACGAAGCTCGTCGAGGTGCACGTTCATGGCGCGCAGTGTAGCGAGGGAGGCGAACTTAGTTTTATTTCATGAACTCTTGTCAAAGAATTGAACACTGTTTAATCTTTTGATCGTCACTACCAAAATTCAACGGCAACAACGGCCCCCGAACAGGAGACAAATGCATGAACACCATGCCCCCCCCGCCAGCCCTGATGACCGGCGCCGACTACCGCGAGTCGCTGCGGCGCTACCGCCCTCGGGTGAGCGTGGACGGGCGCTGGGTGGACAGCGTGGCCGACGACCCGGCGCTGCGGCCCGGCATCAACGCCGTGGCCCTGACCTACGACTTCGCCCACCAGCCGAAGTACGCGCCGCTGATGACGGCCACGCAGCCCACCAGCGGGCGCACGGTGAACCGCATGACCCACCTGTCCACCAGCGCCGGCGACCTGCTGAACAAGCTGGAGGCGGTGCGGCTGATCTGCCAGGAAACCGGTTGCGCCCAGCGTTACCTCACCCACGACGCGCTGCACGCCATCGCCCAGCTCAGCGCCCGGCTGGACGACGCCAGCGGCGGGCGCGAACGTGGCGACCGCTTCCTGGCCTACCTGCACCGCGTGCAGGACCAGGACCTGACCCTGGGCGTGGCCATGACCGACGCCAAGGGCGACCGCAGCCGCCGCCCGCACCAGCAGGCCAACGCCGACACCTATGTGCACATCGTCGAGCGCAACGCCAAGGGCATCGTCATCAGCGGCACCAAGGCCATCGTCACGGGCGCGCCCTATATGCACGAACTGCTGGTCATGCCCTGCCGCAACATGGGCGAGGCCGACGCCGACTTCGCCGTCTGCTGCGCCGTGCCGGTGGACGCCGAAGGCCTGACCATCGTGGCCCGGCCCGCGGGCCGCCCCGGCGAACGGCTGGAGCACGGCGACGCCCTCTTCTCGCGCCGCTTCGGCCAGAGCACCGGCGTGTGCCTGTTCGATCGCGTCTTCGTGCCCTGGGAGCGCGTGTTCCTGGCTGGCGAGTGGGAACACTCCGGCCACCTCACCTACAGCTACGCCACCCACCACCGCCAAACCTGCATCGCCGCGCGCGCCGGCTTCGGCGACCTGCTGATCGGCGCCGGCGCGCTGATGTGCGAGGCCAACGGCTTCGACCCGGGTGCCGAAAGCCACCTGCGCGAACAGATGGTGGAGCTGATCACCATCGTGGAAGGCTTCTACGCCTGCGGCGTGGCGGCCAGCGTCTACGGACGGCGCGACGAACACGCCGAGGTCTTCATGCCCGACCCGGTGTTCGCCAACATCGGCAAGCTGCTGCTGGCCACCAAGATCTACGACATGCACCGCCTCGCGCACACCGTGAGCGGCGGCCTCATCGTCACCCTGCCCGGCCCCGACGAGGACCACAACCCCGAGACGGCGGGCCGGCTATCCGACGTGCTGCGCGCCAGCCCGGACGTGCCCTACGAGCAGCGCATCCAGGCCGCGCGCTTCATCGAAGACCTCACCGCCGGCTACCAGGGCGGCTGGTACAGCGTCATCAGCCTGCACGGCGGCGGCTCGCCGGCCGCCATGAAACAGGAAATCTGGCGCCACTACCCGGTGGGCGACAAGGTCGACCTGGTGGAGCGCCTGCTCGAGCGCGGCCTGAGCGCCGATCCGGCGCGCGCCATCACGCGCAACCGCCAGCCCGGCCGCTGCTGCGACAGCGGCTGCACCCAACCCGGCCAGCCCATGATGGTGAGCTTGCCAACGAATACCAAAGCAACAAAATCGGCCTGAATCAAGCAGTTACAAGGCTTTTTTCAGTTGACGGGAGAGGTGGCAGCCACTACCCTCCACGCCCATGCGCCGCTGGCTCCCCTTCCTCCTCCTTGGCTGTTCGGCCGTGGCACAGGCCGCGCCGCCCAGCGGGAGCTGGGAAAACATGGAGTCCATGCTCGCCGACAAGGGCTTCATCAGCCGCCTGGGCGAGCAGGTGCAGCAAGCCGGCACCACCGCCGGCCAGCAGGCCTCCAGCCTGGTGATCAACGCCCTGGCCTTCCTGGGCGTGCCCTACAAATGGGGCGGCAACTCCTTCGACACCGGCTTCGACTGCAGCGGCTTCGTGCGCGCCGTGTACGAGCAGTCCATGGGCAAGCTGCTGCCGCGCCGCTCCGACGAGCAGGCCGCCGCCACCCAGCCCATCGAGCGCAGCGAGCTGCAACCCGGCGACCTGGTGTTCTTCAACACCCTGCGCCGCTCCTTCAGCCACGTGGGCATCTACATCGGCGACGGCAAGTTCGTTCACTCGCCCCGCGCCGGCGCCCAGGTGCGGGTGGAGGACATGCGCGTGGCCTACTGGAACAAGCGCTTCAATGGCGCCCGCCGCGTGCCCGAAGGCGCCGGCCCCAGCCAGCCTTGAGACCGTCGCGGGCCGCGGAGCGCTGAGGCGGGCGCCGCCCCCGCGTGGCCTCAGGGAGCGGCGGGGAAGTCCAGCGCCAGGCCGAGGCGCTCGCCCCGGCGCACGCGGCCGATGGCGTGCCGCATCCGCACCCGGTAGTGGCCCCGGCCGCCCTGGAACGGGCGCTGGTCCGTGACGATGATGGCCGCGTCGCCCAGCCGCAGCGGCAGCACCAGCGGGCGCGACTGCATGCGCGGGCGCTGCTCGGTCATCACGAAGTCGCCGCCCTCGAAGTCCTGGCCGGGTTGCGACAGCAGCACGACGAGCCGCAGCGGGAACGCGGCGTCGCCCACCGGGCCCGGGTGCAGCAGCAGCTCGTCGCCGGCCCCGAGCCGGCTGAGGCAGCACGGCCACCGCACCGGCCCCGCCCGCCGCGGGTCCAACAGACGGCCGTCCAGCGCCGCCGGGTAGCGGCCATCGAGCCCCAAGGTCTCGTTCCACCGGTTGGCGATGCCCGCCAGGGGCCGGTAGAGCGCCGCGCGCCAGGCCGCCAGCGGCGCCGGCAGCGGCCCGTCGACGCCCAGCGCCTCGCCGCGCCCCAGGCCCAGGGCGGCCAGCGGCACGCGGGCGGTGGCCGAGGCGGCGAAGCGCCGCGCCAGGCCGCGCGCCGCCTCGCCGCCCAGCCAGCCGGGCAGCAGGGCGTGGCCCTCGCTGTCCAGCTGCGCCGCGAGGGAGGCCCAGTCGAGGTGCTCGACCGCCGCGTCGACGGGCGCGTCGATGGACACCGTGGCGCTCGGCCCCATCACGCCAGGGCCTCGCGGCGCAGCAGCTCGCGCTTGCGGTCCACGCCCCAGCGGTAGCCGGCCAGGTCGCCATCGCACCGCACCACGCGGTGGCAGGGAATGGCCACGGCCAGGCGGTTCGCGCCGCAGGCCTGCGCCACGGCGCGCACCGCCCGGGGCGAGCCGATGCGCTCGGCGATCTCCGCGTAGCTCGCGGTCGTGCCCGGCGGGATCTCGCGCAGGGCGCGCCAGACGCGCTCCTGGAAGGCCGTGCCCTGCACGTCCAATGGCAGCCGCAGGCCGATCGCGGGCGCTTCGATGAAGCCCACGACCTCGGCGATCCAGCGCTCGAAGGCGGCGTCGCCACCGATGAGCCGGGCCCGGGGGAACTGGTCCTGCAGCTCGCGCACCAGCGCCTCCGGGTCGTCGCCCAGCAGGATGGCGCAGATGCCGCGCTGGCTCTGGGCCACCAGGATCGCGCCCAGCGAGCACTGCCCCACCGCGAATCGGATCTGCGCCCCGGCGCCACCGGCCCGGTAGTCGCGCGCCCGCATGCCCAGCAACTGGTCGGCGGCCTCGTAGAAGCGGCTGTTGGAGTTGAAGCCCGCGCCGTAGATGGCGTCGGTGATGGACGCCTTGGGCGCGGCCAGTTCCTCGCGCAGCCGGCGGGCGCGGTAGGCCGAGCCATAGGCCTTGGGCGTCAAGCCCGTCTCGGCCTTGAACAGGCGGTGGAAGTGGAAGGGGCTCATGCCGAGCTCGGCCGCCAGGCCGTCCAGCGAGGGCGGCGTCTGCGCGGCCTCGATGAGCCGGCAGGCGCGCGCCACCCGCTCGGCCCGCGCGGCCGCCGCGCGGGTCTGGTCGCCCTGGGCGCGGCGGCTGGGTCGGTAGCCCGCCGCCTCGGCGGCGTCGGCCGAATCGAAGAAGGCCACGTTCTCGCGCCGGGGCCGCCGCGCCGCCGAGCTGGGCGGACCGTACACGCCGGTGGTGCGCACGGCATAGACGAAGTGCCCGTCGGCGGCGGCTTCCCGGGCCTGCACCGCGGCCCAGCGCTCGTCCTCGGTGCGGTAGGCGACGGTGATGCTGGCGTTCATGTTCATCCTGCCCGGCGGAACGTGAGGTTGATGCGCTGCGGGCCCAGCACGGCGTGGGACCCGTCCTTGAGCGGTGACACGCCGTGGAAGCGCAGGCGATCGGCGCCGCCCCAGACCACCACGTCCCCGTGCCGCAGCGGCAACTTGAGCGTCGGATCGGTGCGCGCCTGGCCGCCCCACAGAAACGTGGCCGGCAGGCCCAGCGAGACCGACACGATGGGCGCTGTGTCGTCGCGCTCATCGCGGTCCTGATGCAGCGACAGCCGCGCGCCGGGCGCGTAGCGGTTGATCAGGCAGGCGTCGGGCGCGAAGCCCTCGAAGCCCGCCGCGGCTGCCGCTTCGTGGGCCAAGCCGGCGAAGGCGGGCGGCATGGCCGGCCAGGGCCTGCCGCGCTCGGGATCGATGGCGCTGTACCGGTAACCCCGGCGGTCGCTGGTCCAGCCCAGCTCGCCGGCATTCGTCATCGCCACCGACATGGTGAAACCGCCCGGCGTCACCAGGTGCCGGAACGGCGACACCGCCTCGATGGCCGCGATGGCGGCCAGCAGCTGCGGCACGCACGGCAGGGCGAAGCCGTGCAGCAGCCAGGCACCGGGCCCCAGGCGCTGCTGGCGCTCGCCCGGCTCGAACAGATCCAGCGTTTCCATGCTCAACCCGCGTCGTGGAAGATGAGGCCCACCGTGTGCCGCAGGCCAGCGTGCACGCGGCTGACGCCGTGCCGCATGGCCAGCCGGCGCACGCCGCGCCGGCCCGTGGCCGGCCGTTGATGGACGGTGAACACCACCGCGTCGCCCTGGTCCAGCGGGACCACCTCCGCGCGCTGGCCCTCGCCCGATCGTTCGGTCATGACGAATTCGCCGCCCTCGAAGTCCCGGCCGGGCCGCGACAGCAGGATGGCCACCTGCAGCGGGAAGACCAGCTCGCCGTACAGGTCCTGGTGCAGGCAGTTGTGGTCGCCCTCGCCATACCGCAGGATCAGCGGCGTCGGCCGCGTCTGGCCGGCCCCATGGCAGCGCCGCAGAAAGCTGTCCAGCCCGTCCGGGTAGCGCGTGGCCAGGCCCAGCTGCTGACTCCAGCGGTTGGCGATGGGGGCCAGCCGGGGATACAGGGCGTGGCGCAGTTCGTGCAGCAGCGGCGGCAGCGGGTACGCGAAATACTTGTACTCGCCACGCCCGAAGCCGTGCCGCGCCATGACCACCCGCGAGCGGAAGCCTTGCTGGCGCGGATAAAGCGCCGCGAGGGCCTCGCATTGCGCCGCCGTGAGCAGGCCGGGCAGCACGGCGTGGCCATGGGCGTCGAGCGACGCTTCGATGCCCACCCAGTCGTGGGGCGCGGCGGTGTCCTGGCAGATGGCGCTTGGCATGGGGTCCAGTGTAGGAAGCCCCGCCGGCCAGAACACTCCGCTCCTTGCGCTTGAATTGCCCTGCCCCCAAAAAAAGCCCCCGGCCGTTGAACCGCCGGGGGCTTTTTGTCGCTCGGAGCGAGCCGGCTCAGCGCCGCGGCGGGGGCACGTCCGTGCAGCTGCCGTGCGCCACCTCGGCCGCCAGGCCCATGCTCTCGCCCAGCGTGGGGTGCGGGTGGATGGTCTTGCCGATGTCCACCGCGTCGGCGCCCATCTCGATGGCCAGCGCGACCTCGCCGATCATGTCGCCCGCGTGCGTGCCGACGATGCCACCGCCCAGGATGCGGCCGTGGCCGTGCGCCTCGGGCGAGTCGTCGAACAGCAGCTTGGTGAAGCCCTCGTCGCGGCCGTTGGCGATGGCGCGGCCCGATGCGGTCCAGGGGAACAGGCCCTTCTTGACCTTGATGCCCTGCGCCTTGGCCTGGTCCTCGGTGAGGCCCACCCAGGCCACCTCGGGGTCGGTGTAGGCCACGCTGGGGATGACGCGCGCATTGAAGGCGGCGGCGGCCAGGTCGGCCTTGCCCTGCAGCTCGCCCGCGATCACCTCGGCCGCCACATGGCCCTCGTGCACCGCCTTGTGCGCCAGCATGGGCTGGCCCACGATGTCGCCGATGGCGAAGATGTGCGGCACGTTGGTGCGCATCTGGATGTCGACGTCGATGAAGCCGCGCTCGGTGACGGCCACGCCGGCCGCGTCGGCGCCGATCTTCTTGCCGTTGGGGCTGCGGCCCACGGCCTGCAGCACCAGGTCGTAGGTCTGCGGCGCGGGCGCGTTCTCGCCCTCGAAGCTCACCTCGATGCCCGCCGGCGTGGCCTTGGCCGCCACCGTCTTGGTCTTGAGCAGGATGTTGTCGAAGCGCGGCGCGTTCATCTTCTGCCAGACCTTCACCAGGTCGCGGTCGGCGCCCTGCATCAGGCCGTCGAGCATCTCCACCACGTCCAGGCGCGCGCCCAGGGTGCTGTAGACGGTGCCCATCTCCAGGCCGATGATGCCGCCGCCCAGGATCAGCATGCGCTTGGGCACGCCGGCCAGGGCCAGCGCGCCGGTGCTGTCGACCACGCGCGGGTCCTCGGGCATGAAGGGCAGGCGCACGGCCTGCGAGCCGGCCGCGATGATGGCCTTCTTGAAGGCCACCACCTGCTTGCTCCCGGTCTTGTTCTGGCCAGCGCCCTCGGTGAGTTCCACGCCCAGGTGGTTGGGGCCGACGAAGCTGCCATAACCGCGCAGCACGGTGACCTTGCGCATCTTCGCCATGGACGATAGGCCGCCGGTGAGCTTGCCGATCACCTTGTCCTTGTGGCCGCGCAGCTTCTCGATGTTGACCACGGGGCGGCCGTACTCGATGCCGTAGCCGGCCAAGTGGTTCACCTCATCCATGACGGCGGCCACGTGCAGCAGCGCCTTGGAGGGGATGCAGCCCACGTTGAGGCAGACGCCGCCCAGCGTGGCGTAGCGCTCCACCAGCACCACCTTCAGGCCGAGGTCGGCCGCGCGGAAGGCGGCCGAGTAGCCGCCGGGGCCGCCGCCCAGCACGACGACGTCGCACGCCAGGTCGGCGGCACCGGCGTAAGCCGGGGCGGCGGGCGTGGCCGCGCGCGGGGCCGGCGCGGGACTGGCCGCGGCGGGTGCGGGTGCGGGTGCGGGCGACGCCGCGGGCGCCGGCGCGCTGGCCGCGCCCTCGCCGTCGATCACCGCGAGCAGGTCGCCGATGTTCACCTTGTCGCCGACCTTGACCTTGAGCTCCTTGAGCACGCCCGCCTGCGAGGACGGGATCTCCATCGAGGCCTTGTCGCTCTCCACGGTGATGAGCGATTGCTCGAGTTTGATGGTGTCGCCGGGTTTCACCAGCACCTCGATGACCGCGACGTCCTTGAAGTCGCCGATGTCGGGGACCTTGATGTCCATGAGAGGCATGTCGGTCTCCTTACAGCAGCACGCGGCGGAAGTCCGCCAGCACCTGGCCGAGGTACGCATTGAAACGCGCAGCGGCCGCGCCGTCGATGACGCGGTGGTCGTAGGACAGCGACAGCGGCAGCGTCAGGCGCGGCACGAACTGCTGGCCGTCCCACACCGGCTTCATCTGGCTCTTGGACAGGCCGAGGATGGCCACCTCCGGC
>Ga0209958_1001277_pt1 | contig 20998 bp, 11 predicted proteins | sample ThiBio_inoc_plan_FD_183942 | JGI IMG/M metagenome (GOLD analysis project Ga0209958, IMG submission 183942) | Wastewater bioreactor microbial communities from Cape Town, South Africa - Thiocy_inoc_plan (SPAdes) | ecosystem: Engineered > Bioremediation > Thiocyanate > Unclassified | place: South... | reverse complement strand
TGCGGATTATGAAAACCTGATTTTACGTTGGAACAATGGCGCACCGATTCGTCTAAAAGATGTCGCACAAGTGCTGGAGGGCAGTGAAGATCGCTATATGGCAGCGTGGGCGGACAGCCAATCGGCTATTTTGGTAAATATCCAGCGACAACCCAATGCTAATGTGATTGAGGTGGCTGATCAAATCAAAAAAATCCTACCCGAGTTACAACAAAATCTACCTGAAAATGTTCACATTCGCGTACTCACTGATCGAACCGAAAGTATTCGGAGTTCGATTAAAGATGTGCAAAAAGAATTGGTTTTCGCCGTGTGTTTGGTGGTGTTGGTCACCTTCCTGTTTCTACGTAATTTTGCTGCGACCCTGATTCCAAGTATTGCTGTACCACTATCGATTATTGGTACGTTTGTGCTGATGTATTTCCTTGGTTTCTCGGTCAATAACCTGACTTTAATGGCATTAACCATTGCCACAGGCTTTGTGGTGGATGATGCCATCGTGATGCTTGAAAATATTGCACGACACCGCGAGTCAGGTGAAAGCATGTTGCAGGCAGCCCTGAAAGGATCCAAAGAAATTGGCTTTACCTTAATTTCTTTGACGATTTCTCTGATTGCCGTTTTGATTCCTTTGCTCTTTATGGGCGATGTAGTCGGACGCTTGTTCCATGAGTTTGCCGTGACACTGGCAGCCGCGATTGCACTGTCTTTGCTGGTGTCTCTGACCTTAACCCCAATGATGTGTGCCTATTTGCTGAAAGATGCGCCAAAGCATACAGAGCAACCGAGTCGATGGCGTCTGGATCGTGTGATTCAGCATTATGCGAAGTTGTTGCAATGGGTACTTCGACACCAAGTACTGACCTTGATGGTGATGTTGGCAACAGTGCTATTAGCAGGACTGCTGTACTGGTCGATTCCGAAAGGCTTTTTCCCAGTACAGGATAATGGTGTGATTCAAGTGGTCACTGAAGCGCCTGACCAGATTTCATTTCAGGCCATGAGCGAACGCCAACAAGCTTTGGCAGCAGTGATTGCAAAAGATCCAGCGGTTGCCAGCCTGTCTTCTTTTATTGGTGTGGATGCCAATAATCCCAAGTTAAGCAATGGACGTATTCTGGTCAATTTAAAACCCCATGCTGAACGTGAACCCGCAACGGATGTGATGGCACGGCTGAGTGAAAACTTTGCACAGGTACATGGGATTAAAGGTTGGATGCAACCCGTACAAGAACTCAGTATTGAAGACAAAATTAGCCGTACCCAATATCAACTCAGTGTGACAGCACCGAAAAATCAAGTGGTTGAAGAGTGGACACCCAAATTGGTTCAGGCCTTGCGCCAGCAGCCTGCATTTGCGGCAGTGAGCAGTGAAGATGCAGGGCAGGGTTTACAAGCCTATATTGAGGTTAATCGTGATGCGGCTGCACGTTTAGGTTTGAGTGTTGAAGACATTAGTTTGGCTTTGCAAAATCTATTTGCTCAACGCCAAATCGCAACTTTATACACGCAATCCAATCAATACCGTATTGTTTTAGAGTTAGATCCTCAACTGACCCAAGGCATTGAGGCTTTACAGCAAACCTATATTCATAATAATCAGGGACAGCCGATTTTATTGAGTTCTGTTGCTACGATTGTCGAAAAACATGCGCCGATTCTTTTACAACAGCAGTCGCAATTTCCTGCCGTTGGGATTTCCTTTAATTTAGCCAAGGATGTGTCTTTAGGCGAAGCGATTGAAGCGATTGAACAAGTGAAGCAAAGCCTCGAGCTACCGCCAGAGCTACAGGTTCAACTGCAAGGGGCAGCCGCCGCTTTTGAAAATTCACAGCAACATACCTTTTGGTTGGTGATTGCTGCGATTGTGACCATGTATATTGTGCTGGGCATGCTGTACGAGAGTTTTATTCATCCAGTTACTATTCTTTCAACCTTACCTTCTGCTGCAATTGGGGCTTTATTGGCCTTGTTTATGGTGGGGAGGCCATTGGACATGATTGCGCTGATCGGGATTATTTTATTGATTGGTTTGGTCAAGAAAAACGGCATCATGATGGTCGATTTTGCGCTAGCAGCGCAACGTCATCAGGGCTTATCGGCTGAGCAGGCCATTTATCAAGCTGCTTTATTACGCTTCCGTCCAATTCTGATGACCACGCTGGCCGCGGTCGTCGGTGCAATTCCGCTGATGCTGGCTTCGGGTTCAGGGGCTGAATTGCGACAGCCTTTAGGTTTGGTGATGGTGGGGGGATTGTTGGTGAGTCAGGTGCTGACCTTGTTTACCACACCCGTGGTGTATCTGTTTTTTGATCGCCTGCAAGCAACCCGAACCGATGCAAGTCAGTTTTCAGAGCAGACAGGAGCCTCGCAATGACGCTGCTGTCGGTGTTTGTGCAACGACCTGTTGCCAGTGTGCTATTCGGGATTGCGATTGTTCTACTCGGTATATTGGCTTATTTACGTTTGCCTGTTGCGGCATTACCACAAGCGGATATTCCGACCATTGTGGTGCGTGCCAATCTACCCGGTGCCAGTCCAGAAAGTATGTCTGCAACGGTGGCAACACCTTTAGAACGCGCCATGATGGGGGTGTCTGGGGTTAAAGCGATTAACTCATCCAGTAATCAAAGTTCGACGCAGGTGGTTTTGCACTTTGATTTAAATACCGATATCAATGAAGCGGCACGTGAGGTTCAGGCTGCTATCAATGCGGCGATGTCGCAGTTACCCGCAGGGATGCCGAGCCCACCCGAATATTTCAAAATCAACCCAAGCCAAAGTCCAATTTTCTATTTGGCACTGAGCTCTAAACAGCTTTCTGCTGCAAAACTATACGAAATTGCATCCAATCAATTACAACCCAATTTGGCCCAGATCAGTGGAGTCGGTGAAGTGTCGATTGATGGGGCTTCTATGCCTGCCGTACGTATCACCATCAATCCAAGTGCTTTGGTTTCAACGGGGATGTCACTAGAGCAAGTTCGGCAGGTGGTCGCGAAAAGTAATGTGGTACAGGCATTGGGTGTGGTGGAACAACAGCAATTACGTTGGCAAGTGGCGCTTTCTACAGAATTAAAGACCGCCCAAGATTTTGCCGACCTGATCATCCGACACACCGATCAAGGGGTGATTCGCTTAAAAGATGTTGCCGAAGTGCGTGATTCGGTTGAAAACCGCTATGTCAGTGGTTTTCACAATGGACAGCCTGCAGTGATTTTAAAGATTAGCCGACAGCCCAATGCCAATACCGTGGCGACGATTGATCTGATCAAAGCCAAATTGCCTGCTTTACGTGAATTGATGCCACGCGATGCGCAGTTAACGGTGGTAATGGATGGTTCAAATATCGTCCGTAATAGTCTTGAAGAGGCAAGAGATACTCTGTTTCTATCCATGCTGTTGGTCGTGATCGTTGTTGTACTGATGTTAGGGCGATTGCAAAGTGCAGTGATTCCCACAATGGCATTACTGGTCACTTTAATTGGTGTCTGCAGTCTGATTTATTTGGTTGGTTTTTCGCTGAATAATCTGTCGATTATGGCGATCATCGTGGCGATTGGTTTGGTGGTGGATGATGCCATTGTGGTACTTGAAAATATTGAACGCTATATTGAGCAAGGCGATTCGCCTGCACAAGCGGCGGTAAAAGGCATCCAAGAGGTTGGCTTTACCTTGATTGCCATGAATTTGGCATTGATGGTGATTTTCCTCTCGGTCTTGTTTATGGGCGGTGTGATAGAACGCTTATTCAGAGAGTTTTCGCTCACGCTGGTTTTTGTGGTGCTGCTATCGGTCTTTGTTTCCTTGATTTTAACCCCCAGCTTATCAGCACGCTGTTTAAAACCTCTATCTCTTAATCACCCTCCACGACTGTATCGTTATAGCCATGATCTGATTCAGGGATTGACCCAATCTTATATTCGCTCTCTGCATTGGGTACTCAAACACGCTTATCTGATTGTGGTGCTGTGGCTGGCAGCAATCATTGCTTCAGTTTATCTATACAATTTATTACCAAAACGGGTATTACCTGAACAAGACACGGGGCGAGTCGGCGCTTTTATTCGTGGCGATGATGGTTTCTCTTTTCAAATTATGCAGCCGAAGATTGCCGCATTTAACCAAGCCTTACTCAAAGATCCTGCGGTGCAGGATGTGGTCGGTACTTCTGGTGGCGGTGGTGGTATGACCAACTCATTTTTAATGGTCAGTCTCAAGCCAAAAGCTGAACGCGACGGTTTAACCTCCAAACAGGTGGTCGAGCGTTTAAAGAAAAATGCACCTTGGCAGGCAGGTGCCGTGTTCTCTGCGGATGTTGAACAGGATTTGGAACTGGATGATCCTTTTTCCAGTGGTAATGCCCAAGAATATTTATTGCTGCTGCAATCCGACAATGTGAGCTTACTGCGTGAATGGGCACCCAAAGTGGCCGAGGCCATGCGTAAACTGCCTGAGTTTGAAGAAGTGGAAACACAGGGCGATGAAGGGGCGCAGCATATTACTTTGGATATTGACCGTGAAGCGGCGAAACGACTGGGCATTGATATTGAAAACATTTCCAGTGTTTTAAACAACTCCTTCTCCCAACGGCAGATTTCTACAATTTATGATCGCAATGATCAGTTCTATGTGGTGATGGAAGTTGACCAACGTTTTACCGAACATCCTGAGGCCTTGGCAGATGTCAAAGTGCCGAATCAACAAGGGGCCTATGTCCCTTTAACCAATTTTGCAACTTGGCGCTATGGGATCAGTAATGATCGGGTTTATCGCCGTAATCAATTTGCTGCTATGGGCGTGGGCTATGTGGTGAAGAAAGGCTATAGCTATGAACAGGCCGATGCTTCGATTCGTCAGGTTTTGCCAAAGATCATGCTGCCAAAAGAAATTTTTGTGATGACCGATCGCGATGTCGAAACTGAAAGTCTACAGGCGGGAATCAGCACGCCCGCTTTGATCGCGGCTGTAATTGTGCTGATTTTTATTGTCTTGGGAATCACTTATGAAAGTATTGTGCATCCTTTTACCATTTTATCGACCATTCCGACAGCCGCTTTGGGTGCTTTGTTCAGCTTATGGCTGTTTCAGATTCCGTTTAGCCTGATTGCCTTGTTAGGCATCTTTTTACTGATCGGGATTGTGGTGAAAAATGCGATCTTGCTGATTGACTTTACTTTGCAGCAACGGCGTCAAGGCCACACCGATTTAGACAGCATTATCGCGGCGGCAACATTGCGTTTTAGACCGATTTTAATGACCAATACCGCAGCTTTATTGGGTGCCATTCCTTTGGCACTCGGTTGGGGGGAAGGTTCGGAAATGCGGCAACCACTTGGGATTGCCATTGTTGGTGGATTGGCACTGGGTCAATTATTAACCCTATATACCACCCCAGTGATGTATATCATGTTTGAAAAAATCGCTCAATTCCTGAATCGCTTCAGGCTGCGATTGAATATCTTGCGTTGGAGTAAATAGGAAGTTGCTATGAAAAAAACAGTTTTTACACTTTCTATGGGTATCGCAGCGACGATGTTGCTCACGGCATGTCAGTCCAGTACATTTAAACCCGCAGTCTATCAGCAGCCTGTGATTCCGAGTACAGCGCAGTATAAATATGCTGACTTGCAGTGGATTGATGTTTCTCAGATAGAAGTAAGTTCTTCGCAATGGTGGGGGATGTATCAAGATCCGATTTTATCCAAACTGTTACAACAATTAGATCAGGACAATCTGAGCATCCAACAGGCCCAAGCCAAATATCGCCATGCTATGGCACTGTTAGATGGACAACGTGCCAATGCGCTTCCAAGCATGACCATGGAAGGCAATGCTAATCAAACCGAGACTAAAAATGCTGCTAAGAGTCGGCAATTTGGTGCCAATGTGGCGGTGAGTTGGATTCCTGATCTTTGGGGGAGAGTTGCAAAAGCAGTGGAAGGTCAACAGGCCAACCTACAAGCTTCAGCTGCAGATTTAGCTGCCATTCAACTGAGTCAGCAACTGCTCGCAGCAGAGGCCTATTGGAGCATTCGCTTGTTCGATGCCAAACAAGATGTATTAAATCAAACCCAGCAAAGTTATCAACGATCTGTGCGTATTTTACAGCAACAATACCAAGCAGGCATGATTGCACGGGCTGATGTGATTCAGGCTGAGACTCAACTGAAACAAGTTGGGCTACAATTGTTAGAGCTACAACGTAGTCGTGATTTGCAAGAAAATGTGTTGGCGATCTTGGTTGGACGCAATGTGGCTGACTTTAATTTAAATAAAAATCACTATCAATTTAGCACCCCTCAAATCCCGACCCAAATTCCAAGTCGTCTTCTGGCACAACGACCCGATGTAATTCGTAGCGAACGGGAATTGGCAATGACACACGCGCAATTAGGCCTAGCACAAACCGCATGGTTACCTGATTTGACCATCAGCTTGGAGAGTAGTGCCAATAGTCAGGTCTTTCATAGTCTATTGCAGTCACCCAATACCGCATGGTCGATGGGGGTAAAAGCTTTAGGCACATTGTTTGACGGAGGTAAACGACAGGCTGATATCCAACAGGCACAAGCCAATTATGATGAAAAACTTGCAGCCTATAAGCAGTCAGTATTAACCGGTTGGAAAGAGGTGGAAGATGGTTTGGCACAAGCGACTCACTTCCAGCAGCAGATCGTAGCGCAACAGCAACTGCTTAAGCTGTCAATTGAAAATGAACGGGTTGCTACGCAGCGTTATCAAGCAGGATTGGTCAGTTATCTGGAAGTTGCGACAGCACAGAATCTACGTTTGAGTGCAGAAGAACGTTTATTGGAATTACAGCAATTGCATCTCAAAAATTCAGCACAGTTGGTGGCTGCATTGGGTGGTGGGATGAACTCCTCATCTTAAATTGAGTCAGCTTAGCAACAGTTGCGGTGATCCAGTTTAGATATTTATACATACCAGATCACCGCCGTATACGTAGCTTGCTCAGTTATTTTTTTGCCGCGTGTCTTTAAAAGAACAAGGATTGATTATTTAATTTTTGCCTTTATGCAGTAAATGATGACGATTTTTTTGCAATATATTCAGGTAAGTCTATGATTATAATTTTCAGTGTCATCTGAATGACTTTGTGTAAATTTTAGTAGTTAATCAAGCAAATAGCGCTTCGATATGTAGAATAAAAAATAGCCATTTTGTTTATTGAAGAATGACTTTAAATCAAAAATTAATTTAGATCTTTCTTATTTCATCTTCATCCCAATCTGAGATAACGGAGCAAATATGATTGTATTATTGATATTGCTTGGCCTATTGATTCAGTTAGTTGTGGTATGGGCTGTTTTTTATTTTGAAGCCAATCGAACGGTTGGCTGTCTTGTTTCTATTGTCGCCGCGATTCTTTGTAGTGTGTTGATTACACCATGGAGTCTGTTACTGGGCGTACCGATCACCCTTGCCAGTATTGTTGTTTTGATCACACCTTTACGTGATGCATTGATTAGCCGACCTGCATTTAAGTTGCTTTCCAATGCCATGCCAAGTATGAGTATCACCGAAAGAGAAGCTTTAGAAGCGGGGACCAGTTGGTGGGAAAAAGAACTGTTTATGGGCGCGCCGGATTGGCAAAAGTTTGATCAATATCCTTATCCAACCTTATCAATAGAAGAACAGGCATTTTTAGATCATGAAGTACAACAGCTTTGTTCAATGTTAGATGAATGGCAGATTCATCATCAAGAAAAAGACCTGCCGCCAGAGGTCTGGCAATTTATCAAAGACAACGGCTTTTTAGGTCTGATTATTCCAAAATCATTTGGTGGTAAGCAGTTTACGCCATTTGCGCAAAGTCGGATTATGAGCAAGATTGCGTCTCGTTCCTTAACCGCTGCCGTCAGTTGTATGGTCCCAAACTCGCTTGGACCAGGTGAGTTGTTGCTGCATTATGGGACTGAAGAACAAAAACAACGCTATTTACCCGGATTGGCAAAAGGGACAGAAGTGCCTTGTTTTGGTTTGACCAGTCCAGAAGCAGGTTCAGATGCCGGTGCGATTCCTGATACCGGTGTGGTCTGTTATGGACAGTACCAAGACCAAGAGGTGCTGGGTTTAAAAATGAACTTCTCCAAGCGCTGGATTACCCTTGCACCGATCGCCACTGTGATTGGTTTGGCATTTAAGCTCTACGATCCAGACGGCTTGTTGGGAGATAAAAACAAAGTGGAATATGGCATTACTTGTGCCTTGATTCCAGCTGATCATGAGGGAATCCATATTGGCCCTCGCCATAATCCGGGTGCGCCGTTTATGAATGGTACGGTGGAGGGCAGCGATGTCTTTATTCCGCTAGACTGGATTATTGGCGGGCAGCAAAATGCAGGTAAAGGTTGGCGTATGCTGATGGAATGTCTCGGTGTGGGGCGCGGTATTTCATTGCCCGCTTTGGCAACTGCGGCAGGGGAAATGAGTTATCTGCTGGTTGGTGCATTTGCCAGCGTTCGTCAACAATTCAAAATTGCGGTCGGACATTTTGAAGGAGTGCAAGAGGCCACCAGTGATATTGCCAGTGATGCCTATATGTTGGAGTCATTCCGTTATTTGGTGACTTGTGGTTTAAACCAAGGTGGAACGCCTGCGGTGATGACCGCAATGGCCAAATACTATGCCACTGAAACCATGCGCAAAGTGGTGAATCATGGTATGGACGTGGTCGGTGGGCGAGCGATTCAGTTGGGTCCACGTAACTTCCTTGCGCTGACTTATCAATCGATTCCTGTGGCAATTACAGTAGAAGGGGCCAATATTCTGACTCGTTCATTGATGATTTTCGGTCAAGGTTCAATGCGCTGCCATCCTTATTTGTTTGAAGAACTGCAACTGTTGCAATCGGAAGATAAAGCCGCAGCTTTTAAGGAATTTTCACCATTATTGTTTAAACACTTAGCCTATACTTTCAATCGTGCAGCCAAAGCGCTTGCATACTCGATTACAGGTGGTTCAGATGATGGCTCTCAACAAGCCGATGATTTTTCAAAAAGCTATTACAGTAAAATTAACCGTTTCAGCGCTGATTTTGCATTAACGGCAGATATGGCGCTTGGGATTTTGGCGGGTGATTTAAAACGTAAAGAAATGCTGTCTGGGCGTTTGGCTGATATCCATGCGAATTTGTTTATTGCTACGGCAATTTTAAAATACTATGAGCATGGTCAAAGAACCGAGGCTGAACGAAAACATGCAGAATTGGCCCTAAATAAAGCTTTATATCAAGTACAAGAAGCATTCTTTGGCTTCTATGACAATTTCCCAATGAAACTTGCTGCATGCATGGTGAAATTGCTGTGTTTCCCTTTTGGCCGTCCAATTGCAGCGCCATCGGATCAGTTGAAGCAAGAAGTGGCTCAGTTGATTATGCAGGAACATGCATTTAGGGATCAGTTGAAACAACATGTTTATTACAGTATGGATGCCAACGATGTGATGGGGCGTATGGAATCGACCTTCCAAAGCCTATTACAGTTACAACCGTTGTGGAATAAGTTTAAAAAGGCAGAATCGAAAGATCAGTTTAGTGGTCTCACTTTCGAGGAGCATATTGCCAATGCGATTGAAATTGGATTTATCACTGCAGCAGAGGCCGAGTCACTTTCGCAATACAACGCCAAACGTTATGACAGTATGCTGACGGATATCTTTGATGCGCATTTAGACAAGGAACTGCCATTGGATAATCCGCATCTTAAAACTTGATCATTTTTAGCATATTAAAATTAAGATAGAGCAGCCCTGAATAGATTGATGATCATGCTGTGATGCATGTAGCAATTATATTTGGGGTTGTTTTCATAACAGTTTCTGTTTTTTGCAGCGATCTGTTATATTTTTTTTGGAAAATTCTGTGTCTTTTTTTATTCTGTATCTTATTGCACTATAACAACATGAGTTGAGCAAAGACAAAGGTACCGATATGAATTTTTTGAAAAAAAAGAATAATGCCAGTTTTGTATTCTTCATCATTACCCTGTATGCATTCCTCGGATTCGGTCTAGGCTACATTATCTGGGAATATGTTTTATAAGCAGAAATTTCTATATCCTTTTGGAGTAGAGTTTAGACAGGAAAATAGGGAATAACGTTATTCCCTATTTGGTGGAGACTCTTAATTATTTTGCCAAAAATGTAGCAGCTTCAGTAATTAAGGCAGTCACTTCTTTCGGTTGTGAAGCCAATGAAGCATGACTTGCGTTTAAAGAAATTACTTTTTTAGCATTTAAACGATCAGACATGACGGCTTGGTTTTCTGGGCTGATCATGCGGTCTTGGGTTGAGATTTGATACCAAGAGGGTTTGGTTTTCCAAGCAGGGTTGCTAATGTTATCGCCAAAGGTACTGGCTAAAGGTGCTTTTTGGGTAACGCCCATGGCAAAACCTTCATCTTTGCTCAGGTCTTGGCAGAAACTTTCGTGAAATTTATCGACTTTAAGCCAAAGATAACCATCACTATCTGGTTCTAGATTCGGCGCTGCAACAGGTAAGTGTTGTTGGGTAATCGCCCCAGGGCTTTCATTACTGTCTGGTGCAAAGGCAGCAATATAAACCAAACCCACAACATTTGGATGATTCCCAGCTTCGGTAATCACTGCGCCACCGTAAGAATGGCCGACCAACAGTACATCCCCATCAACTTGGGCAATCATTTTTTGAGTTCGTTCTACGTCATCTGCGAGTGAGGTTAATGGAAGTTCCACGGCACGTAAGGACTGATAACCTTGATGGGACAATTCATTGATCACTTTGGTCCAATGGGCGGCACCGCCCCAAAAACCGTGTACCAGAATAATGGTCGGTTGAGTACTCATATTTATCTCCTAGCTGAATGCTATTGTATTGAATTTTATAAGCTTAAAAAGGGAAGGTTGACTGTATAAGAATGAGAAAGGAGTTGATCGATTTTTATACTATCGAAATCTTCTGAAAAAGATTATTGGTGATTTGTTCGGCTTGTACAATAACTGAAACGCCAATGTTTTTGCAGAAACACTTTTAAGGACAAATGCGCAAAATGAGTGATGAGCATGTTTTAACAGATATCTTTTTTGATATTTATCGCTTCGCTAATATCTCGGGTGAAATCTATGGCGTGGAACATCTCTCAGCACACAACAAACTGTGCTTTTCTGCCCGATATGCCTATATCCATATTATTCAGCAGGCGAGCTGTCGATTGAGAATCAAACGGATGCAAGTCGATTTGATGTTGCAGCAAGGCGATATTGTTGTGTTGCCTACCAAGTTGGAACATTCGATCGAAGCATGTAAGGGGCAGGATTCCGTTGCTGCTGTGATGAGCTGCACTTTTCAATTGAACGGTATTTATGGTGAGGCGATTGCGGAAGGATTACCGAGTTACATTCATGTACCCTCACATCATAATGCTGAAAAAGTCGCGGAATGGGTACCCATGACCGTGGCGGCCATTCAGCTCGAACTTGAGCATCCAACACTGGGTAGTCGAGTCATGTTGTCCCGAATTATTGATTTACTGTTGGTTTGGTCGATACGCTTTTGGTTGGCTAAAGACCAGATTGAGCATAAAGGCTGGATTTCTGCATTAGGTGATCCGATGGTGAGTAAGGCATTGTCTTTGATGCATGCTCAACCAGCGTATGAATGGGATGTAAATTCGCTTGCCCAACTGACTAAACAGTCCAGATCCAGTTTTTCTAAAAAATTTGTTGAATTGGTTGGCGTACCACCGATGCTGTATTTAAAAAACTGGCGGATGAAGTTAGCCTGTCAATTGCTCAAAGAAACAGATAAAAATATCGCACAAGTTGCTGAATGCGTCGGTTATTCCTCTCAAGCCGCCTTTAGTCGTGCTTTTGCACAGCGCTTTGGTTGTGCACCTAAAAACTTTAGGGTAACGATGAGTCAGGAAGTATTTTAGAGCATTCAAGCAAAGGTCTTCGTAAGAATTTAAACTGACGCATCATGGAATGCATCAGTTCATTGAAATCTAAGCTTGGATTTTATTTGTTCAATGACCATTGAATCGCGGCATCAAACAGTTTCAAGCCATCCTCAGATAGATTGCTAAAGGTCTCATTGTTGAGAAAAAACATCAGTCGTTTTGCTGGTGCTAGTGACTCATAATCCATGGTTGCACCTTTTTCATAACCCCAGATTGCGACTTTTTCAGGTTGTCCATAAATGGTTGCAATGATGGTTGCACCGAGTCCTGGTTTGCCCCAACTCATTGGCGCTTGCGCTTGATAGACATTATGAGTTCCCGCCGCTAATTGAGCGGATAAAGGATGTGGTGCATTGACTAACCATAGATAACGCTCTTTCTCCACTTCACCAAAATCAGTATCAATCCGTTTACCTGTCATGGCTAGATCATCCAGATAATCATTTTCCCATGTCATCAGCGGAATCGGCAGCTGTCGCCAACCCGATTGCAGATTTTTGGAAGCCACCGTTGAAGAGATAATCACTAGATCCGTGTTTTTTAAACTGTTGGGGGAAATAGATTGATCGAGTAGCTCAACCTGATAGCCCTTGCGTTGTAAGTATTTTTGGATGGCTACATCGACAGAAGAAGATGTGCTATTGAGCTGTGAAATCAGCGCAATTTGTGTTTGAGCGTAAATAGAGGATGTCCATGTACTAAAGTCAAGGATCATCACCATGAGAGAAAGAAATTTTTTCATATGAATCTCAAAAATGCAGTGATTAAGTCACTGCATTGATCTGATATTTTAGAATTTAAAAGTGGCACGAAATACCGCTTGACGAGAATCTCCTTGAGACACCGCCAGATTATTAACGCTGGCCGTATAGTAGGTTTTATCAAAGATATTATTTAAATTAAATTGAAAATTAACCGCTTGCTTGGCAATGCTGGTGTCATAACTGACAAAGGCATTGGCAAGCATATACTCAGATAGCTCAAAGCTATTTTCTGAATCTCCAGCACGTTTACCGACATAATTGCCACTGAGCCCTAAACGTAATTTGCCATGATAAAGTTCCCCATAATTATAGGCCAAGGCCAGAGATGCGGTATCTCGTGCCACATTACTCAAGCGATTACCTTGCAGACCAAGCTCATCTTCAGTGACTTTGGCATCGGTATAGGCGTAGGTCAGGGTTGCATCAAGTTGATCAGTCAGACGGCCTGTCAGGTCGAGTTCAGCGCCTTTGGAACGGACTGCGCCTGTGGTATGTAGTTCAACTTCATTGCTCGATGAGTTGGTTACTTTGGCTAAAACATTACGCTTTTTAATATCGTAGAGTGCAAAATTGGCTTTAATACGCTCATTGAACTCGTATTTTGCACCGACTTCATAAGATTTAGCTTGCTCAGGTTTGACATCGGCATCAATGACTGCATTGCCGCCTAAAGGTGCAATTGAAGACGAGGGTTTGAGGGATTCGGTATAGCTGCCATAGAAAGACAGCTGATCATTCCATTGATAGACTAAGCCCGCATGCGGGAGCCAAGCATCATCGTTGCTATTGGTATTTTCTTTAAATGGTCTGCCACGTCCAGCGGTCTGTTGATAATTCAGATAACGGCCACCGAGTACCGCAATCCAGTTTTCATTTAAGTGAATCGCATCTTGCAGATAAAAACCATAGGTATGCAATTTATCGGTTTGGTCGCTATCGGATGCAACGATATTTTTAGACGCTTCAACGGTTCCAAACTTGGGATTTAAGTAATCTAAAGTTGAAGTATCACCACGGACCATATCTGGACGGAAATACTTACGGTATTCGATATCTGAACCAATTTGAATATCATGCTTTAAACCCAGTAAATTGACCGAACCATTGAGATAGGCTTGGGCATTACTGTCTACACTTTCTGCATTTAAGGTGGCATCGGTACGGCGTGTTACCGTATGGTTGGCCGTATTTAGCTTGGTCACACGGAGTTGATTGGCATCATAAGTTTCATAGTTATAACTATAGCCCAAGTGTGCTGACCAGTTATCATTAAGCTGATGATCCACTAAGAGTTGTGCCAAATGAGCTTCACCTTTCATTTGGTTAAAGGCTTCATCTAGGCGTTGATATTTCGAGATCGGTAAGGCTTTTTTAGTTTTAGGATCAAAAATAGTGGAGCGATCAAAAGGCACATCAAAGTCACGATATTGATAACTTAAATTGACTTTGGTTTGACCATTATCCCAACCCAATGATGGTGCAATTAAAGTCTGTTTGAGATTACCGAAATTACGCCAGTAGTCTGCATCGGAATGATCGGCAATAAAACGATAGGCAAAGTTACTGTCATTGATTGCACCCGTGGTATCCAGACTTGCACCTAGACCATTTTTACCTGCGGCGAAGCTTGAACCATACACTGAAAATTCAGTTTTTTGTGTCGTTTCAGGTTTTTTGGTAATGACATTGACCACACCACCGGGGTCCATAATGCCGTAGAGTAAAGACGCAGGCCCTTTTAACACTTCAACCTGTTCAACCGCAGCATTCATGGTGCGACCTTGCACAATCGGCATGCCATTCACGGTAATCGAGCCATCACGATTATCCCCAAAACCCCGTTTCATGACGGTATCTTGAGTACCACCCAAAGTATTGCCTTGTGTAATGCCGCTGACTTGGGTCAGTGCATTGTCCAAGTTTGCTGGCAAATAATCTTTCATATATTGTTTAGACACCACATTTACGGTTTGTGGGCTTTCTAGATTGTTTTGATTGCCGCGTAAGGTTGATGCTGTTTGTGCAGCGATATAACTGGAGGATTGCTCAGCTTGCACATTAATGGTTGCGAGTTGTGTGGGATGTTCTGAGGTCGTTTCTGCCCACGACAGCACAGGTATTAAAGATAAGAGGAATGGGCTGCTTTGTTTTAAAATTTCAACAGTAATAAGATTTTTGCGTGGGGAGAAAGCAGACATAAGGATACCTGTGCGATACAGAAGATTAGGTTGATGCAGGAGCGTCATAAACTTATTGGGCTCAAAAGGCGGTTGAGCATGCAATAAGGGGCTTAAGTATAGTTAAATAGGAATCATTTACAATAAAAGCAGAATGTATAAAAATTAAAGTATTGATAATGCATTTATTATTTTTGCTAATGAATGAATGCTATTCATAGTTAAATATTTAAATAAATCATTTTATTCATAGTGCTTTGTTCAGTAGGCTAAGGTCTCTAACAATAGACAGATGTCATGGATGAGCATCATTTCAGATTTTATGCGCTGAGCTTATATCGAGTACAACAATGACAAGATTAGATTTTGCAATCATAGACCCGCATATTCATCAGTGGGATCCTTATCACACACCGCATTCAGCAGCCTTATTGGTCAAAGCTTTGGGGAAATATCCGAGGGTGATGGATCGAGTGGTTAGGTTAGTCAAGCCTAAGCCGTTATTGGATAGTTTAGGCTTAACAGAATACGCATTACGTCCTTATTTACCTGAGCATTATCAAGTCGACAGTTCACCATTCTCAGTTGAAAGCGTGGTGCATGTGGAAGCGAATTGGCATCACCACAAAGGCTTGGGTGTGGTTGAAGAAACGGATTGGATTCAGCAATTAGATTTTAAAGCACAAGGTCTAAAATTAGGTGCTATTGTTGCGACAGCTGATCCAAGAGATCGAAAATTTAAGGATATTCTTAAAGCCCATCAGCAGGCGAGCCCACGCTTTCGCGGTATCCGTAAAATGGCGGCTTGGCATCAAGATAAGGGTGTTTACCGTTGGTGTGATCAGCCACATTTATACCAGAACAAGAAATTCCTTACAGGTTTTGAACAACTGGCAAAACTGGATTTATCTTTTGATGCATGGGGCTATTCCACCCAATTAAATGAGATTACTGCCTTAGCTCGGCAATTTCCTGAAACGCGTATTGTGGTTGACCATCTGGCGACACCTGTTGGTTTATTTGGAGCCGTAGGCAAGAAAACGGGAATGACACAATCGCAGCGTGATGCCATTTTTAAACAATGGCAACAGGATTTGGCACGACTGGCGGAACAGAAAAATGTCCATGCCAAAATCTCAGGTTTGATGATGCCGGTATTAGGACACCGATTTTATCAGCAAGATCGAACGGCAAGTGTAAGTGAGATGGTGAGATTACTCACGCCAATGATTCAACATGCAATCGCGGTATTTGGTACAGAGCGGATCATGTTTGCATCCAATTTTCCGATGGATAAGCCGAATGCCCGTTTAAATGAACTAATCCACGCCTATATTCAAATGCTGAGTCCTTATGGTGATCAGGCTTTGCATACCATATTTAGACAAAACGCTGCCAATTTTTATCAACTTCAAATAGAGTCATGATATGAAAAGTTTTAATCAAAAAGTCGCTGCAATTACGGGCGCGGGATCTGGTATTGGGCAACAGCTCGCAATTTTATTGGCACAGCAGGGCGCTGATTTAGCGCTGAGTGATGTCAATCAAAAAGGCTTGGAAGAAACACAGGTATTGCTACAACAGTATCCAGTCAAAGTCACGGTGACGAAACTGGATGTATCTGATCAGCAGGCTGTTCGTGACTGGGCAGAAGACAGCTTTAAGGCACATGGCAAAATCAATCTGATTTTTAATAATGCAGGTGTAGCCCTCGCCAGTACTGTTGAAGGTATGAGTTATGAAGAATTGGAATGGATTTTCAAGATCAACTTCTGGGGCGTGGTCTATGGCACCAAAGAGTTTTTACCTTATCTCAAGCAAAGTGGTGAAGGGCATATTATTAATATTTCCAGTCTGTTTGGCCTAACTGCGCAATCCACTCAAAGTGCCTATAACGCGACTAAATTTGCAGTTCGTGGTTTTACTGAAGCCTTAAGACAAGAATTAAAACTTCAAAATGATGGCGTGAGTTCAACTTGTGTACATCCGGGAGGAATCCGTACCAATATTGCCAATAGCGCACGGATGAGTGACAGTATTCGGAGCCTAGGTATGAATCCAGCTAAGGCCAGTCAGGCATTTAATAAGGTCTTAAAAACACCACCAGAGCAGGCGGCCAAAGTTATTCTAGATGCGGTGAAAGCGGATAAAGCACGGATCTTGATTGGTAATGACGCCAAAGTACTGGACCTGATTCAGCGCATTACCCCAACGCATTATTCACATGCGCTAAGCTTTTTCACTAAGAAGTCCAAGAAAAAGAAAGCTTAAAAACGCGGAATGGTAGCGAAATATTTGAGTTCACCTTCAGTTTGAATCAGGTGGCTTTGTTATTCAAATAGATGAAGGCATTGCTCATTGTTAAACAAGGAGCGTTATAGGGTGAGCAATGCTTTCACATAGATCATATAAAACTGGCGATCATTTGCAATAGAGCGAGCAAAATTGTCCCATCTTGTTCGTTTTAAAGGGTTTAATGGTGGTATAGAGCGCGATAGAAGAGAAAGAGTTGAATAACTAAAGTCAGATGATGCATGTCATATGATTTTAAAACAGCAAAGATTGACTACTTCGAACCAAGACAATATCTGATCGCCAAGCACAATGTCAGAGAGGAATGCCTATTAAAAAGCAGCTAGAACGATATCACTACAATTCTAAAGTATCCTGAATGCAAAAATAATTCAAAATGTTGCATGAGAGCTTAAAAAACGATCCAAAATAGGGACTACTATTTATTTACTAAATATTGAATCGGTTTACATACAGTTAGATTATTCGGTTTCGAGCTCTGATTAGTGTAAATTATTGCCCATGCCAAAGCGCTTTTTTAAAGTACTTCAGCGAATCCATTTTTTGTACATTCGAGAGAGAGTCTAAAGAGTAAAGTATGTCTGTGAGCCTTAGTAAAATCAAAAAACCTTTATATATTCACTATGCTGGAAACGCTCTTTTAGAACTACCTCTGTTAAATAAAGGCTCTGCTTTTTCTGAAGAAGAACGAGAGAATTTTAACTTACATGGGCTAGTTCCATACAATATCGAGAATATTGAAGAGCAGACGCAACGTTCATATCAGCAGTACCTTTCATTTGATAGTGACTTGAATAAGCATATTTATTTGCGAAATATTCAAGATACCAATGAAACCTTGTTCTATAACTTGTTGAGTCAGCATTTAGATGAAATGCTACCGATTATTTATACTCCAACGGTTGGGGAAGCTTGTCAGCGCTTCTCAGACATCTATCGTCGACATCGCGGTATTTTTATTTCCTATCCAGAGCGTCAGTACATTGATCAAATTATCCATAACGTGAATAAGAAAAACGTTAAGGTGATTGTGATTACCGATGGTGAACGCATTTTGGGTCTGGGCGATCAGGGAATTGGTGGTATGGGTATTCCAATTGGTAAGTTGTCGCTCTATACCGCATGTGGTGGGATTAGTCCTGCGTATACCTTGCCGATTACCATTGATGTCGGCACCAATAACCAAGAATTGCTGGATGACCCAATTTATATGGGTTGGAAACAGCCACGTATTCGTGGTGAGCAATATTATGAATTTGTTGAGCAGATTATTAAGGCAGTGCGCCAGCGTTGGCCAGATGTGCTGATTCAATTTGAAGATTTTGCTCAAACCAATGCCATGCCATTATTGACTCAGTACCGCGATAAAATTTGCTGTTTTAATGATGATATTCAAGGTACGGCAGCAGTCACTGTTGCGACCCTAATTGCTGCCTCAAGAGCACAAGGCAAACAACTGAAAGACCAAACCGTTACCTTTGTGGGTGCAGGTTCAGCAGGATGTGGTATCGCTGAACAGATCGTTAGACAGATGATGGATGAAGGTCTGAGTGACCATGAAGCGCGTTCACGCATCTTTATGGTGGATCGTTTCGGCTTGATGACCGATCAACAACCGAACTTACTCGATTTTCAGCAAAAACTTGCCACGCCAGTCACTGCAATTAGCACTTGGGAATATACAGGTGACAACGTCGCTTTGTTGGACGTGGTCAAGAATGCCAAACCAAGTATCTTGATTGGGGTCTCGGGGCAGGCAGGTTTGTTTAGTGAAGAGGTCATCAAAACCTTAGCTAAATATTATAAGCATCCGATTGTGTTGCCGTTGTCGAACCCGACCTCACAAGTGGAAGCGCAACCGAAAGATATTATTGAATGGACGCAAGGTGCTGCAATTGTGGCAACAGGGAGTCCTTTTGCACCAGTTTATTTCCAAGGCAAGGTGTATAGCATTGCACAGTGCAATAACTCGTATATCTTCCCAGGTATTGGCCTTGGGGTGATTGCATGTGGCGCGACTCATATTAGTGATTCGATGTTGATGGCTGCAAGTACTGCTTTGGCAGATTGTTCGCCGCGTTTGAAAAATGCCGCAGCGGATTTATTGCCAAATATCAATGATATTCAACAGGTATCTAAGTTTATTGCCTTTAAAGTGGCAAAAGCTGCTATGGCGGATGGCTTGGCCGTACCGTTGAGTAATGATGTGTTGAAACAAGCGATTGAAGATAATTTCTGGACACCAGAATATCGTAACTATCGCCGTGTTAGTTATTAAGCCATTTAATTTAAAAAGGGACTCTTGATAGAGTCCCTTTTTTTAGGTCTTATAGGTGGAAAGCAAAATACTGGTTTCACTATTGTAAATTCCTGAAATATTTCGGATTCGCTCTAGGGCTTTATCAAAGTTTTCCAAACTATCAGATTGCAACTCAACCAGAATATCCCATTTACCATTGGTGGTATGCAGTCGCTCAACGGCTGATTCTAAGCGTAACTCCCGAATCACGGCCTGCGCCCTTGTGCCTTCGACCATGATATTCATCCATGCCCGAATGATATTTTTTTCAGCATTGGGACGGAAACGCACGGTATAGCCCGTGATGATCCCCGTTGATTCCATATATTCAATTCGTTTCTGCACTGTGGCTCGAGACACGCGTGTTTTCGCTGCCAAGTCGGTAATTGACATCCGTGCATTGTCTTTGAGTAAGCCTAATATAATATGATCGATATTGTTCATTTTGATTCTTTCTATTAGCAAATTGATAAAAAATAATTCATTTTAATCATTATAACGAATTTTGTGAATCAATTTGATTCTTAATAATAATAACAATACAACACCCCAAGCATTTTCACTTCGGCACGAAAGAAGCTGAATGCACATCAGGGAGGATGGGGGTAGGACGCCCTTACACAAAGGGAATCTGTGAATAACAGGGACAATTGATTAATTAAGGAATAGACGATGTCTTTATCATATGCGGCTCAAAATGGCAGTGCTTGGCAAACTTTTCTCACTCAAGTTGATCGTGTGGCACCTTATTTGGATGCTGACCTCAGTAACTTTGTCAATACACTGAAAACGCCAAAACGTACTCTGATTGTCGATGTACCAATCGTGATGGACGATGGTTCAATTCGCCATTTTGAAGGTTACCGTGTACAGCACAATTTATCACGTGGTCCAGGTAAAGGCGGTATCCGCTACCACCAAGATGTTGAACTGAATGAAGTCATGGCTTTATCTGCATGGATGACCATTAAAACTGCAGTATTGAACCTGCCGTTTGGTGGTGCCAAAGGCGGTATTCGCGTCAATCCAAAAGAACTTTCACCGCGTGAATTAGAACGCTTAACTCGTCGTTTCACCAGTGAAATTAGCCCAATCATTGGCCCTCAAATTGACATTCCTGCGCCAGATGTTGGCACCAATGCCAATATTATGGGCTGGATGATGGATACCTATTCAAGTATCAAAGGTCATACCGTAACAGGTGTGGTGACAGGTAAGCCAGTTCATTTAGGTGGTTCACTAGGCCGAGTTCGTGCAACAGGCCGTGGGGTATTCGTAACGGGTATGCAGGTTGCGGAACGTATTAAATTACCAGTCGAAGGCAGTAAAGTGGCGGTACAAGGCTTCGGTAACGTCGGGAATGAAGCCGCTTATTTGTTTAGCCATGCAGGCGCAAAAATCGTTGCTGTACAAGACCATACTGGTACCATTTTCAATGCAGAAGGCTTGGATGTTAAAGCACTGCAAAAGCATGTGGTTGAAACAG
>Ga0209958_1001276_pt1 | contig 21024 bp, 20 predicted proteins | sample ThiBio_inoc_plan_FD_183942 | JGI IMG/M metagenome (GOLD analysis project Ga0209958, IMG submission 183942) | Wastewater bioreactor microbial communities from Cape Town, South Africa - Thiocy_inoc_plan (SPAdes) | ecosystem: Engineered > Bioremediation > Thiocyanate > Unclassified | place: South... | reverse complement strand
GCTGGTGATCGCGCCCGGCAAGAACCTCAAGACCCTGCCGCAGCTCGTGGCCCACGCCAAGGCCCACCCCGGCAAGATGAACTTCGCCTCGGCCGGCCAGGGCAGCGCCACGCACCTGAACGCCGAGAAGTTCAAGATGGCCGCGCAGATCGACGCGGTGAACATTCCCTTCAAGGGCTCGGCCGAGGCCGTGACCGAGGTGATCGCGGGCCGCGTGGACTACTACTTCTCGCCCATCGCGCCCGTCATCGGCCAGATCAAGGACGGCCAGCTGCTCGCCCTGGCCGTGGGCTCGCCGCGCCGCGCCAGCGCCCTGCCCGAGGTGCCCACCACCGCCGAGGCCGGCGTGCCCGGCTCCGAGTTCAACTTCTGGATCGGGATGATGGCGCCGGCCAAGACGCCGCGCGACATCGTCAACCGCCTGCACGACGAGGTGGTGAAGGCCCTGGCCACGCCCGAGGTGAAGGAACGCTTCCTCAAGCTCGGCGCCGACGCCTGGACGCTCAAGCCCGAGCAGTTCGACGCCTACATCAAGGACGAGATCAAGGCCAACGCGGCCCTGGTCAAGGCCGCCGGCCTGCAGGTCGGCAACTGAATCCCCCGCACGACGACAGCACCAGCAAGGACCTTCACATGGCAGTCAAGACACTCGGCCTCATCATGCACGGCGTGACCGGGCGCATGGGCATGAACCAGCACCTCATCCGTTCGATCTGCGCCATCCGCGCCCAGGGCGGTGTCGCCCTGAGCAACGGCGACCGCGTGATGCCCGACCCCATCCTCATCGGCCGCAACGCCGAGAAGATCGAGGCCCTGGCCAAGGCGCACGGCATCGCGCGCTGGGGCACCGACCTCGATGCCGCGCTGGCCAACCCCGCCGACACGGTGTTCTTCGACGCCGGCACCACCCAGATGCGCCCCACGCTGCTGGCCAAGGCCATCCGCGCGGGCAAGCACGTCTACTGCGAGAAACCCATCGCCACCAACCTGAACGAGGCGGTGGAGATTGCGCGCCTGGCGCAGGAGGCCGGAAAGAAGCAGGGCCTCAAGCACGGCGCCGTTCAGGACAAGCTCTTCCTGCCCGGCCTGCGCAAGCTCGACATGCTGCGCCGCGCCGGCTTCTTCGGCCGCATGCTCAGCGTGCGCCTGGAGTTCGGCTACTGGGTGTTCGAGGGCGACCTGCAGCCCATCCAGCGCCCGAGCTGGAACTACCGCAAGGAAGACGGCGGCGGCATGATCCTCGACATGATGTGCCACTGGCGCTACGTGCTGGACAACCTGTTCGGCGAGGTGAAGGCGGTGTCCTGCATCGGCACCACGCACATCCCCAAGCGCTGGGACGAGGCCGGCCAGCCCTACGAGTGCACCGCGGACGACGCGGCCTACGCCACCGCCGAGCTCACCGGCCACAACGGCGAGCCCGTGATCGCGCAGCTCAACATGAGCTGGGCCACGCGCGTGAACCGCGACGACCTGGTGACCTTCCACGTCGATGGCACCCACGGGTCCGCCGTCGCCACGCTGACCGGCTGCAAGGCGCAGAGCCGCGTGAACACGCCGCGCCCGGTGTGGAATCCGGACGTGAAGAACACCATGAATTTCTCCGAGCAGTGGCAGGACGTGCCCGACACCCAGGTCTACGACAACGGCTTCAAGATCCAGTGGGAGCACTTCATCCGCCACGTGGTGGAGGACGCGCCCTACCAATGGACCCTGCCCGAAGGCGCCAAGGGCGTGCAGCTGGTGGAGGCCGCGCTGGCGAGCTGGAGCGAGCGCCGCTGGATCGACGTGCCGGCGCTGAAGGTCTGAAGTGAAGTGAACCACCCCCGCCGCGCTTCGCGCGACCCCCTCCAGGGGGCGACACCTGCGGCCCGGCACAGCCGGTTCCGCGGTGTCTCCCGATCAGATCACCTCACGCGAGCCGCCTCGGCATCCGAACAATGAACTTGTCCCTTCAACTGCCCACCGCCTCGGGCGCGATCGAGGCCTACACCCTGCGCGGCAGCGCGCCGGTGAAACCCACACCGGGCCTGACATTCAACCGCATCGCCTACTCGGCCGCGCACGTGGTGGCCGACCCGCGCGCGGCCATCGACCCCTGGCTGCAATGCGCCATCGACTGGGACGCCACCATCGCCTACCGCCAGCGCCTGTGGTCGCTCGGCCTGGGCGTGGCCGAGGCCATGGACACCGCGCAGCGCGGCATGGGCCTGGACTGGCCGACCTCGCTGGAACTCATCCGCCGCTCGCTCGACGCCGCCCAGGACCACCCCGGCGCGCTGGTGGCCTCGGGCTGCGGCACAGACCACCTGGTGCTGGAGCACGTGAAGACGGTCGACGAGGTCATCGCCGGCTACGAGGAACAGATGGCCGCGATCGAGAAGCTCGGCGGCCGGCTCATCGTGATGGCCAGCCGCGCGCTGGCGCGAGTGGCCAAGGGACCGGCCGACTACGAGCGCGTCTACGGCCGCGTGCTGAGCCAGGCGCGGCAGCCCGTGGTGCTGCACTGGCTGGGCGACATGTTCGACCCCGCGCTCGGCGGCTACTGGGGCACCCGGGACCTGGACGCCGCGATGGACACGGCGCTCGGCATCATCGCCGCGCACGCCGGCAAGGTGGACGGCATCAAGATCTCGCTGCTCGACAAGGACAAGGAGATCGCCATGCGCCGGCGCCTGCCGGCCGGCGTTCGCATGTACACGGGCGACGACTTCAACTACGCCGAACTCATCGCGGGCGACGGCTGGGGCAGCGAGCCCACCCACGGCAAGAGCGACGCGCTGCTGGGCATCTTCGACGCCATCGCGCCCGCCGCCAGCGCCGCGCTGGGTGCACTGGCGCAGGGCAACACCCGCCAGTTCCACGACATCCTCGGCCCCACGGTGCCGCTGTCGCGCCACATCTTCGCGGCGCCCACGCGCTTCTACAAAACGGGCGTGGTCTTCATGGCCTGGCTCAACGGCCACCAGAGCCACTTCAGCATGGTGGGCGGCCAGCAAAGCACGCGCTCACTGCCGCACCTGGCCGAGCTGTTCCGCCTGGCCGACGCCGCGAACCTGCTCGAACAGCCCGAGCTGGCGCTGCGGCGCATGAAGACCCTGCTGGCCTTGCACGGGATCGAGTGATGCGCGACTTCTCCACCGACCACCGCTGGTTGTCCATCAACACCGCCACCGTGCGCAAGAGCCAGGGCCAGGACCTGCCGCTGCCGCAGATCCTGGACGCCGTGGCGCGCCACGGCATTCCCGCCATCTCGCCCTGGCGCGACCAGGTCGCGGCCGCCGGCCTGAAGGCCGTCTCCGCGCAGGTGAAGGCCCTGGGCCTGAAGCTCTCGGGCTACTGCCGGGGCGGCATGTTCCCCGCCGTGGACGCGGCCGGCCTGGCCGCCGCGCGCGACGACAACCGCCGCGCCGTGGACGAGGCCTGCGAGCTCGGCGCGCCCTGCCTGGTGCTGGTGGTGGGCGCGCTGCCCGGCGCCCTGACGGGCCAGGCCGCGCACAAGGACATCGCGCGCTCGCGCCAGCAGGTGAGCGAGGGCATCGCCGAGCTGCTTCACTACGCGAAGGACAAGGGCATGCCGCTGGCCATCGAGCCCCTGCACCCCATGTACGCGGCCGACCGCGCCTGCATCAACACCCTGGAGCAGGCCCTGGACGTGTGCGACGCGCTCGACCCCGGGCGCAGCGGCGCGCTCGGCGTGGCGGTGGACGTGTACCACGTGTGGTGGGACCCCAAGCTGCGGGCGCAGATCGAACGCGCAGGCCGCGAGCGCCTGCTGGCCTTCCATGTGTGCGACTGGCTCACGCCCACCACCGACCTGTTGAACGACCGCGGGATGATGGGCGACGGCGTGATCGACATCCCGCGCATCCGCGGCTGGGTGGAGGACCAGGGCTTCGGGGGCTTCAGCGAGGTGGAAATTTTCTCCACCGGCCGCTGGTGGCGGCGCGGGCACGACGAGGTGCTGCAAACCTGCATCGCCCGGCACCGCACTGTGGTCTGAGTCACAGGCGCGGTGTGACCTGGGTCACTTCCCGCCGGGTGGCGCCTGCCCGACACTGGCCGGATCGCCGCCCGCGCGGCCCCGCCCCGCACAAAGGAACCCCATGCAGCCCGCCCCGTTCACGCGTTTGTCCCTGTATGGCCTGCTGGCCCTCGCCCCCGTGGTCGGCGGCGCGCAAAGCGTGCGCAAGCTGGGCGACGGTGAACTCAGTTGCGCGCAGATCTACGCGGAGAGCCAGGCCCTGGAGCAAGCCAGCGAGGCGCAGCGGGCCGATGCCCTGCAGGCCCAGCAGGCCATGACGGACATCCAGAACCAGATGGTGCAGCAGGCCAGCGGCGCGCGCGGCGGCATGGGCTCGGCCATCGGCGGCGGGCTGCTCGGCCTGATCCCGGGCGGCGCGCAGGTGCAGGGCTATGCCATGCAAGCCGCGGCCGAGGCGCGCCGGGCCGACATGCAGGACAGCGTCGACAAGATGATGCAGGCCACCACGCGGCAGATGAACGCGGAGCAGGCCCTGGAGCGCACGCAGGCGCGCAGCGAACACCTGGCCGACCTGTTCCTGAAGAAGGACTGCAAGCTGTCCCAGGTGAAGGCCGGCGCCGACCGGCCTCAGTGACGGTGGGTCAGCGGCACTGTCCGTCCCAGGTGCTCTTCATGTTGGCGATCACGTCGGGGCGGATGCCCAGCCAGGTCTCCACCTTCATGCCCGTGGCCCTGGCCTCGCACTGAAGCCGCGCCGGTGCGGGGGGCGTGGCCGGCATCAGGCGGATCAGGCCGGACAGGGCGCCGCAGTACTGCGGCAGGTTCTTCGCCTGCAAGGCCTTGTCGCGCTGGGCGCGCAGCGTGTCGTACTCGGCGCACTGCGGGTCGGGCGCGGCCAGGGCGGTGGTGGCAAGAAGGGACAGGACGAGACCGAGCAGCGGTTGGGACATGGGAGCGGGCCTGAGCGGGGGCGTTGTGTGGACGGCCGCGAGTATCCCGGGCGCCTGTGCCCGGTGTAAGTGACCCCGGTCACATCGCGGGCGGGGCCACCAGCGTGCCCGCCAGCGCGTCCATCAGTTGCTGCGCCCGCACGGGCTTGTGCAGGTAGGGCACGCCGCTGGCCTTGATGTCGGCGATGCGCTGGGGCGCGGTCTCGCCGGTGACCAGCACGGTGCGCAGCTGCGGCGACGCGCGGCGCAGCGCGAGCAGGTGGTCCAGGCCGTTGCCCTCGCCCGGCAAGCGGAAGTCGGACACCACGGCCTCGATCGGGTGCCGGTCCAGCAGCTGCCGCGCCTGCCCGAGGTCGCCAGCGGGGTACACGGTGCAACCGCAGGAGGAGAGCAGCAAGGCCAGGGCCTCGCGGCCGACCGGCTCGTCGTCGATGACCAGCACGTGGCGCGGCAGCTGCTGCTCGGCCGGCGCGGCCGGCGCCCGCCCGGCGTCCGCCGGCCGGGGCGCGTCGAGCGCGGCGGCCCGTCGCACCCAGACCCGAAAGCGCGTGCCCCGCTGCGGCGCGGACACGAGCGCGATGGGGTGGTCCAGCAGGCCGGACAGCCGCTTGACGATGGACAGGCCGATGCCCAGGCCATGGGCGCGGTCGCGCTGCGGGTTGGCGAGCTGGTAGAACTCGTCGAACACCCGCTGCTGGTGCTCGGCGGCGATGCCGATGCCGGTGTCGATCACCTCGAAGCAGACCCAGCCCTCGCGGGCCGCCGGCGCCCCCGAGCGCGCCGCGATCAGCACGCCACCGCGGCGCGTGTACTTGATGGCGTTGTCGATCAGGTTGCCGAGCAGGCGGGTGAGCAGCTGCGCGTCGCTCACGACGGCCAGGTCGCCCGGCGCGCGGAAGCGGATCTGCAGGTCGCGCGCCTGGGCGCTGCCCGAGAAGGTGTGGCTCAGCGAGAGGAACAGCTCGTGCACCCGCAAGGGCGCCAGCCGGGGCTGCACGGCCCCCGCGTCCAGCCGCGAGATGTCCAGCATGGTGTCGAGCGACTGGTTCAGCACGCGCACCGAGTGGCCCAGCCGCGCGACCGTGCGCGCGCTGTCGGCGTCGAGCCGGGCGCGCTCGAGCACCGAGGTGAACAGCGAGATGGCGTGCAGAGGCTGGCGCAGGTCGTGGCTGGCGGAGGCGAGGAAGCGGCTCTTTTCCCGGTTGGCGTTTTCGACCAGCGCCACCTGCTGCGCCAGGCGGCGCGCGAGGTCTTCCTTTTCGAAGCGGACCGTGAGCGACTGCGCCAGCAGATCGGCCTGCTGGAACGTCCACTTGAGCGTCATCGCCAGAAAGAGCGCCATGCAAAAGGCCAGCACCCAGCCGACCAGGCCGCCGTGCCAGACACAGGCGCTGACCATGCCGGCGGCGGCCGGCACGCTGAACGCGGCGATGGTCTGGCGGTGCGTGGAGACGATGGCCGAGCCCAGCGAGATCGCGCCGATGATGAACAGGGAGATCAGCAGCAGGCCGTCGACGCTGCGGTGCGCGCTCAGCAGCCAGGGCGCGGCCCCCCACATGGCGCCCAGCAAAAAGATGTCGCGCACGCGGCCCCGCAGCACCGCCGACAGCTCGTGGTCCTGCAGCGGGCCCCGGGCCTCCAGCCGCCGCCGCCGCAGGTAGGTGAGCAGCACGGCGGCATAGAACAGGCCGAGCCAGACCAGCGCAAGGCTGGAGGCCCATTTCCAGTAGAAAACGATCGCCAGCGGCGTCGCGAAGGGAATGGGCGAGAGGATGCGCACCGGCCCGGTTTTTTCCAGCAGCAGCTCAAGCTGGATGCGCTGCACCGCCAGCGGCGCGGTGGCTGCGAAGGGGAACTGCCATGGCCAGGCGGTCATGGCGGGCCTCAGGAAAAGCGGCCGATCAGCTCGGCCCGGGAACGCACGTTGAACGAGAGAAAAATCGCCGACACGCAGTTCTTCACCGAGCCCAGCGCCAGCCCGGTCTCGGCCGCGATCGCCCGGTTGTCGAGGCCGCTCAGCAGCAGCTCCAGCACCTGGATCTGGCGGTTGTTCAAGGGCGCCGACGGCAGCCCCGCGCCACGCGCCGCGCCCGGCCCTGCCGCGCCCGGCGCCGCGGCGCGTTCGATCGTGTCGAGCAAACCGCTCAGGTCGCGGGTATCGCCGGTTTTGCAGAAGTACCCCAGAGCGCCGTGGGCCAGCGCCTCCTCGCGCACACGGGCATCGTGCGTGCCCGACACGATGGCCACCCGCAGCCGCGGGTAGAGCCGGCCCAGCAGCTTGAGCCCGGACAGGCCGCGCGCATCGCCCAGGTTCAAGTCGAGCAGGAGCAGGGACACCTCATCGGCGCGGCGCTCCAGGAACGACAGGGCCTGCTCCAGGCTGTGCGCTTCCTCGACATGGAAGCGGTCGGCGAAGCGCTGGGCGATGACCTGGCGCAGGCCCACGCGCACCAGCTCATGGTCGTCCACCACCAGTAGGGTTCTCGGTTGCTGCTGCTCGGACATCGCGGGATCGGCCTTTCCTCTGTCGCTCGCCTGCCATGGGCCAAGCCTATCAGCGCCCCAGGTGCGGGTGCCTGGCGAACAGTTCCGCCGCCCATTCCACGAAGGCCCGCACCTTGGCGCTGAGGTGCCGGTTGGGCGGGTACACCACGTACACCGGGATCGTTTCGCAGGCCCATTCCTCCAGCACCTGCACCAGCTCGCCGCGCTCGATCAGCGGCATGGCGACGAAGCCCCCGGTCTGCCCGATGCCCAGGCCAGCCAGCAGCGCGGCCGTCATGGCGTTGCTCTCGTTGACCGAGAGCCGGTAGCGGCCCGAAATCTCCAGCTTCTGCCCGTCCTTGTGGAATTCGTTCGGGTACATCCGCCCCGTGCGCGTGGAGAAGTAGTTGATCACCGTGTGCTCGGTCTGCAGCTGCTCGGGGTGCGTGGGCGTGCCGTGCGCCTTCAGGTAGGCCGGCGAGGCCACCGTCACCAGCGGCAGGTTGGCGATGCGCCGCGCCACCAGCGACTGCTCCAGCAGCTCGCCGCCGCGGATCACGCAGTCCACGTTGTCGGTGATCAGGTCCACCGGCCGGTCGGTCACGCCCATGTCGAGCTGGATGTCGGGGTAGCGGCGATAGAAGTCGGCCAGCGCGGGAATGAGGATGAGCTGCGCCACCGAGGTCCCCACGTCCACGCGCAGGCGACCGCTGGGCTTGGCCTGGGCATTGGTCATGCTGGCCTCGACGTCGTCGAGGTCATTGAGCAGGCGTGAGGTGCGCTCATAGTAGGCCGCGCCGTCGGGCGTCACCGTCACGCGCCGCGTGGTGCGGTTGAGCAGCTTGACCTTCAGGCGCGACTCCAGGTGCTGCACCAGCTTGGTCACCGTGCCCTTGGGCAGGTCCAGCGATTCCGCGGCCTTGGTGAAGGTGCCCGCCTCCACCACGCGCGCGAACACGCGTATCGATTGCAACTGGTCCATTCCCCGGCTCCTGTGTGTGCTGTGCGGCGATTGTGGGGGCCGGATTGTTCATGCACGGGAAACAGAGCGGTGGCGCGGTCCCGCTTTTTCCGCACGGCCGCTGTGCCTATAGTCGCCGCCATGGATTCCACTGCCTCCCCCTTCGCCGCCGCCGCGGCGCAGACGCTGTCCGTGCCGGGCCAGCCGCCGCTCACGCTGCGTGTGCTGGGCCGCAAGCCGCGCGGCGGCGCACGGCCGCTGGTGCTGCACTTCCATGGCGGCGCGTTCGTCTCGGGCGACCTGGACAGCGGCGCCTGCCTGGCGGAGCTGCTGGCCGGCGCGGGCGCGGTGGTGGCCTCGCTGGCCTACCCGCTGGCGCCCGCGCACCGCTTTCCCGAAGCGCTGGAGGCCGGCTACGCCGCGCTGGAGTGGCTGCACAAGCAGCGCCCGCGCCTGGCTGGCAAGGACGCTCCCCTGTTCGTGGCCGGCGAAGAAGCCGGCGGCAACCTCGCGGCCGCCACCGCGCTGATGGCGCGTGACCGCGCCCACCCCCCGCTGGCCGGGCAGATCCTGGTGGCGCCCATGCTGGACCCGTGCAACGCCACCGCCTCGCTGCGCGAGAGCCTTGGCGAGTGCGTGGAATGCAAATGGGCGCATGGCTGGCAACAGTACCTGCGCGGCCCCATGGACGCCGAGCATCCCTACGCCGTGCCCGGCCTGGCCCAGCGCCTGGCGGGTCTGCCGCCCGCGCTGGTGCTCACAGGCGCCGACGACCCCATGCGCGACGAGGCCCTGGCCTACGCCGAGCGCCTGCGCGGCGCCGGCATCGCCGTGCGGGCCCATGTGCTCGGCATCGACACGGGCTGGCCCGACTCGCTGGCCGAGCCGCTGACGGCGGAATGTCCCTGTGCCCACGAGGCACGGGAACACCTGCGCGCCTTCTTGCAGGCCGCCACGCCGCCGCCACCGTCCTGACGGACGCCCGCACCCCTCCCCCCGTTCTCCCGACGCCATCCCCGGCCACACGCCGGGGATGGCTTTGCTCACCCTCAAAAAGGATCAGACCATGTCCCGCCCGTCCACCAAGCCTTCGTCCCTGGGTCGCATCTGGCTGCCCATCGCCGCGCTGGCCGCGATCTCAGCCGCCGCGTTCGCGATCGCGCAACAGGCCATGACCGCGCAAGCCAGCGCGCCCGCCGATGCGGCACCGCCGCCCCTGCCGGTGTCGGTCGCCACCGTCGCCGAAAGCGACGCCACCCTCTGGGACGAGTTCTCCGGCCGCCTGGAAGCGGTGGAGCGCGTGGAAGTCCGCTCGCGTGTGGCGGGCGCCGTGCTGGCCACGCACTTCCGGGAGGGCGCGCTGGTGGCCAAAGGCGCGCTGCTGGTCTCCATCGACCCCGCGCCTTACGAGGCAGAGGTGGCACGGGCCGAGGCGCAGGCCAGCGCCGCGCAGGCCCGCCTGAGCCATGCCAGCGGCGAGTTCGCGCGCTCGCAGCGGCTCTGGCAGGACAAGGCCATTGCCCAGCGCGAGCTCGACGACCGCCAGAACGCGCTGCGCGAAGCCGAGGCCAACCTGCAGGCCGCGCGCGCCCAGGTACAGGCCGCCCGCCTCAATCTGGGCTACACCCAGGTGCGCGCGCCGGTGGCCGGGCGCATCGGCAAAGTCGATGTGACCGCGGGCAACCTCGTCGCGGCCGGACCGGGCGCGCCGGTGCTCACCACGCTGGTGTCGGTCAACCCGATCTACGCCAGCTTCGACGCCGACGAACAGACCGTGGCGCGCGCACTGCAGGGCCTGAACCAGGGCGGCGCCAGCGCGCGCCGCTCGCTCGAGCGCATCCCCGTTCGCATGGGCACGGCCGGCGACGCCGACACGCCCTTCACCGGCCGGCTGCAACTCATCGACAACCAGGTCGATCCGCGCAGCGGAACGGTGCGCGTGCGCGCCGTCTTCGACAACGCCGACGGCACGCTCATGCCGGGCCAGTTCGCGCGCATCCGCATGGCGCAGCCACGCAGCGCGCACCAGTTGCTGGTGAGCGAACGCGCCATCGGCACCGACCAGGACAAGAAGTTCGTGCTGGTGGTGGGCCAAGACAACAAGGCCGAGTACCGCGAGGTGGCTTTGGGCGCGTCGGTGGATGGCTTGCGCAGCGTGCTGAGCGGCCTGAAGGCGGGCGAGCGCATCGTCGTCAACGGCCTGCAGCGCGTGCGCCCCGGCGCGCTGGTGCAGCCGCAACCCGTCCCCATGAACCAGGCGCGCGTCACCAGCGACGCGCAGGAACTCGCGGCCAAGCAGCCCTGAGGCGCGCCGCAGAAACAGACCTCCCATGAACCTGTCCAAATTCTTCATCGACCGGCCGATCTTCGCGGGCGTGCTCTCGCTGCTGATCGTCATCGCCGGCCTGGTCGCCCTGCGTGGCCTGCCGATCTCGGAGTACCCCGAGGTGGTGCCGCCCTCCGTGGTGGTGCGCGCCCAGTACCCGGGCGCCAACCCCAAGGTGATCGCCGAGACCGTGGCCACGCCGCTGGAGGAATCCATCAATGGCGTCGAGGGCATGCTCTACATGGGCAGCCAGGCCACCACCGATGGCGTGATGACGCTGACCGTGACCTTCCAGCTCGGCACCGACCCCGACAAGGCCCAGCAGCTGGTGCAGAACCGCGTCTCGCAGGCCGAGCCGCGCCTGCCCGAGGAGGTGCGCCGCCTGGGCGTGACCACCGTCAAGAGCTCGCCCGACATCACCATGGTCGTGCACCTGGTCTCGCCCAACGACCGCTACGACATCAACTACCTGCGCAACTACGCGGTGCTCAACGTGAAGGACCGGCTGGCCCGCATCGAAGGCGTCGGCCAGGTGCAAATCTTCGGCGGCGGCGACTACGCCATGCGCGTCTGGCTCGACCCGCAGAAGGTGGCGCAGCGCGGCCTGTCGGCCGGCGACGTGGTGGCCGCCATCCGCGGCCAGAACGTGCAGGCCGCCGCCGGCGTGGTGGGTGCCTCGCCCGGCCTGCCGGGCGTGGACCTGCAGCTCTCGGTCAACGCGCAGGGCCGCCTGCAGACCGAGCAGGAGTTCGGCGACATCATCGTCAAGACCGGCACCGACGGCGCGGTGACGCGCCTGCGCGACGTGGCCCGCCTGGAGATGGGCGCGGCCGACTACTCGCTGCGCTCGCTGCTGAACAACCAGCCCGCCGTGGGCATGGGCGTGTTCCAGGCCCCGGGCTCCAACGCGCTGGAAATCTCGGCCCAGGTGCGCGCCACCATGGCCGAGTTGCAGCAGCACATGCCCGAGGGCGTGGAGTACCGCATCGCCTACGACCCCACGCAGTTCGTGCGCGCCTCCATCGACTCGGTCATCACCACCCTGCTGGAAGCCATCGCCCTGGTGGTGCTGGTGGTGATCCTGTTCCTTCAGACCTGGCGCGCCTCCATCATTCCCCTGTTGGCGGTGCCGGTCTCGGTGGTGGGCACCTTCGCGGTGCTTCACCTGCTGGGCCTGTCCATCAACGCGCTGTCCTTGTTCGGCCTGGTGCTGGCCATCGGCATCGTGGTGGACGACGCCATCGTGGTGGTGGAGAACGTGGAGCGCAACATCGAAGCGGGCCTGAGCCCGCGCGAGGCCACCTACCGCGCCATGCGCGAGGTCTCGGGGCCCATCGTCGCCATCGCCCTGGTGCTGGTGGCCGTGTTCGTTCCGCTGGCCTTCATCAGCGGCCTCACCGGCCAGTTCTACAAGCAGTTCGCGGTGACCATCGCCATCAGCACGGTGATTTCGGCGATCAACTCGCTCACGCTGTCGCCCGCGCTCGCGGCCCTGCTGCTCAGGGGCCACCGCGAACCGAAGGACGCGCTCACGCGTGGCATGGACCGCGTGTTCGGCGGCTTCTTCCGCGCCTTCAACCGCGTGTTCCACCGCGGCGCCGCGTCCTACAGCGGTGGCGTGCGCCGCGCCATCGGCCGCAAGGCGCTGATGATGGTGATGTACCTCGCGCTCGCGGGCCTGACCATCGGCCTGTTCAAGGCCGTGCCCAGCGGCTTCGTGCCCGCGCAGGACAAGCAGTACCTGATCGGCTTCGCGCAATTGCCCGACGGCGCCACGCTGGACCGCACCGACGCGGTCATCCAGCGCATGGGCGAGATCACCCGGCAAAACCCCAACGTGGAAGACGCCATCGCCTTCCCGGGCCTGTCGATCAACGGCTTCACCAACAGCTCCAACGCGGGCATCGTGTTCGCCACGCTCAAGCCCTTCGCCGAGCGCCGGAACGCCGACCAGAGCGGCGCCGCCGTGGCGGGTCAGTTGAACCAGGCCTACGGAGAGATCCAGGACGCCTTCGTGGTGATGTTCCCGCCGCCGCCGGTGGCGGGCCTGGGCACCACCGGCGGCTTCAAGCTGCAGCTGGAAGACAAGGCCTCGCTCGGCTACGAGGCCATGGACGCGGCGGTGAAGGCCTTCATGGCCAAGGCCTACCAGACGCCCGAGCTGGCCGGCATGTTCACGAGCTGGCAGGTCAACGTGCCGCAGCTCTATGCCGACATCGACCGCACCAGGGCGCGCCAGCTGGGCGTGCCCGTGACGGAAATCTTCGACACCCTGCAGATCTACCTCGGCAGCCTGTACGTGAACGACTTCAACCAATTCGGCCGCACCTACAGCGTGCGCGCCCAGGCCGACGCACCCTACCGCGCGCGCGCCGAAGACATCGGCCTGCTCAAGGTGCGCGCCACCAGTGGCGAGATGATCCCGCTGTCGGCGCTGATGAAGGTCGATGCCAGCTTCGGCCCCGAGCGCGCCATGCGCTACAACGGCTACCTCACGGCCGACATCAATGGTGGCCCGGCGCCAGGCTTCTCGTCTGGCCAGGCGCAGGCCGCCATCGAGCGCATCGCCGCCGAGACCCTGCCCGCGGGCATCGGCTACGAGTGGACCGAGCTCACCTACCAGGAGATCCTGGCGGGCCATTCCGCGCTCTGGGTGTTTCCGCTGGCCATCCTGCTGGTGTTCCTGGTGCTGGCCGCGCAGTACGAGAGCCTGACGCTGCCGCTGTCCATTCTCCTCATCGTGCCCATGGGCCTGCTCGCGGCCATGACGGGGGTGTGGCTGGACGGCGGGGACAACAACGTCTTCACGCAGATCGGGCTGATCGTGCTGGTGGGCCTGTCGGCGAAGAACGCCATCCTGATCGTCGAATTCGCGCGCGAACTGGAGTTCGCGGGCCGCACGCCGGTGCAGGCCGCCATCGAAGCCAGCCGCCTGCGCCTGCGACCCATCCTCATGACCTCGCTGGCCTTCGTCATGGGCGTGCTGCCCCTGGTGCTGGCCAGCGGCGCCGGCGCCGAGATGCGCTCGGCCATGGGCGTGGCGGTGTTCGCCGGAATGATCGGCGTGACCGCCTTTGGCCTCTTCCTCACGCCGGTGTTCTACGTGCTGCTGCGCCAGCTGACGGGCAACCGCCCCCTGCGGCAACACGGGGAGACACCCCACTTCAAGGGCTTGGCCAGCGGCGGCGCCGACGCCCGGCCCCTGCCCGCGGCCCCGGTCACGCATTGAAGGATTTCCACCATGAACACCATCAACCGCCTCCTGCCGCTGGCCGTCGCCCTGGTGCTGGCCGGCTGCGCCACCGCGCTGCCGCCGCTGCCCGCGTCGGTGGACACGCCGGCGCAGTTCAAGGAACAAGGCCCGGCCGCGCAGGCCACGGACCCTGCGCAATGGACCATCGCCCCGCCCGCCGAGGCCCAGAGCCGGGGCACCTGGTGGAAGGCCTTCGGCGATCCCGTGCTCGATGCACTGATCGAGCGCTCGGCCGTGGGCAACACCGACATCCAACAGGCCGCCGCGCGGCTGGCCCAGGCGCGCGCGCTGCTGCGCGGCGCACAGGCCGAGCGTGCGCCACAGATCGGCGCGGGCGCCTCGGCGGACCGTGGCGCGGGCGCCAACACCGCGAACGGTTCGACGCCGGCCACACTGCTGCAAGCCGGCCTGAACCTCTCATACGAAGTGGACCTGTTCGGGCGCCTGGCCCGCGCGCAGGACGCCGCTTCACTGGATGCGCAATCGCGCCAGGCCCTGCTGCAGAGCACGCGCCTGCTGGTGCAGGCCGAGGTGGCGCAGACCTACCTGGCCCTGCGCGCCACCGACACCGAGCGCGCCCTGATGCAGGACACCGCCAACGCCTACACCGACACCCTGCGCCTGACGCAGCGCCGCTTCGAGGCCGGTGACGTGGCCGAGCTGGACGTCATCCGCATCCAGACCGAGCAGGCCGCGACCGAGGCCGAGGTCATCGCGCTGGAGCGCACACGAGCCGAGCTGGAACACGCGCTGGCCGTGCTGCTGGGCGAGCCCGCCTCGGGCTTCGCGCTGGCCCCCACCGCCACGGCGCGCACGTTGCCGGTGATCCCGCCCGGCGTGCCCGCCACCGTGCTCGCGCGCCGGCCCGACGTGGCCGCGGCGCAGGCCTCGCTGCTGGCCGCGCAGGCCCGCGTGGGCGTGGCCCAGGCCGCCTGGTTCCCGCGCGTGTCGCTCACCGGCGCGGCGGGCTTTGCCTCGCCGGAGCTGGGTGATCTGTTCCAGTGGTCCGCGCGCTCCTGGGGCGTGGGCGCGCTGCTGTCGCTGCCGCTGTTCGACGGCGGCCGGCGCCAGGCCGGCGTGCAGAACGCGCAAGCCGAGTTCGACGCGGTGGCGGCGCAGTACCGCGGCCAGGTGCTCAACGCCCTGCGCGAGGTGGAGGACCAGTTGTCTTCCCTGCGCCTGCTGCACGAGCAATCGCTGGCCCAAGGCCGCGCGGTCAACGCCGCGCAGCGCGCCAGCGCGATCTCCGAGACGCGCTGGCGCAACGGGCTGGTGAGCCAGCTCGAGCTGCTGGACGCGCGCCGCAACGAACTGTTCAACCGCCGCCAGGCGCAGCGCGTGGAGGCGGCGCGGCAGCAGGCCACGGTGCGGCTGATCCGGGCCTTGGGTGGGGGATGGGGGACAGGCGAGCCGCAGCGCGGCTGAGCGATGGCGCGGCGCCCCACTCTGGGGCCTCGACGCCACGAAAGGGGGCTTGCGTCAAAACCCCATCATTCGGACGAACTCGCCCACCTCGCGCCGCGGTGTCTCAAAGCCGTTCACCGCCGCGCGCTCGTCGCGGTAGCCGAGCGACATTCCGCACACCGTCACCTGCCCCTCGGGCAGGCCGAGCACCGGCGCGATCACCGCGTGGTACGGCGCGAAGCTCACCTGCGGGCAGGTATCGAGCCCGCGCGAGCGCGCCGCGAGCATCACGCTCTGCAGGTACAGACCCAGGTCCAGCCAGCTGTGCGGCTTCAGGCAGGCGTCGATGCTGAAGATGAGGCCCACCGGCGCGCCGAAGAAGCCGAAGTTGCGCCGCGTCTGGCGTGCGCGCGCGGCGGCGTCCATGCGGTCGATGCCCAGGGCCTGGTAGTAGCGCGCGGCGAAGTCCGCCTGGCGCGCGCCGTAGGCCTCGGGCAGCGGTGTGGGGAAGTGGTGGGGCGGCGGGAGCTCGCCGCTGTCGAAGACGGCGGTGATGGCCCCCTCCACCTCGCGGATGGCCTTGCCGGCCAGCGCATAGACCTGCCAGGGCTGCGTGTTGGAATTGCTCGGCGCGCGACTGGCCACGCGCAGAATCTCCAGCACCGTCTCGCGAGACACCGCTTCGTCCCGGAACGCGCGCACCGAACCGCGCGAGCGCAGCAGGCCGTCGAGGCAGGCGGTGGTGTCGTCGATGGACAGCGTCATCGCGCGCCCCCGTCCGGTGCCGGGTGGTAGGCGATGCGCCCGGCCGGCAGGAAGAACAGCGCGATCACCGCGCCGCCCTTGGCCTCGGGGTAGTGGTGGCTGCCGGGCGGTGGCGCGGTCCAGCCCGCTTCGCACCAGCCATTCGGGCCCGCCAGCGCGGCGCCCGGCGTGACGGGGATCACCATATTGAATTCGCCGTAAGGGTGCGCGTGGTATTGCCCGCGGTAGCTGCCTTCGGGGTTGCCTTGCGTGTTGCCCCGGCTGTCCATGTACACGGCGGTGATGCTGAAGTGGTGCGTGCGCGCCGAGGGTTCGAGCAGGCGGCTGCGGCGGTAGATGGGTCCATCGATCTCGATGTTGGCGGCCCAGCCATCGGCCACGCCCCGCTTGATCAGTTTTGCCAGCGTGTCGAACAGCGCGCTGCCCGGGCCACGTTGCGCGTTGAGCCAGCGCTCAACCTCGGTGCCGGCCGTCATGTCCTTCACCTCGGCGAGAAAGGGCAGGCAGCACGCGATGAGTTCCTCGCGTTCGCGGATGTCGGTGTCCGGGTTCATCTCACTCCTCCATGCGGAAGCCCGACGCGCGCACCACCGGCGCCCAGGTCTCGCGTTCCTGGCGGATCTGGGCCGCGAACTCCTTGGGCGTGCGTGCGCGCACCTCCAGCCCGACCTTCTCGAAGCCGGCGCGCAGAGCGGCGTCCCGGCTGGCCTTGTCGATGGCGGCGTGCAGGGCGTTGACGGTGTCGGCCGGCGTGCCCGGTGGCGCGAAGACACCATAGGTTTCCGCGCCGCGAATCTGGCCCAAGCCCTGCTCGGCGAACGTGGCGACGTTCGGCAGGAAGCGCGAGCGCTGCTCGCCCGTCACACCCAGAATCCGAACCTTGCCCTGCTGCACATAGGGCAGGAAGTCGGCGACGAAACCGAAATAGGCCGGGATCTGCCCGCCCAGCAGGTCCTGCATGGCGGGGGCCGATCCGCGATAGGCGATGTGCTCCAGCTTCAGGCCGCCGGCCTCGGACAGCTGGTAGCCCAGGAAGTGCGCCACCGAGCCGGCGGCGGGCGAGGCGTAGAGCGCGGCGCCCGGCGTCTGGCGCACCCAGGCCACGTAGTCGGGCAAGGTCTTCACCGCGGCGGGGGCGTTGCCGCTGATGGCGAAGGCACAACCGGCCGTGACCAAAGAGGACACGGGCACGAAGTCGGCCTCGGCGTCGTACTGGAGCTTGGTGTAGACGTGCGGGTAGATCGTCAGCGCCGAGGTGTGCGTGCACAGCAGGGTGTTGCCGTCGGCCGTTTCGCGCTTGAGCTGGCCGTTGGCGATGCGCCCGGCCGCGCCGGCGCGGTTGTCGACGATGAAGGTTCGGCCTTCGCGGCGCCAGGCGTCGGCGAGGTGGCGCGCGGTGGTGTCCAGCGTGCCGCCAGCGGGGTAGCCCACCAACAGCTTGCCCGGGGTGTTGGCCAGCAAAGGCCAGGACGCGCCCGCGGCCGGCAGGGCCGCGAGCAACTGCGCGAAGGCGCGGCGGGAGAGTGTGTTCATGCGGGTCCTCTGCTTTCAACGGCAACCGATGTCCGTTGACCCGAATGCTGCGACGATTGCGGATTGCAGGGAACTGGTCTCTGTGCAATGGTTCGTTGCACAGCATTCATATCGGAGTGGGCAAGCATGAGCATCGGCAAGGTGGACCTCAATCTGCTGAAGGTCTTCGACGCGGTCTTTGAGGAGCGCAACCTGGTGCTCGCGGGGCGCCGGCTGCACCTGAGCCAGTCGGCCGTCAGCCACGCGCTGTCGCGGCTGCGCGAGGTGGTGGGCGATGAGCTCTTCGTTCGCACGGGGCGCGGCATGGTGCCCACCGGGGGTGCGCTGCGCATGGCGCCCGCGCTGCGCGACGCGCTGCGGCGCATCGAGGCCACGCTGGACGTGGCGCCATTCTCGGCGCGCGGCTCGCAACGCCAGTTCGTCATCGCGGCCAACGACCACGTCACCGCCGTGCTGGTGGCGCCGCTGGCGCGCAAGCTGCAGCGCGCCGCGCCGGGCGTGGACCTGGTCATCCGCCCGTCCACGCGGCTGGACCTGGCCGAGCAGATCGACCTTGGCCGCATCGATCTCGCGATCGGCATCTTCTCTCAGGTGCCACCGCGCATGAGCGCGCGCACCCTGATGTCGCAGGGCGAGGCGATCCTGATGCGCAAGGACCACCCGGCGTCGCGCGGCCGGCTCACGCTGACGGCCTTCGCGCGCCACCCGCTGGTCACCATCTCGGTGGGCGGGCAGGAAGAAGGCGCGGTGGACGGCTTCATCCTGGAGCGCGGGCTGGCGCGCCAGTCGGAGATGTTCGACCGCGGCGCGCTGCGCGAGGCGCTGGACGCGCAGGGAGTGCAGCCCCGCGTGCGCGTGACCGTGCCGCATTCGCTCGCGATCCCGGCGCTGCTGCGCGACAGCGACATGCTGTCCATCGTGCCGGCCTCGCTGGCGCGGGCGCTCACGCGCGGCGACACCGGCCTGGTGATGCGCCAGCCGCCCTACCCGGCCAGCCAGGCCACCACGCGCGCCGTCTGGCACAGCCGCCACGACCACGACGCCGCGCACACCTGGCTGCGCGACGCGGTGGCCGAGGTGGCGGGCGCGCTTGGTGAGCGGCGCGTGGCGAAGGCCTGAGGACCGCGGCCCGAGCTCAGGCCAGCACGTTCACCTGTGTGCCGACGCTGCCCGACGTGGCCAGAGGCAGCGCGCCGGTGACGCCTTGCAGCAGCGCCAGCGCGGCGCTGCCCTGCATGTCCATGGACTTGCGCAGCATGGCGAGTTGCACCTTCTGCGCCACGTCGGCTTGCTGGTTGGCCACGACGGCCTGGACCATGGCGGCGGGTGAAACGTCCACGGGAACTCCTGTTGCTGAATGCCTTGTTCCTGGTATCGGTCGGTCGCCCCCGTTCTTGAACCGCGCGCCCGGTTCAGCCCAGGCCGGGGCCCTCCCCCGCCTCCCGCGTCGCCTGCCGCATCAGCTCGATGAACCGCTGCGCCCCCAACCCCAGCGGCCGCTCCGCGTTCCACACCACGTCCACCCACAGGCGCAGCTGGTTGCTGATGTTGCCGAAGCGAATCTCGGTGAGCCCGCCCGCCGCCACCAGCGGCTCGATGAGGCGGCGCGGCAGGTAGGCCCAGCCCAGGCCGGCCTGCACCAGGCTCAGCGTGGCCAGGTGGCTGTCGGTGCGCCAGAGGTGGCGCGACAGCAGCATGCGCGGGTCGCGCCCACGCGGGTCGCGGCTGGCCACGGCGATCTGGCGGATCTCGATCAGGTCGTTGAGCTGCAGCGCGCCCTGGCGCGCCAGGGCCTCGGGGTGGTCGGCGGCGATGACGGCCACGAACAGTTCGGTGCCCAGCTCCTGGAAGCCCTCGCGCTCGTCGCTGCCCGGGCGCTCGAACACCAGGGCCAGCTGCGCCTCGCCGGCGTGCAACATGCGCAAGGCGTCGGCCTGCGGCGCCGACAGCACCTCCACCAGCAGCGCCGGAAATTCTTCGGCCAGCACCGCCAGCGACCGGCTCCAGGGCGCCGACAGCAGCTCGGGCGCGATGGCGATGGTGAGCTGGCGCTCCAGCCCCTGGTGCAGGGCCTGGGCGTGCGCGCCCAGGCGGCGCAGCTGGCTGGCGATCTGGCGCGCCTGCGGCTCCAGCGCGCGCGCCACGTCGGTGGGCCGGGGCTCGCGCGCGCGGCGGTCGAACAGCACCAGGTCCAGCTCGGCCTCCAGCTGCGCGATGGCCATGCTCACCGCCGAGGGCACGCGGCCCAGCTGGCGCGCGGCGGCCGAAAAGGAGCCGGTGTCCAGCACCGCCAGGAAGGTGCGCAGGTTGTCGCTGGTGAAGGCTATGGTCGCCCCTATCTGTCAGATTTTCTGAAATTATCTGACTTTTCCCTTCAGAAATGTGCGCATACAGTGCCCCCATCGCCCCCGCCCATCCGCCGCGGGGGCCACCCGAAGGATTCCCGACCATGCAAGGCATTCGACGCAAGATCGTCTACGTTTCCCTCTACGAGCTGTTCGCCATCGCCGCCTCCAGCGCCGGCCTGGCCCTGCTGTCCGACAGCGGCCTGGGCCACGCCAGCGTGGCGGCGGTCGCGGCCTCGGCCATCGCCGTGGTCTGGAACCTGGCCTACAACACCCTGTTCGAGCGCTGGGAAGCGCGCCAGGCCACCAAGGGGCGCGGCGTGGCGCGCCGCATCGCGCACGCCCTGGGTTTCGAGGCCGGCCTGGTGCTCATGCTGGTGCCGCTGTTCGCCTGGTGGCTGGGCGTGTCGCTGTGGCAGGCCTTCGTGCTGGACCTGGGCCTGATCGTGTTCTTTCTGGTCTACACCTACGTGTTCAACCTGGGCTTCGACCGCGTGTTCGGCCTGCCGGCCTCGGCCGCGCCGCAGCCGGCCCCGGGCGGCTGAGCCGGCTCAGGAATCCTGGAACAGGCTCTCCCGCACGCCCGAGACCTCGGGCAGCGGGAATTCCTGGCGCACCGCGCGCCCGAAGTAGCCCTGGCGCACGGCCTGGCTGGTCTGCCAGGCCGCGATGGTGGTCTGCGCCCGCTGCGCCTCGAGCAGGCGCATGGCCGGGGTGCGGAAGTAGATGATGAGCGCGGCCTCGCGCGGGTTGAAGCCTTCGCTCAGGCCCAGATCGATGACCGCCTGGCGCAGGTGCGAGGGCACCGTGTTCGACGGAATGCCCAGTTCGCCGAGGGCGCGGCTCAGGCCGAAACGAAACCACGCTTTCTTCAACATGAAGAAATTAGAGCATCGGGCCGCCGCGGCGCACCCCCGGGAAGCCCCTCACTGTCGCCCATCTGTAGGACCTAAGCCACTGATCTGTGGCGGCTCCGCCGCGCCTCAGCCCGCCGCGTTCAGGACAAGCGCCAGCCGCC
>Ga0209958_1001273_pt1 | contig 21094 bp, 13 predicted proteins | sample ThiBio_inoc_plan_FD_183942 | JGI IMG/M metagenome (GOLD analysis project Ga0209958, IMG submission 183942) | Wastewater bioreactor microbial communities from Cape Town, South Africa - Thiocy_inoc_plan (SPAdes) | ecosystem: Engineered > Bioremediation > Thiocyanate > Unclassified | place: South... | reverse complement strand
TCGTCTCGGTCCTGCACCGGAAGCTCGTGGTCGAATCCCCCGAGGCGGTCCTCGCCTGACGCGGGCAAATCCTCCCCGTGTGCGAGGCGGATGATCCTCGAAGTCCCCTCTCCCGCCGGGAGAGGGGACTTCGATCATCTCCCCAACCCGCCTCAATTCCGGGTCGAAAAGACGCGGCCACATCGATGCCCGGTGGCAGCAGAGTGCGGCTTCGGCCCGCCGGTCACATCGGCCGGTCGACGCGCGTGGAGCGGGGCTCGCCGTTGGGGCCCAGGTGGCGGAACTTCAGCCAGATCTGCCGGATCTGCCGGCGCCCCCGGACCGCCGCGCCGATGATCGCGTTGGACTCGAACCTTTCGAGCTTCCGGCGCAGGGCGACGGTCTCCAGCCATCGCTTCTCCTCGCGCTCCTGGGAGCGCACGAGGAGTTGCTCCTTGAGGGCGGTCGCCGCGTGATGCTCGTCCAGCTTCTTCTGGAGGTCCGCGACGCGGTCGCGGTCGGCCTGCATCGCGGCGTACACCTGCTGGAGGTCGGACACCAGCCGGGCCTGGCGGTCGTTGGCGTCCGCGAGGGCCTGTTCGGTGTGGGCCAGGAGGCCCTGGGTGTGGGCGAGGAGCTGCTCCGCCTGCACGCGACGCTCCTGGTTGGAGACCAGGCTCTCCGTCACCCGCGCCAGGTGCTTCTCCGATTGTTCGAGGCAGGTCGTGGCGATCTGGAATCCCTTCTCGCCCTCGGCGACGGCCAGGCGCGCCACGTCCAGCTCGTGCTGGAGGTGGACGCACCGCGCCTCGACCTCGTGGTACTGCTGGGTGGTGACGACGGACTTGCCCAGCTCGGTCCGGGTGGAGACGAGCTGGCCGTGCATCTCGGCCTCGTACTTGCGCGCGTCGCGGGCCAGGTGGAGGGCGTTCTCGGCCGGGTCGATGCCGGCCCAGGCGTCGCGGCCCAGCTCGTTGAGGATGCCCTGGGCCGGGTGGGGGACGGCGGCGGCCTTGTGGTGGACGCAGGTCGGGTCGTACACGCGACGCACCGTGGCCTCGTCCCAGGTCAGCCCGCAAGCCTCGGACAGCGACCGCATGTCGTCCCAGAACGACGGCGTGCCGAAGCGGACGACGTGCTCGACGCCCCCCCCCTCGGCGGCGGCCTTCATGCGCTCCAGGTGGACGCCGACCACGTCGAGCGCCGTCCAGTACGGCATGGTCCCCTTGCTGCGCGTGCAGAGGCTCATGGCGATCTCGTGCGGCGAGCGCAGGAGGTTGGCCGCGACCACCTCGACGCCCTCGATCCGCTCGAAGACCCGCTTCCAGTAGGGCCAGATCAGCGGGGTGCGGGGATCTTTGAAGCCGGCGATGGGCCCGCTGTCGATCAGGGCGCGGACGGCCGCCTCCCCCTCGTCGACCCACTCCTCGGGGAGCGTCCGATCGGCCGGCCAGGCCGCCCGCGTATCCAGGAAGTGGGCGAGGACCGCCGGATCGGTGGGGACGTCGTCGGCGAAGCCGAACGCCCACTCCTGCACCCGCCGGTTCATGATGTGGAAGGGGAGGGCTTCGAAGTGCCCATAAGGGTTGCTCGGGGCCGCCGCGATCAGTTCGAACGGGCCGAGCGACATCCCGAGCTGCTGGAGGAGGTTCGCGGTCAGGCTCGACCCGCTCCGATGCATGCACAAGAGCACGATGAGCTTCCGCTTCGACCCTTCCATGGCGTCCACCTCGATCCGTCCTGGATTGATGCCCGAACCTCGCCGTCCCGGCCGACGGAGCCATCCTCTCTCATCGACCGGAACGGTCCTTCGCGCTCACGACTTTAACGATCGTTCGACTTCTCGCGAAGGCGGATTCAGCGAGCCTCGACCTTCGGGAACAGCGGCGCTGGCTTGCCGTCGACGATCGGGGCCGTCACGCGGAACGATCCCGAGGCGATCGGCGTCGCCGCCGAGGCATAGGAGACGGCCTCCCAGGGCCGGCCGTCGCCGAAGTCGAACGCCCCGTAGAACGTCTCCGACGTCTGCGGAAGGAACGGCTTGATGAGGATCGCCACGGTCCGCATCCAGTCGGCCAGGTTCGCCAGGACGACGCGCGTCGCCTCCGGGTCGGTCTTCGCCAGCTTGAAGGGCTGCGTCTCCTGGATGTACTTGTTCGCCGAGTCCACGACCTCCAGCCAGATCCGCTGGAGCGCCGCGGTGTAGTCGAACTCGCCCACCTTCGCCCGGACGTCCTCAATCAGCGCCGGCAGGTCCAGGCCGCGCCGCCAGGCCGTCAGGTCGAGACCCTCGACCGACCCCAGGTCGCCCTGGAAGTATTTCAGGCACATCGTGAGGATCCGGCTGTAGAGGTTGCCCAGGTTGTTGGCCAGGCCGCTGTTGTAGGCGTCGGCGAAGCGTTCGAACGAGAACTCGCCGTCGCCGCCGAACGGGCACTGGCTCATGAAGTAATAGCGGAAAGCCTCCGCCGAGAACTTCTCGATCAGCTCCATCGGCTCGACGACGTTCCCCAGGCTCTTGCTGAGCTTCTCGGCCTCGCCGGTCTCCTCGTTCTTGCGGTAGACGAAGCCGTGGCCGAACACCTTCTTCGGCAAGGGCAGGCCGGCCGACATGAGCATCGCCGGCCAGAGGGCGCAGTGGAATCGGGTGATGTCCTTGCCGATGACGTGGACGTCGGCCGGCCAGGTCCGGGCGAACCGCTCCTCGTCGGTCCCGTAGCCGACGGCCGTGACGTAGTTCAGCAGGGCGTCGAACCAGACGTAGATGGTGTGGTCCTCGTCGAACGGGACGCGGATCCCCCAGGCGAACCCCTTGCGGGTGATGGCGACGTCGCGAAGCTCGGTCTCCACGAGGCTGATGATCTCATTCCGCCGGCTCTCCGGCTGGATGAAATCCGGGTGCGCGGCGTAGTGGGCCAGCAGCCGGTCGCGGTAGGCGGAGAGGCGGAAGTAGTAGATGTCCTCCTCCAGCCACGTCAGCTCCGCGTTGGGGTGGTTGGGGCACCGCCCGCCCCCCTCGGCGACGTCCTTCTCGGTCTTGAACGACTCGCAGCCGACGCAGTAGTGTCCGGCGTACACCCCCTTATAGATGTCGCCCGCGTCGTACACGGCCTGGATGAACTTCCGGCAGCCGGCGTGGTGGCGCTCCTCGCTGGTCTGGATGAAGTCGTCGTTGGAGATCTCCAGCGCGCGCCAGACTTCCTGGAACTGGCGGGCCATGTCGTCGACGTAAGGCTTGGCCTCCAGCCCCAACTCGCGGGCGCGGAGGGTGACCTTGTGGGTGTTCTCGTCGTTGCCCATCAGGAAATGGACGTGAGCGCCTTCCATCCGACGGAACCGCGCCTGGACGTCGGCGCCGATCTTCTCGAAGGCGGTGCCGATGTGGGGGCGGCTGTTGGGGTAGTCGATGGCCGTCGTGATGTAGAAACGCTGCTCGTCCATGTCCCGGTCCTTGCCTGTTCGATGGCGGGGCCTCTCTCATGAGGATAGAGGCGGCCGTCAAGGGGCGGTTCGGTTCACCGCACGCCCCGGCGGCAGGGCGAGTGTACCAGAATTCGCGCGTCGCCTCGCCCCGATCCGCGTCAGGCCCGCGCCCCGGCGGGCTCGCGGGCGGCCAGCGATTCCTCCGCCAGCTTATGCACGGCGCGGAGGTCCAGCTTGCCGCTCCCCAGCATGGGGATGGCCGGGACCTTCACGACGTTCTCGCGGCGGGGGATGAACAGGTTCGGCAGGCCCATCTCCGAGAGCTTCCGGAGCGCGACGTCCACCTTGGCGTCGTCGAGCGTGGTCAGCACGGCGAGCTTCTCCCCCTTCTTCGGGTCGCCGACGGCCGTCACGGCGAAGAGCTGGGTCTGGGCCTGGGCCGCCTCCTGCAACGCCTCCTCGACGCGGCCGTGGGGGACCATCTCGCCGCCGATCTTGGAGAACCGCGAGAGCCGGCCGGTGATCTTCAGGTAGCCGTCCTCGCTCAGCAGCCCGAGGTCGCCCGTGTTGTACCAGCCGTCGAGGAACGCCTTCTCGGTCAGGTCGGGGCGGCCGAGGTATCCCGACATCACGTTCGGCCCCTTGACCAGCACGAGCCCCTCCTCGTCGGGCCCGAGGGTATCGTGGGTGGTCGGCGAGACGATCTGCACGGCCACGCCCGGGATCGGCTGGCCGACCGTCCCTCGGCGGCTCCCCGGCTGGAAGAAGCGGGGGGCGCGGTAGGAGAACGTGTTGACCGCCACGAACGGCGAGCACTCGGTCACGCCGTAGCCCTCCGTCGGCCGGATGCCGAAGCCGTCCTCGAACGCCGACGCGAGCGCGTCGGGCATCTTCTCCGCCCCGGCCAAGACCAGCCGCAGCGAGCCGAACTGCGACGGCGGCACGCGCCGGATGTAGAGCTGCAAGAACGTCGGCGTGGCCATCAGGACGGTCACGCGGAACCTCTCCACGAGCGCCCCCACGGCGATCGCGTCCAGCGGCGAGGGGTGGAACGCCGAGCCCATGCCCGACGTCTTGGCGAACCAGAACATCGAGTAGCCGAAGGCGTGGAAGAACGGCAGCACGGCCGCCAGCCGGTCGGTGGGCCTCACGCGATGCGCCCGGCGGGTCGACTCGATGTCGGCCGCGATGTTGTAGTGCGTCAGGACGACCCCCTTGGGATCTCCCGTGCTGCCGCTGCTGAAGATGATCGTCGCCGGGTCGTCGAGCGTCGCGGGTCGACTCGCGCCGGCGTAACGCTCCAGGGCCTTCGCCGGCAGGACGAGGGCCGCGGCCAGGGCGCGGAGCTTGTCGCCGCGCGTGAGGGCCTTCATCTCGTCCTCGGCGTAGATCAGCTCGACGCCGCCGGGGGCTTCCAGATTGGCTTTCTGGAGGAACGCCTTGCTGGTGACGAGGGTCCGCAGCCCGGCCTGCTTGGCGGCCGACTCCATGCCGGCGCGGCCGGCGGTGAAGTTCAGGTTCACGGTCGCCTTGCCCGCGAGCGCCGCGGCCACGTTGATGACGGCGGCCCCCATGCTCGCCGGCAGCATCACGCCGACGTTCCGCTGGCCCTCCCACCTCGGCCCGAGCCGCCTTGCGATCGCCAGCGAGGCGACGAGCGTCTGGAGGTACGACAGCCCCGGCTTCTGCAGGTCCATCAGCGCCTTGCGGAACGGATGCCGGCGCGCCTGCCGGATGAAGCCGCGGTGCAGGGGCTTCAGGTCCTCCTTGCGGAACTCCCAGGCTTCGTAGTCGAGGCGCCGGATGGCCTGGCGCAGCTCGAACAGCGAGGACGTCGTGGGCATCGGCTCGCCCACGGAGACCGTCACCGGGAACGGGATCCGGTCGGGGATGCGCCGGCCGCTGACGGGGGCGAAGACGCTCTCGTACAGCCGGTCGAGGTAGATCGGGATGATCGGGGTGGTCCGGTTCTTCACGATCCGCAGCAGCCCCCGCTGGAACGGGCCGACCAGGCCGGTGCGAGTGAGCTGGCCCTCGGGGAAGATGCAGACCAGTTCCCCGGCGTCGAGCGCGCGGCCGGCCTCGCGGAAGGCTTGCAGGATCATGCGCGGGCCGCGCGAAGCCGAGATCGGGATCGCCCGCATCGTCTTGAGCAGCCGGCCGACGATCGGCTTGTCGAAATACTCCGCGTAGACCACGAACCGCACCGGCCGGTCGGACAGGGCCATGATGAACAGGCCGTCGGCGAACGAGACGTGGTTCGGGACCAGCAGCGCCTGCCCCTCCTGCGGGACGTGCTGGCGGCCGACGTAACGGACCCTGTAGACGGTCCCGGCCATGCTCAGCAGGATGAAGCGGAAGAACGCCTCCGGGACGAGCGAGAACGCCCAAACGAAGCCGGCGGCGAGCCCGATCCCGATGATGAAGAAGATCGCCCTGGCGGAGAGGTCGGCCCAGGCGAAGCCCAGGGCCAGCGCCGAGCCGGCGACCATCCCGGCGTAGGCCACGACGTTTGTCACGGCGATCACGGCCCCGCGGCGGTCGGCCGGCGACCGCCACTGCACCAGGGCGTTCAGAGGTACCAGCAGGAAGCCGGAGAAGAACCCGAGGACGCCCATCACCGCGATCGTCCCGTACAGCCCCGGCCCCCAGGCCGCGAACGTCAGGGCCGAGAGCGAGATCCCCAGCGCCCCCAGCGGCAACAGCCCGTACTCGACCTGTCTCCCGGACACCCGCCCGGCCTGGAAGCAGCCCAGCCCGATCCCCAGGGCGAGCGCCGCCAGCGGCAGGTTGGCCTCCCATTCTTTCAAATGGAGGCTCATCTTGGCGTAAGGGAGGATGGGGGCCGGCACCAGGCAGGCCAGCCCCCAGACGATGACCTGGCCGACGACCGCCAGCCGCAGCACCCGGTCGGCCAGGATCGTCCTCGTCGCCAGCCGGAGCGTGTCGCCGATCGCCGCCTCTCGGCGGGCCGGGGCGACGTCGGGGAGCCGCATCGCCGCGACGAGCCCGATCGACGAGAGCGCGACGAGGGCCAGCCCGGCGAGCCAGAGCCGCCCCTGCGCCGCCTGGAAGAACGGGCCGGCCGCGACCATGCCCATGATCATCGCGACGTTCGACGCCATCTCCATCACGCCGTTGCCCCGCGAGAGCGCCTCGTGGGGCAGGACCTCCGGCAGGATGCCGTAACGGGCCGGGCCGTACAGGGCCGTCTGGATCCCCAGCAGCACCAGGACCGTCGTCAGGGGCCATCCGCCGTGGGGGGCGAGCCCCAGCGCGATCGTCGCCAGGAGCATCAGGCCGACCTCCGCCGCCTTCAGCCGGACGATGATCGACCGCTTGCCGAAGCGGTCCGCCAGCGCCCCCGCCGGGAGCGACACCAGCATCAGCGGGATCAGCAGCGCGATCTGCGCCAGCGCCGTCTTCGACTGCCCCTCGCTCTCCGTCGCCGAGGCCGCCAGGCCCAGGAGGATGACGATCTGCTTGAGGGCGTTGTCGTTGAACGCCCCCAGGAACTGGGCCGCGATCAGCCCCCGGATGGGCCGCAGCGACCGCGACGCCGGCGCGGATTCGGGGCGTCCAAGCGTCTCGACGGCTTCGGGCATCGGGCGGGCTCCTGGTCGGGGCGGCGGTTCAACAGGGGCGACGGCGGCTCCTGGAGGCTCGCCGGAGGATGTCCCACGCCCGGATTATGTTCAAGGGGAATTCCGGAGTGACAGCCGCCGCCGGGATTTCCGGCGACGGGCGGCCCTTCGCGGGCCCCTGGACGATCGGCTAGAATCGGGAGGGTGCGAAGGCGGGGCGGCACCGCCGTCCGCCGCCGCGACGGACACTCGAACGGGGGCCGGTTCTCGACATGCGCGTGCTCATCACGGGGGGGGCCGGCTTCATCGGCTCGCATCTGGCCGACGCCTACCTGGGGCGAGGCGACGAGGTCTTCGTCCTCGACGACCTCTCGACGGGGAGCATCGACAACATCCGGCACCTCCGCGACCGGCGCGGGTTCCACTACACGATCGAAAGCGTACACCACGCCCCCACGGTGGCGGAACTGGTCGACCAGTGCGACGTCGTCTTCCACCTCGCCGCCGCGGTCGGCGTCAAGCTGATCGTCGAGAGCCCCGTCCGCACCATCGAGACCAACGTCCACGGCGCGGAGGTCGTCCTGGCGGCGGCGAACAAGAAGAAGAAGAAGGTGCTCGTCGCCTCCACGTCCGAGGTCTACGGCCTGAGCGAGGACGTCCCGTTCCGCGAGGACGGCAACCTCGTCCTGGGCGCCACCAGCAAGGGACGCTGGAGCTACGCCTGCTCCAAGGCCATCGACGAGTTCCTCGCCCTGGCCTACTGGCGCGAGCGCAAGCTGCCGACGGTCTTGGTCCGCCTGTTCAACACGGTCGGCCCCCGCCAGACCGGCCAGTACGGCATGGTCGTGCCGACCTTCGTCAAGCAGGCGCTCACCGGCCGGCCGATCACGATCCACGGCGACGGCTCGCAGTCGCGCTGCTTCACCGACGTCTCCGACGTCGTCGCCGCCCTGGTCGGCCTGATGGACCACCCCGACGCCGTCGGCGAGGTCTACAACGTCGGCTCGACCGAGGAGGTCACGATCCGCCAGCTCGCCGAGCGAGTGAAGGCGATCACCGGTTCGGCGTCCGAGATCGTCTCCATCCCCTACGAGCAAGCCTACGGCGACGGCTTCGAGGACATGCCCCGCCGCGTGCCCGACATCGCCAAGATCCATGCCCTGATCGGCTATTCGCCGCGGAAGTCTCTCGACCAGATCCTCGAAGGCGTCGTCGCCTACTTCCGCGACGCCCCCACGGCCCCGACCCGCCCGTCGCCGATCGCGGGGTGAGCCTCATGCCGCGGCCCCGCGGAGGGCGTTGCCTCAGTTCGACTGCATCCACTCGCGCACGGCGAGGTCGGCCCGCGCGCGGCTGGGGAAGGGGGCGGCCTGCCAGGACGGGAGGCCGGCGGCCGGGTTCGACATCTCGCCGATCCATTGCTTGATGAGTTGGGGGGATTGGCTCACCATGGCGGCTCGCCGCAGCAGGCCGTTGGCGAGGGGCTGCTCGAACAGCACGGCATAGTAGGGCATGGGGTCATACCCCTTCTGCTTCGTCAGCCGGTTGAGATAGGCGTGAATCGTCCTGTCGAGTTTGCCGAGGTCGTCGCCGAACGCCTGGCGGAAGGCCCGGACGTGGTCGTCGGCGGAGCGGGGCTCCAGCGGGGGCGCGGCGGCCATCACCCGGAGGAATCGGGTGAAGTCGTCGCTCCGCTTCATCGCGAGGTAATGCGTCATCGCCCAGGCCAGGGCGTATTCCGTGGGCGTCAGCTCGCCGCGGCGGATCATGGCCTCCACCAGCGGCTGGCCGGGCTTGCGGAACAGCGACTTGGTCTGGAGGTCCTGCCCCCGCATCGAGAGCGAGACCGGGTCTTCCAGCTCGCGCAGCGTGGCCATGTGCAGGTTGTTGATCTGGCCCAGGCCGTCCCAGGCGGGCTGGCCCTTGCGCGACGCGGGCGTGGCGCAGTATTCCGCCAGCCCCTCGATCAGCCAGAGGGGCCATTCCGCCAGCCGGGGCTGCACGCCGATGTTCTGGAGGATCTGATGGGTCCCCTCGTGGGCCGTCATCTGAGGCTTCAGCAGCGCGTCGACTTCCGGTCCGGCCCGACGCCCCGACGGTTCCTCGTAGAGGAAGATGCGATTGGTGTAGATCTCGTAGTACGCCTGGACGTCCGGCGCGACGGGCCGGTAGCGCCGGAAGTCCTCCTCGGACTTGAAGATGACGGCGACGAGCGGGAACTCGGCCTCGTGGACGGTCACCTCATGCTTGCGGAACGCCGCGAGCAATCGGGCGTAGAGGTCTTCCAGCAGGAGGCCGTTCGACCTCGCGAACGAATCGTCTTCGCCCTGGTGCAGGATCAGATAGTGCTCGGTGCGATGGAGCTTGAAGCCTTCGAAAGGCCCGCGCAGGAGGTCCTCGGCCACCTCGTCGGCCGAGAGCGGGCGGAAGGGCTCGTCGGCCGGGACGAGCATCGACGGGATGCCGAGGCGACCGTCCGGGAGGACGAGCACGGCCTTGCCCTCGTGACAGCCGTGGAGCCGCGCCACGACCTGGCGGCCGGATTCGTCCCGGAGCAGGAACCGACGCTCGGATTCGACCGGCGACGAGGCGGCGACGTCCTCGGCCGAAGGCGAGCCGAAATCGGGCGGCGTCAGCACCGACGCCGGGGGCGAGACGTTCGCGGGGGAGCCCGCGATCTCGTCCCCGCGGGCGGCGGTCGCGAAACCGTCCTGGACGAACGGGAGGAGCCGGAACGCCCTGCGGGCCGGTCCCCACGCGAGGCGGGCGGTCGCGCCTCCCGCCATGGCGAGCCCGTCGGGGATCGCGGCGACCGATCGCGCGAATCGCCACGCGGGGCCGAGACGTCCCGCGGCCTCGACGAGCGAAGACAGCGCCTCGTTCGCCCCGGCCGCCGGCCCGACCGCGAGTTCGGGTCGGAGGGCCGTCGGTTCGAGGCGGATCTCCCCCGCCCAGGGGGGCGAGGCCGACGCGGCCGTCGACCACGCCACGGCGCACCAGACGGCCAGCGGGGCCGCCGCCATCATCAAGAGGGTCAGCTCCATCAGCCCCGCCGCCCCCACCATCGCCCGGCGACGACGAGGCCGGCGCGAAGCGGCCGGCCCAGGCCGCGGGACGATCAACTCTGTGCCGCACGCGGGGCACTCGCGCCGGCGCTCGACTTCCGGCCGGCGGATGCGGATGGCCTTGCCGCAACCGCCGCAGCTCGTCACCACGGGTTCCATGGCCGTCGTCTCGCGGAACGTGGGGGCGGATCTGAATGAATTCGGCGAAAGGTGAAAGTTCAGTCTAGCAACGGGCCATGGGCCCCGCAAAGGCCCCGCCCGGAGATTTCGGAACTTTCCTTATTAGACGACGAGTCAGGCCAGGATCGACTGCACCACCTTGCCATGGACGTCCGTGAGGCGGAAATCGCGGCCCTGGAACTTGTAGGTGAGGCGGGTGTGGTCGACGCCCAGCAGGTGGAGGATGGTGGCGTTGAGGTCGTAGACCTCGACCGGATCCTTGACGATGTTGTAGCTGAAGTCGTCGGTCTCGCCGTGGACGACGCCCGGCTTGATCCCGCCGCCGGCCATCCAGATCGTGAAGCAGCGGGGGTGGTGGTCGCGGCCGTAATCGGTGGCGGTGAGGGTCCCCTGGCTGTAGACGGTGCGGCCGAACTCGCCGCCCCAGACGATCAGCGTGTCGTCCAGCAGCCCGCGCTGCTTCAGGTCGGTGAGCAGGGCGGCCGACGCCTGGTCGGTGTCGCGGCACTGGGCGCGGATGCCGTTCGGGAGGTCGCCGTGCTGGTCCCAGCCCATGTGGTAGAGCTGGATGAACCGCACCCCGCGCTCGGCGAGGCGGCGGGCGAGCAGGCAGTTCGCGGCGTAGCTGCCGGGCTTGGCGACGTCCGGCCCGTAAAGGTCGAGGATCGACTTCGGCTCGCTCCCGAGGTCGGTCAGCTCCGGGACGGACGACTGCATCCGGTAGGCCAGCTCGTACTGGGCGATCCGGGTGAGGATCTCGGGATCGCCGGTCTGCTGGTGCCGCAGCGAGTTCAGCTCCCCCAGGTCGTCCAACTGCCGACGACGGAGCTGGGTCGAGCAGCCGTCGGGGTTGGCCAGGTACAGGACGGGGTCCTTGCCGCCGCGGAGCTTGACCCCCTGATAACGGCTGGGGAGGAACCCGCTCCCCCACAGGCGATCGTAGAGCGGCTGGTCCGTCCGGCCGCGGGAGAGCAGGACCACGAACGACGGCAGGTCCTGGTTCATGCTCCCCAGGCCGTAGGCGACCCACGCGCCCATGCTCGGCCGGCCGGCGAGCTGGGAGCCGGTCTGCACGAAGGTCACGGCCGGGTCGTGGTTGATCGCCTCGGTCTGCATCGAACGGATGATGCAGAGGTCGTCCACCACCTTCGCGGTGTGGGGGAGCAGCTCGCTGATCCAGGCGCCGCTCTGGCCGTGCTGGGCGAACTTGAAGATCGACGGGGCGACCGGGAACGACTTCTGGCCCGACGTCATCGTCGTGATGCGCTGGCCCATGCGGATCGAGTCCGGAAGGTCGATCCCCCGGCGCTCCTGGATGGCCGGCTTGTAATCGAACAGGTCGAGCTGCGACGGCGCGCCCGACTGGAACAGGTAGATGACCCGCTTCGCCTTCGGCGCGAAATGGGGGAGGCCGGGGAGGCCGTCCTTGGCTTCGAGCCCGGCGGGGCGGGACGCGTCGCTGGCCAGGGCCGCGGGGCCCATCAGCGACCCCAGGGCCATCGAGCCGAGCCCGAGGCCGGACCGCCTCAGGAAGAGGCGGCGGTTCATCTCCTGCGCGATCTGGAGCTGGTCCACGTCTCGTCCTCCGGTGCGGCTCATTCGAGCGTGATCGTCTCGTCCAGGTTCAGGATGACACCGGCGGTCGCCGTGTAGGAGGCCAGCTCGGCCGGGTCGACGCCCTCCGGGCCGGGCTTCTCGCCCTGGCGGATCAGGGCCCCGGCCGCCGCGGGGTCGGCGCGGAAGGCTTCGAGGTACTTCGCCAGGCCGCCCGTAAGCACCCGACGCTCGTCCTGGTTCGGCTCGCGGCCGGTGGCCCGTCGGAACGCGAAGGCGATGCGGTCCTCGGGCGTCGAGCCCCCCTCGGCGATCATCTTCGCGGCCAGGTTCCGCGCCGCCTCGACGTAGACGACGTCATTCAACAGTTCGAGCGCCTGGAGCGGGGTGTTCGTCCGGGCCCGCTTGACCTGGCAGATCTCGCGGCTGGGCGCGTCGAACGTGGCCATCACCGGGTGGGGGACGGTCCGCTTCCGGTAGATGTAGAGGCTGCGGCGATAGAGGTCGTCGCCCTTGCCCTGGATGTAGGGCCCCTCGCCGGCGCCGCCGGCCAGTTCTTCCCACAGCCCGGCCGGCTGGTAAGGCTTGACCGACGGCCCGCCGAAACTGGACGAGAGCAGCCCGGCGACCGCCAGCACGTTGTCGCGGACGGCCTCGGCGCCGAGCCGGAAGCGGGGGCCGCGGGCGAGCAGGCGGTTCTCCGGGTCGCGGCGGATCAGGTCGTCCGGGGCCCGCGACGACTGGCGATACGTCGCGCTGGTGACGATCAGCCGTTGCAGCGCCTTCAGGTCCCAGCCGCCGCGGACGAACTCCGTCGCCAGCCAGTCGAGGAGCAGGGGATGCGTCGGGGGCTCGCTCTGGAGCCCGAAATTCTCGGCCGACTTCACCAGGCCCTCGCCGAAGTGGCGCTGCCAGGTCCGGTTGACCGTCACCCGGGCCGTGAGCGGGTTCTCCGGGGCCACGAGCCAGCGGGCCAACGCCAGCCTATCCGGCGAGGTGCCCGCGGGGAGCGGCGGCAGGCACTCGGGGACGCCGGCCGTCAGCGAGACCGAGGTGTCCGGCTGGTCGTACTGCCCGCGCTTCAGGGGGTGGAGGGGGCGACGGGCCGGGGCGTCCTCCATGATCATGACGGTGGGGATCGCCTGCTCGAAGTCGGCCTTCTCCTTCTTCAATGCGGCGAGCCGATCGGCGAGGGGCGGGGCCGAGCCGTCGACCCGCTCGCGGAAGTGGCGGGCCAGGACGCCCTTGCGGACGGCGCTCCGGTCGGGCTCGGGCGTGCGGGCGATCTCCAGGACGGCCCGCTCGTACAGGGCGGCGACTTCTTCGGGAGACGGCGCGCGATGGGCGATGCGGACGTCGGCCAGTTCGCCGCGGAAGGCCATGCCGGTCGAGCGCGAGCCGATCCGCAACGGCTGGTCGGTGGCCGTCGTGCTGCGGAGGGTGTCGGTTTCGACGTCGAACTCGGCCGGCTTACCGTCGACGTAGAGCTTCACGCCGGCCGCCTTGCCCGAACCGTCGTAGGTGACGGCGACGTGCGCCCACGGGTCGCGCGGGAGGAGGGCCTTCGACTTCACCTTGATCGCGTCGGCGGGCCAGGCGTTGATGAGGTGGAGGGTGAGCTTCCCTCCCTCGGTGATGGTGACGTCGTAGCCGCGGAAGCCGGCCGCGTCGTCCATCTTGCTGACGCATGCGCCGTCGGCGAACGGCCGGACCCAGAGGGCGATGGCGAACGGCTTGTCGTGCTCCAGGTTCGTGCCGGGGCCGGCTTCGACGAACGAGTCGTGCTGGCCGTCGAGCGCCAGGGCGCGGCCGGTCGGGCCTTCGGCCCAGGTCGGCTCGCCCTTGCCGCGGTACGAGGCCCCGGCGGGCAAGGCCCCTCCCAGCTCGTAGCGGAGACCCCATTCGGCCGGCTCGCCCGGCAAATCGCGGGACCGGACCGACGATTCCCACTCCGCCTGCCTGGCGCCCAGGCCCGATTCGGCCTGCTCGACCGCCTTCGCGGCCTCGGCGATCGCGGCGTCGAGGCGGGCGAGCGTCGCCCGGTCGGCGTCGCTCGGGACGGCGATCAGGGGCGGGACGTTGCCGCGGGTCTCGGTGTAGACGCCCTTCTCGTTGACGTCGTTGAAGAAGCCGAGGAACGAATAGAATTCCTTCTGGCTGATCGGGTCGTACTTGTGGTCGTGGCAGCGGGCGCATCCCATCGTCAGGCCGAGGAAGACGGTGGCCGTGGTCTCGACGCGGTCGATGGCGTTCTCGATCCGCCATTCCTCCTCGATCGACCCGGCCTCGGTGACGGTGCGGTTGTTGCGGTTGAAGCCGGTGGCGACCTTCTGGGCCAGGGTGGCGTCGGGGAGCCGGTCGCCGGCGACCTGTTCGATCGCGAAGCGGTCGAAGGGCATGTTGCGGTTGAACGCCGACACGACCCAGTCGCGCCAGGGCCACATGGTCCGGGCGAAGTCGTTCTGATAGCCGTTGGTGTCGGCGTAGCGGGCGCCGTCGAGCCAGTCGCTGGCCATCGCCTCGCCGTACCGAGGGGAGGCGAGCAGGCGGTCGACCAGCCGCTCGTAGGCGTCCGGGGCGTGATCGGCCAGGAAGGCGTCGACCTCGGCGAGGGTCGGGGGGACGCCGAGGAGGTCCAGCGACAGGCGGCGGATCAGGGTCGCCTTGTCGGCCTCGGGGGCGGGCTCCAGGCCCTCGCGCTCCAGCCGGGCCAGGACGAAGCGGTCGATCGGGTTCCGGGCGCGGTCGGCGAGGCGGACGGTCGGCGGCTCGGGACGCTTCGGGGTTTCGAAGGCCCAGTGCTTGCCCCACGGCGCCCCCTGGTCGACCCAGCGGGTGAGGGTCGCCACCTGCTCGGGCGTGAGCGACTTGCCGGACTTCGCCGGCGGCATCTTCTCCTCGGCGTCGTCGGTGACGAGCCTTCGGATCAGCTCGCTGTCGTCGGCCTTGCCGGGCTCGATGATCGGGTCCTTGGCCCGGAGCGCCCCCTCGCGGACGTCGAGCCGGAGGTCGGCCTTGCGGGTGCCGGCGTCCGGCCCGTGGCAGAGGAGGCAGTTTTCGGAGAGGATGGGGAGGACGTCGCGGCTGAAGTCGACGGGGGGCTCGGCCCCGAGGGCGGGCGTCGCCAGGGCCGCGACCAGCCCCAGCGCGACGATAATTCGGTGAGGCATGCGGGGAGGCGCTCCTCGGCAGGGTCTCGCTCGTCGTGACGACTCGCTCCGTTCGTCCCGTGAAGCAAGTGCGATTATGGCCGATTCATCCTTCGTAAAACAACCGCGACTCGACCCCGGCGTTTTCGTCGCCCCCGGAGCGATCGTCGTCGGGGACGTCGAGATCGGTCCTGATTCCAGCGTCTGGTATCAGGCCGTGATCCGGGGCGACACCGAGGCGATCCGCATCGGGGCGTCGACGAACATCCAGGACCTGACGATGGTCCACGCCGACCCGGGCGTCCCCTGCACGGTCGGCGACCGCGTCACGGTCGGCCACCGCGCGATCCTCCACGGCTGCACCGTCGAGGACGGCTGCCTCATCGGCATGGGGGCGATCCTCTTGAACGGCGCGCGGGTCGGGGCCGGCTCGGTGGTCGGGGCCGGGGCCCTCCTGCTGGAGAACATGGAGGTCCCGCCCGGCTCGCTGGTCGTCGGCTCGCCGGCCCGGGTGCTCAGGCTCATCGGCGACTCGGCCCGGGAGCGGCTCGAACGCTCGTGGCGGCACTATTGCGACCTGGCCCGACGCCATCGGGACGGGGAATTCCCGCCGTTCGTCCCGCCCCCCGACGACGGCCCGGCCTGATCGAATCCGGGTGCCGATCGCAAGATCGACTCAATCCTTCATGTGTTCCAGATAGATGCGCTCAAGCTCGGAGTGGCCGACGTCGCGCGTCTCCAGGATCTCGACCAGCCTGCCGTGCTTCATGATGCCGACCCGGTCGCCGACCTCCTTGGCGCGGAAGAGGTCGTGGGTGGCCATGAGCACGGCCGTCCCGGCCTCGCTCATCTTGAGGAGGAGGGCCGAGAATTCGTTGGACGCCTTGGGGTCGAGACCGGACGTGGGCTCGTCCAGGAGCATCGACCCCGCACCCTTCGCCATGGCGAGGGCGATGCCCACCTTCTGCCGCATCCCCTTGGAATAGGTCTTCACCCGACGATCGGCGGCCTCCGCGGGGAGCCCGGCGTCGGCGAGGAACGCGCGGAGCCCGGCGTCGGAGGGCTCTTCCGCGCCGGACAGGCCGACGAGATAGCCCAGGTTCTCCAGGCCGGTGAGGTTCCCGTAGAGCATGACCTGCTCCGGGATGTAGGCCAGGCGACGCTTGGTCTCCAGCGGATGGCCGACGACGTCGAGCCCGTCGATGCGGGCGACGCCGGCCGTCGGGGCGACGAAGTTGAGGAACAGGTTGATCGTCGTCGTCTTCCCGGCCCCGTTGGCGCCGAGGAGGCAGAAGATCTCGCCCGCCGGGATCGCCAGGTCGAGCGAGTCGAGCGCGACCGCCCCGTTGTACGACTTCGACAGGCCGACGGCTTCGAACATGGCGGTGGAACCTCATCGTGGGGCGGGGGGGCGTCAGCCGGTGATCGGGTATCGACGGAGCGCCGCCAGCCCGGCCAGGCCCAGCGCGACGGCCGGCGCGGCCAGGCCGATCAGCGCGGCCCCGGCCCGCGGGGCGACCTCGACCAGGGGCTGCTCGCGGAAACGGAACTTCGGGATCGCGTCGTAGTCGGCGGGTGCGAACCGCTCGCGCCTCATGATCCGCGGGATGAAGAAGTCCTGCCATTCCTTGTGGAAGGCGTCCACCTGGGCGAGGAAGTGCTTGTGCCGGGCCAGGCTGGTCCCGCTCACGTCGTTCAGCGCCTCCTGGGCCGTGACCGCCGGCGAGAGGAAGCGCCAACGGTCGACGAGCGCCTGCTGCCGCGCGAGCTGCTCGTCGTAGCGGGCCATGACCGGCTCGATCGTCTCGTCCACCGACTTCTGGACCGCCTGGAGCTTCACCAGGAAGTCGGCCGGGACGGGGGCGGACGAGGCCGGCGCCAGCTCGGGGTGGTCCTCGTAGTATCGGGCCAGCAGGTGGCTCCCCTCCGCCGACGCCTCGGCCGAGGCGTCGCGGATGGCCCCGATCAGCTCCACGCGCGAGGGGACCGGGTGGAGCGAGGTGACCGCGACGTTCAGCAGCGCGGGGGCGACCACGACGAGCGCGATCCAGCAGGCGGCCAGCACGACGGCGTTGGTCGAGGAGGGGCGGCCCAGGGCGTTCACCGCCAGGGCCAGGGCGAACCAGAAGGCCCCGTACCCCGCGACCGTCGCGGCCCACAGCCCGAGCCTCGCCAGGACGTCGGGCCGTCGCAGGTCCACGCCCGCGAGCAGGCCCCCGCCGATCGACAGGGCGAGCGCCAGCGTCAGGACGAGCGCGGCGCGGGCCAGCACCTTGCCCAGCGCCAGCGTCCGGAGCCGCACCGGCTGCGCGAGGGTCATCGCCAGCGTCCCCTGCTCGCGCTCGGCGGAGAGGAGGTTGTAGCTCAGGCCCAGGATCAGCAGCGGGAACAGCTGGACGACCACGAACCCCAGGTCGAACCGGCCCGCCAGGAGGTTCGAGGGGTTCTCGATCTCGTCGCCCGCGATGAAGGTCTGCTTGGTCCGGTTGGTCATCTTGAAGTAGAAGGGGTAGAGGTCGGCCTGGCCGACGTCCAGCGCGGCGAGCGGGCCCGGCGGGGCCGTGGCGAAGCGCTGGCCTCGCGTGCCGGCGACGACCCCGGGCGTCCTCGGGTCGAGCCAGGCGAAGGCCGGCTCGGCCTTCGGGTCGACATCCTCCGCGTCGCGGCGGAGGTCGGCCAGGCGTTGCGACTCGTCCTGCGCCGCGGTGGCCAACGTGTCGCGCTGGAACCGCACCCAGGCGGAACCGTTGGAGACGCCGTAGCCGACGAAGGCCCCGAGCAGGGCGACGAGGGCCCAGGCGGAACGGTCGGCCGCCAGGCAACGCCAGTCGTGTCGCATGATTCGCAGGAGCATGGAACTCGCCGTGGGTTAGAACGCGCGGACGCGGGCGACCGCGGCCGTCGCCAGGAGGGCCGCCCCCGCGCACCAGCCGGCCAGGGCCGCGAGGTCCGGCCAGCGCCGGCCGGCGACGCCGGCGAAGGGGGGGCGCTCGTAGGAGAAGTCGGGGACCTTCGCCCAGACGTCGTCGCCGGCCAGGTATTCGGCGTCGGGCCCCTTGCCGTGCTCGGCGATGTCCTCGTTCATGACCCGGATCATCCCCCGACGGTAGTCCTCGGCCGCGGCGGCGAAGTCGCGATGCTGGTCGGGCTCCGTGCCGGCCGCCGCCATCGAGAGCGACCGTACCGCCATCAGCGGCGACGCCAGCGCGGCGGCCCGCTGCACGTCGTCCTGCCGGGCGAAGGCGTCCCACAGGGCCCCGTAGTGCTCGTCGAAGACGCGATTGCCGTGGTCCTCGGACGCCTGGAGCGTCACGCCCGCGAAATCGATCTTCAGTTCCTCCATCCGATCGACGCCGTATTCCCGCATGACGCGGGCCTTCAACGCGGCGAGGCCGGGGTCGTTCGGGTCGTGGCCGTCGACCCCCTTCTTCAGCTCGCGGTCGACCGCCTGCCCGAACGCCAGGGCCGACGGCGTCGGGTGCAGCCGCTTCGCGACGTCGACCGCGATCCTGGGGACGATGAGCGCGTTGGCGATCCAGAAGGCCAGCAGGACCAGCAGCGCCGTGCGCGCCGTCCCGGCCCATGCGGAGACGGCGACCGCGATCCCCACGAACGCCCCGTAGTAGAGGAGGTAGCCCAGGCCCATCGCGGCCATGCGCGGGACCTCCGCCGCGAGCGGCCCGGCCCCCGTCGCCAGGGCCAGGGCCAGGACGCCCGCCGCCGTCGCCGGGACGAGGAGCAGCCCGAGGGCGGCCACCACCCCCGCCGCCTTCCCCGCCGCCAGGTCGCGCGGCCTGACCCCCAGGCTCAGCAACTGTCGGAGCGTCCCCAGGTCGCGCTCGCCCGCGAAGGCGGGGAAGGCCAGGAGGACGATCAGCAGCGGCAGGAGCAGTTGCAGCGTCGCCGCCGCGCTCAGCTCGCCGAACCGCGCGACGGCCGTCGCGTCCTGCGCGGGGCGGTAGCGGAACTCGTTCTGCTTATGCGCCTCCAGCCAGACGGCGACGCCCGTATAGGCGTCCACCCCCGGATCGACCATCGACAGCGGCGTCTTGGGTTTGAAGGCGTAGGTCCCGTAGTGGGCGGCCGAATGCGGATTCTTCGTCCCCTGTTCGAGCCACTGTCGGCGGGTCGCGAGCGCCGCCGCGTGACGCTCGGCGTCGACGTCGCGGTGCCGCTTCCACCCCATCGCGAGCGAGGCCGTCAGCAGGATCGCCACGACGGCCGCCGCGGCGCGGAAGCGGCCGTCGCGGGTCATCTCCGTGAATTCCTTGCGCGCGATCCGACCGATCATGAATCCCGGCTCCGGGGCGTGGGGCTCAATAGGCGTCCGACGACACGACCTCGCCGCCCGCGCGGGTGCCGAGGGCGGCCCAGGTCGCGGCGTCGATCGAGTCCTTGACGAACTTCACGCTGCCGTCGCCGAGCAGGAGGTTCACGCCGCCGGGGTGGTAGCTCCGGCCCGTCTTCCACCCGTAGTCGCTCCCCCGGAGGCAGTCGAACATCTTGGAGTTCGGGGGGTAGAAGTGCGTATACAGGGCGTGCCGGAAGTCCCCCTGAGCCCAGCTCCCGCCGCGCTGGCCGTTGAAGTAGCCGGACGAGCCCGCGGCGGCGGCCTGGCACTCGGCGACGGTCAGGTCCAGCTGCGTCGTGATGGAGACGGCCGCCTGCTGGGCCATGATCTGCCGCGGGCCCATCGCCTTGCCGGTGGGGACGTCGAAGCCGCCGGGCCCCAGCGGGCTCTCCGTGATCATGGCGGTCTGGCTGAGGCCGTCGCTGATCCCCGCGAAGGTGACGCCGGAGTTGAAGAAGAAGCAGCCGTTCGGCGAGTCGTACATGGCCGAGCCGCCGGGGACGCCGTTCCCCGCGTTCGCCATGTAGTTCGCCGGGGCGAAGCCGGGCTGGACGTCGATCGGCGCGTCGCTGGGGCAGAGGAACAGGCCGATCTTCGTGGCCAGCAGGCTGCTGTTCGCCGGTGCGATCGAACCGTCGGGCAGGTAGACGGGGTGGTTGTAATTCAGCGCCCCGAAGATCGGCGTCTGCTCCAGGAACGGCGCCAGCATCGCCAGGGTCGAGTAGCGGTAGTGCTCGCCCCCCACGCCGTCCGGGTACCAGAAGTTCCCCTTCTGGGCGACCACCGAACCATAGGGGAGGCGGCCCATCGCGTCGTGATAGTTGTGCAGCGCGATCCCCAGCTGCTTCAGGTTGTTCGTACACTGCATCCGCCGGGCGGCCTCGCGGGCCGCCTGGACCGCGGGGAGCAGCAGGGCGATCAGGACCGCGATGATCGCGATCACCACCAGCAACTCGATGAGCGTGAATCCGCGACGTCCTCGCATGCCATCCCCCGCAGTCGGAGCCGATCAGCCGTCCGTCGAAGTAGCACGAATTTAGCAATCGTAATACCCGAGGGGAACGACCTACCGGGGGAAAATCGCCGACTTTACCGGATTGCAGGTCGCGACCCGCAGCCCGAAGCGTCCCCTGGTTCGAGCCGTAACCATCGTGATGATAAAGGTTTTCGCCGAGGCTCATGACGGATTCCGGGGTGATGCGAGCAGTTGAGCGATGAGGGCTCCCAGCAGGGCCGCTCCGCGGGCTCGCACGTTGTGGACGAACTGGAAGAACGCGAGGTAGAGCGGCAGCGTCTCCTGGGGGATGCCGCGGTGGGGGCGGAGCCAACTCCGCAGCAGCGACCAGAAGCCCTCGATCGTGTTCACGTGGACCTCGTGGAAGCCGTCGCCGTCCTCGTCGCGGGCGTACTCGCCCTTGCCGTGACAGACCGTCTTATGTCGATACCCCCACTCTTCCAGCCGGGCGTAGATGTCGTATTCGTCGGTGTGGACTAGGGCGCCCGGGGCGATCGTGGATGCGATCAGCGGGCGGATCGTCGCCTGCTTGACGTTCGCCAGCATCCGGATCACGACCCGGCCGCCGCGCTGGAGCATGCCGCAGATCGGCGGCTTCTCCTCGGCGAGCGTCCCGCGGCCCGGGGCTCCCTTCAGGCGTCGTCGTCGGCCGACTCGGCCTTTTTTTCTAGGACGGCAAAGCCCGATTGATCGGCGTTCCGACGTCGGTTACACCTGGGGGAGTCCCTGCGACCAGGAGTGACCGCTATGCCGCGACGGAGCGCCCGGCCGGAGCCGGATCGGACGATCGAGCT
>Ga0209958_1001272_pt1 | contig 21117 bp, 41 predicted proteins | sample ThiBio_inoc_plan_FD_183942 | JGI IMG/M metagenome (GOLD analysis project Ga0209958, IMG submission 183942) | Wastewater bioreactor microbial communities from Cape Town, South Africa - Thiocy_inoc_plan (SPAdes) | ecosystem: Engineered > Bioremediation > Thiocyanate > Unclassified | place: South... | reverse complement strand
CGCACCGCCCCATAAACCCTTCACCACCAGCCGCCATACAAGACCTCCATCCGCTCGCGCAGACCTTCTCGCAGGCGCGTCACGCGTCAGGAACAAGCATAATCAATGGGCCCGAACCGCCGCATACGCTCATCTTGCCAAGAAGGTTGTTCTTCAACGGCAGGCCAGTGCCCCAGTCCCGTGCCTCCGTCATGCGGGTGAGCATGTACAGCACCGGATAGAACCGCGCTCCGACACTCCACGAGTGGAAGTGACCAGGTTCGACCCGCAGTCCGCCCTGTGCCAACCGCAGTTCGCCGATCAGCTTGTCCAGATCCCCGCCGCTCTGCTCGAGGATCCCGAGGTCCTTGTCGATGAAGCTCTCGACCGATCCCGAAAAGCGCCCCCACATCCCCGTTTGGACGAACCAGAAGAGCAGTTTGTCGCGAGTCTTCGCATCGAGATGGCCGCCCTTGCTGTCCAGATAACGAACCATGACCGGGACGGCGAACTTAGAGAACAGCACGCGGTCGTGGTCAAGACCCAGCCGCCCGCCAATCATGTTCAGCGCAGTGTCGATGTGCTTGACTGCACGCTTCAGGGCGCTGGCGATTTCGTCAGCGCCCTGCGAGTGGAGATATAGGAACTTTGCCTCGCCCGTCAGGACCGTGTTCACCGACCGCAACAGCCAATCGAGGGTGAAGTCGTAGCCCTCGGAGCGCCAGCGCGTGATGCTGGTTTTCATCGTGTCGCGCGCTTCGGGCCAATCTGCGCAAATCTTGGCGAGCGCCAGATCGCCCTTCGACAGCTTGGTTCCGCCGCTGTTCACCCTATTGAAGATGTCTACCACCACATCGAGCGTCTTGTCGGCACCCGTGACCTCCTCAATGTGGAACGCCTTGTCGCGGATCCCGAGAAGCTGGTTCAAGCTGTAGCGCGACAAAAATATTGCGCCAAAACGACGAAAATATTGCGCCAGCGGTTCCAGACTAAGCCATGCAATTTTCGCATGGCTCGGCGGAGCCAGATCAGCGTCGCTTTGGGTCATGCAGCTGTGGGAAAGGATAGTCTGGCACGAGCCGTTGCAACTCTTCCTTCGGCAGCGCTGCGGCCAGAACCGTGAGCGCCTCGAAGGCAGCGCTGTGCCACATTGGGGCATCATTGAAACGAGCATCTTGCGGTAGGCCACGCAATTGGCACAGCGCGCGAGCGGCATTTTCCAAGGGTGGTCTGACTCGTGCCGCCATAGCATCCCCTCTTAATCGGTCACATGCATTTGCCCTTTTATCGGACTTTGTATGGGCCTGACTTCCGATTCCTGACCTACAAGTATGTCACGAATCGGAAACCAGTCACAGCTCAGCGCTCCCCTTTGTGCCGTTTGTATCGCCGATCACCCAAGCCGTTGCAGCGCCCCGACTGCCTTGACCAGATCGACCGCCTTCAGCAAGTCAGCCTCCGCGCCGAGGGCGATTCCGCGTGCGAGCGTCGGGTTGCCCTGACGCGCAGCGCTGCCCGCCTCGTCCATCTCGCGGGCGGCCTCCAGCAGCAGATCCCGCGCCGCGTGGTAGCTGGTTTCCATCAGTTTGCAGAGCATCGGGCCTTCCATCGTCATGCCTTCCGCACGGCGGCCTGACCGGCCTCAAACGCGGCTTGCAGGGCATCCCTGACCGACCAGACGCTCACCTCATGGAAATCGAGGCTGTCCGAGTGCCGTTCCTCCAGCGTCTCAAGGCCCAGATGGACTTGGGCGATCCGTGTCAGGCAGGCGGCAGTGGTCGGGGCTTTGGTCTTGATCCGGGTCATGTCAGGCTCCTTGTTGCCCTTCGTAGATGCCCCCGAACCGGCCGGATTGAAGTCCGGCCGGATTGCTCTTTTCAGGCGATCTGGAGCACTTCATTGCTTGGCCGTGATCTCCGCCTTCAGATAGCGCCACGCCCTTGCCGCAGCCAGCGGGACCACCCCGTTACCGGCCGCAGCGGATCGGTCCAGCCAGGTGGCCACCCCATCACCCAGTCGCTGAACGCCGGGTTTAAGGTGAGGAGCCCGTCGGAGTGCTTCTCCCCATTCAGCAAAATCACCCGGCATCGGTGGGAAGAGCGCGGGCGCTGCGGTGTCCAGCCCGAGGCTGTCAGCAGATCCCACAGCAACGCCCAGGCCTGCGCCGCATTGCGCAGCCCGACCTGGCTGCCGGTCTGGTTCTGGTCGGTCCTGAATTGCAGGCCCAGTTCCGGCGACAGTGTCACGCAGGCCCGGTTCCCGGCGCTCTTGAAGGTTGGCGTGGGCCAGAATGAACATCCGCTCGCGGATGTGCGGCGCGCTGACTTCCGCCGCTGATATGACGCACGTTGCAACCCGGTAGCCCATGCCCTGAAGCTCTCCGGCGACGTGGTCGAAACCGAGGGACAGATGGCCGGGGACGTTCTCGAAGAAGCACCACTCGGGGCTGACCTCGCGGACGATCCGGGCGACATCGGGCCAGAGGTGCCGGGGATCATCTGCGCCAAGCCGGTTTCCGGCAAGGCTGAAGGGCTGGCAGGGATAACCGGCAGAGACGAGATGAACGCGGCCGCGCCACGGGCGGCCGTCGAAGGATCGCAGATCGTCCCATACAGGAGCCGCAGCCAGGGACGTGTCTGCCATCCGCGCCACGAGAGCGGCCGCGGCGAAACCGTTTCGCTCGACATGACACACAGTCCGATATCCGGGCTCTGCGAGGTGTATGCCGAGATCGAGGCCTCCGACACCGGCGCAAAGGCTGATGCCGCGAAGGTCGTCATGTCTTCCGGGGGAACAAAGAGCCACACGAGGCGTCCTTTCCTGCGCGGTCTGGCCGCTGCGGGTGGGGGCTCTCGGGCCTCAGATGATTGAAGGATGCGCAGCGGGGGCATTTGATCGAGACCGCCCCGGCCAGCGCGCCTGCCGTCATCTTGAACAGCAGGCGACGGCAACCGCAACAGCGGATTTCTGTCCAGGTGGTCATTTCACGGCGATCAGGAAATTCGACACCAGCAACTCGGCCCGGGCTGTGCTGCGGTCCGACTTGTCCCCGATGGTGTAGCTGGTGGTCACGCCGGTCAGCTGGAAGCGGCCGAAGATCTCGCGGATCTCGGGCACGTCGTTGATCGACAGGATGAACCGGCCCTTCAGCCCGGCCAGAACATCCGCCATCCGGCCGAAATCCGCGCGGCTGAACAGCGCCTTGCCGTAATCGCCTTCGCAGCCCCAATAGGGCGGGTCGAGGTAGAACAGCGTTCCCTCGCGGTCGTAGCGCGGGATGAAATCCGCCCAGTCCAGGCATTCGATGATGACGCCCGCGAGGCGGCTGTGCAGATCCTCCAGCATCGGCTCAAGCGTGGTCAGATTGAATCGCGCTGGCCGATCCGTCTGCACACCAAAATTCCGGCCGGAAACTTTGCCGCCGAAGGCGGTGCGCTGAAGATACAGGAATCGCGCTGCGCGCTCGAGGTCGGTCAGCGTTTCGGGGTTGGTGTCAACCAGCCGGTTAAACTCGGCGCGCGTGGTCAGCTGGAACCGCAGCGTGTCAAGAAACTGAGGATAATGCCGCTGGAGGATACGGAACAGGGTCGCGATCTCGCGGCCCTTGTCATTGATCACCTCGCAGCGCGGCCGGGTCGTGCGGCGCAGGAAGATCCCGCCCATGCCAACAAACGGCTCGGCATAGGTGGTGCAGGCGGTGCGGTCGATGATCGCGCAGATCCGCTTGGCCAGATTGCGCTTTCCACCCAGCCAAGGGGCGGCGGGAGATACGGGTTCAACGGGCGTTAAAGGGCTGTTCATGGATGTGTTCCTTGCGACTACCGCAAGGAACATAACGTGAACAATCGGTGCTGTCAGCGGCTCGGCTTGAAATCGAACGTGACCCGCCCACTCCGGCCGTTGCTCAGTTTGAATGCACCATGCATCCGCTTCTGGATGTTGTCTTGGGTCATCAGGATGGTTCCCGTCGCCCCGTCCGAACATTTCATGGGGAAACTCTGACGCACCCCGACCTGTGCGGGCTGGTCAGCCGATCTGATCACGGTCTTACAACTCCACCCATCGAGGCTGACGATATCGAGCGTAGTCACCGCATCGACAGCATTCATATCCACCTGCATCAGCACCGAGAGCGGCTCGCCATTGCTGAGCTGACCATCGCCACCGAGTTGAGTGCTACATGCAGCGAGCAGCGTCGCGGCAATTAAGGTCGAAACAACAGAATGTCTCATACTTACTCCATCAAAAATGGTCAGTCTCTGTTCGTGTGCCCCCACCAGGCCACCTTGCCGATGATGGAGATGGCCTTGAGGTCTGTGCCCTGCCGCAGCTCGGGCGGGTAGTCGGTATTGTCGGAGATCAGCATCATCTGATCGTGGGAGGGGCGTTCGATCCGCTTCACGCGGGCCTCGCCGTTGTCGATCAGGGCATAGATGGGTGAGCGGCGCTGGTCACGCGGATCACGGTTTCGTACCAGCGGCTCATTTGCTCGGGTGTCGATCAATATCATATCCCCATGCCAGAGACTTGGCTGCATACTATCCCCTTGAACGCGGGCGAGCCGGGCGGTCGAAGCGGAGACGCCTATCCTTTGAAGCCAGTCACGCCGGAAGGCTAGATGGTCAATGACCTCTTCTGTTCCATTGCAAACTCCAGCACCTGCGGCCAGCAGCGCATCGTGCAGCGGTACATGAGCGTAATCAGCGCCATCCAGAGTCAATTGCTCAACGGTACCGGTTTCACGCGGCGGGCCAAAGTAGCACTCTAAACCAAGTACATCGGCGAGTTTTGACAGTGCCTGAAACGAGTAGCGCTTATCCTCGCCCCTAGCTGCCCGCATGTTTTTCAGTAGGGCGTAGTTCCCCACTGCCAGTTTAGACGCCGCCGCATCAGAGAGGCGGTGGCGGGCGAGTGCTTCATCTATGGCGTCTAGAATCGGGTCCATTAGACCAAGTTAGCCACATTCGGCTAAATCGACAATCCTTAGCCCAATATGTCTTGAAACTATAGGACATATTGGGCTAATAATTGGGCATGGAACAGAAACAAGCCCTCATCATCCTCGCGGACACGCTGGCCCAGCACCAAGGCGTGACGCACTTCGCGATCTCGATGCGCGCCCTCGGCAAGGGCGACTTCTTCAAAAAACTGAAAGACGGCCACGATTGTCGCACGGCTACCGCTGCGAGGGTTTTGGCCTGGCTTGGCCGGTATTGGCCCGCCGATCTGGCCTGGCCAACCGATATCCCCCGCCCCCCGAAATCGAAGGATGCCGCATGATGTTCGGACCGCACCACGACCCTTCTGTTATTGGCTACCTCTCCGGTGGCGATCCCGTCATTTCGTGCTGTCCGGGGCAGATTTTCCTTGGCGCGGGCGGTGTCGGCGGCGATCCGAATGCCGACATCTGGCCCTATCTCCAGCCCTGCACCGCGTCTGATGCTGAAATCGAAGCGCGGTTGCTCTGCGGCGACTTCAGCTGCGACGTGATCGAGGAGCATTCCACGACGATCTGGTTTCGCAATCGCGCGGGCTGGCGTGAAGCGTGGCGGGTATCGCGCTGCATCGCAAGGGGGCGCAAGGTCGCGGGTCTGACTGCAGACGCGCTTTACTGCTGGCCTGACTTCGCGGTCGTATTGTCGGCGCACCATGCCGCCACCGCATCGGAGGCCGCGTGATGTCCGGTCCGCGCCACATGGCTGCGCAGCAGGTTGAAATCAGCCGCCTCTGGCTGGCGGATGATCGCCCCGCGGCTGCCGCGCTTGCGGCTCCTCAACCCTTTTCGCCGGGGTCGGTTGGCCCCTGCCGCGGCGAAGGCCGCCCCGATCCGGCCGGTAAGGCAGTCCGGCTGGATCGGGGTGTGCCGCACCCGTCGATCTGGCAGCGCCTGCGCGCGCTGGATGACCGCATCAACGATTGCTGGATCGGTGACCTGCTCGGCATCGCCTCGCTGGTGGCGCTGGTGGTCTGCACGCCGGTCCTGCTGCCCATGTTCATCATCATTTTCGGAGGAACCCCGTGAAGGATCACATCGAACCCCTGTCGAAGTGCCAGTTGTTTGAGGCCATCCGCGACGAGGCCGCGAATATGGCGCGGGCCGAGCTTGGGGCCGAGACAGGCGACGCGCAGGATGCGGCGCTGGTCTATGACGAGGCCGCCGCCCGCCTGCTGGCCCATGTCGCAGCGGCCGAGGAATGCGGGCTGATGGACGAGCTGGCTGGGTTTCTGACCGCGACCTATGGGGGCTGACATGAGCGCTCTGGAGGATTTCCGCGCGCTGCGCGCCCAGCTTCGGACGGCCCTGCTTTCCCGCGAGACGATGCGCAACGGTAGCCTGCCGCAGCATCGGCGCGACCTCGCCACCAAGGCCTACAGCAATGCCGTTGATCGCATGGTCGAGCTGCTGGACCGGCTGTCAGTGACGCCCGTTGCCTCGGGTGACGGCGCGCGCCCCGCACTGGAGGTGCTGGAGGAGGTGCTGGCCGGGATCGCCCGCGCCGAGCAGGCGCTGCGGAGGCCGGTATGACGCTGGATACCCACGCCGCCCCCGGATCGCGCTACCGCGTATCTCCGCGTGGCCACAGCTATTGGGTGGTCGATCCGGGAGGACGGTCGGTGGCGGCCTATGACACCCGCAAGCTGGCCACCGAAGAGGCCAAGCGCCTGCAGGCCGAGGCCGACCGCAGCGCCAAGCGCGGCCCGCGCCCCTGCATGTGCTGCGGCCGCACTTTCGACAGCGCCGGCATCCACAACCGGCTTTGCGCCCATTGCCGCATCCGGGGCGACAGCGGGTCGCTGAGCATTCCGGCAACGGCGGCTGGCAAGGTCCGCCGCGCCGCCTCGTGACGTATCGGGCCGCCGTTTGAGGCGTCCCTGAATCCCAGAACGATAGACGAGACATGAGACGCTGGATGACCATTGCCGAAATCGCTGCCGCAGGCCTGCCGGGCCTGCCTGCCTCGGCCCGGGGCATCGACAAGCGGGCACGGGCCGAAGGCTGGGCGCAGCGTCCCGGCCTCAGCCGACCGCGCAAGGGCCAGCACGGCGGTGGTCTGGAGTATTCGATCGAAATCCTGCCCGAGGAGGCGCGGCGGGCGCTGATTGCCGCCGCTGGTCCGGTGGTCATCCAGCCCGAGGTTGTCGCAGCGGTGAAACTGCGCGAGGCCGATCCGCTCAGCGGTGCCGAACGGGAACGCCGGGATGCAAGGCTGCATGTGCTGGCGATGTTCGAGACCTTCCGGCGCGACAAGGCCCTGGCGATCCGCGATGCGCGGGTGCTGTTTGCAGATCTGTGGAATGCAGGCGAGATCAGCGCGCCGGTTTGGGTGCGGGACATCGTGCCAAGTCTCGGCTGGCGAACCATCGACAATTGGCGGGCAGTCCATCGCACTCAAGGCCCCGATGCGCTTGGCATCGACCGGCGCGGCCGACCGGCGGCGATTTCAAGTGCCGGGGATGGTCAGGTCGAACTCGCCACGCTGGGGGCCATCGCCAAGAACGAATTCCTCAGCGGCGATGATCTCGCCGACTGGCTGCGCGAACACCACCAGATCACGCTGACCACGCGCAGCGTCCAGCGGACGCGGCGCAGGCTGGAGGACCGGCACCGCAACGTGCTGATGAAACTGCGCGACCCGGACGGCTATCGCTCGAAGGTAAAGGTCAGCGCCACCAACAGCACTTTCTCGGCCGGGCTGAACGATCTGTGGCAGATCGATGCCTCGCCTGCCGATGTGATGCTGAAAGGCGCGCGGCGGCATTCGATTTATCTTGCCATCGACATCTGGTCGCGGCGGACCATGGTGCTGGTGACATCCTCGGCGCGGGCGCTGGCCGTGGCGGCGCTGATGCGCAAATGCCTGCTGGCATGGGGCGTGCCCAACCGGGTGCAGACCGACCAGGGCAGCGATTTCACGGCCAAGGCCACCTCGCGGCTGATGGAGGCGCTGCGGATCGAACATGACATCTGCGATGCCTTCGATCCCGCCCGCAAGGGCAATGTCGAACGCGCGATCAAGACCTTCCAGCATGATCTGGCGGTCTGTCCGGGTTTCATCGGGCATAATGTGGCGATGCGGAAGAAGATCGAAAGCCGCAAGGCTTTCTCGCGCCGCCTCGGCATGCCCGAGGAAGAGCTGTTCGACGTCGATCTCGATCTGGTCGAGTTTCAGGGCTGGTGCGACCAGTGGGCCGAAACCATCTATGCCCATTCCGATCATGCCGCCCTGCGCGGTGGCGCCAGCACCCCGTTCCTGAAGGCGGCCAGCTGGTCGGGCGAGATCCGCAAGATATCGGTTCCGACGGCGCTGGATGTGCTGCTCGCCCCGGTGGCGGGCAAGGACGGCATTCGCCGGATCACCAAACAGGGCATCAAGATCGCAGAGGAATATTACCAGACCGCCGCCGGGCAACCCGGCGAGGATGTGCTGGTGCGGATGGATCCGATGGACCTCGGCCGCGCCATGGTCTTCGCGCTGGACGGCGAGACCTGGCTTGGCGAGGCGATCTGCCCGCCGCTCGCCGGTCTCGACCCGGTGGAAGTCACCATGAAGGTGAAGGCCGCCCAGAAGGCCCATGAACAGGGCATGCTGAGCGATATTCGCAAGGAGATGCGCAAGATCGGGCCGCGCGATTTCATGGCCGCGACCCTGTCGCAGGCCCGGCAGCGGGCGGCCTCGGTCATCGCCTTCGAACGCCCGGCCACACCTTACAGCACACCCGCCCTCGAGGCGGCGCAGGAAGCCGTGCGGGCGTCGCAGCCCGAGGTCAGCGCCTATACGCCGGAACAGGCGGCACGGGCGGCGGCGGCGGTGGTTTCGATGCCCAAGGCCCGCCCGGCGCCGAAGACCACGCCGGAACAGAGGTTCCGCCGTGCCCTCGACATCGAGGCGCGGATCGAACGGGGCGAGCAGATCGATACCGATGATGAAGTCTTCATCCGGGGATACCGGCCGAGTTCCGAATACCGGGGCTGGATGCGGGTTTTTGAAAAGCAGGGCGAGGCGATTTTCGCCCGCTGAAGGTGCTGCCGGGTGCGTTGCCGCGCCCCCGACAGCGAATGTCAACGAGAGGTCGACAGATAGAAAATGACAGAGAACAACGGGCACCACAACGGAATCGCGCTGCTGCGCAATGTCATGTCCATGGTGACGCTGGTGCAGCGGGTGGTCGACCGCCGCCCGAACCTGCCGGGGATGGCCTGCTACTTCGGGCCGAGCGGTTACGGCAAGTCCAGCGCCGCGACCTATGCCGCCAATGTCTTTGACGCTTATCAGGTGCAGATCCAGTCGACCTGGACGAAGAAAACCCTGTGTCAGGCGATCCTGCGGGATCTGGGCATCGAACCCGAGCGGCAGGTGGCCGATATGGTGACCCAGATCGCGGCCGAGATTGGCAGCACGAGGCGCCCGCTCCTGATCGACGAGGCCGATTATCTGGTCGAGCGGGATCTGGTGCAGATCGTGCGCGACATCTACGAGGCCTCGGACGGGTCAATCATCCTGATCGGCGAGGAACAGCTGCCGCGCAAGCTGATGCGCTGGGAGCGGGTGCATGGTCGCATGCTCGACTGGATCCCGGCCGAACCCGCCGTCTTCGAGGATGTGCTCCATCTGGTGCCCAGCTGTGTGCCGCAGGTGGAAATCGAAACCGCCGTGCTGGAGCAGCTGCTGGCGGATTCGCACCACTCGCTGCGCCGGGTCTGCGTCAACCTCGACATGCTGCGCGAATATGCCGTCACCATGGGTCTGGAACAGATCACCTGGAAGCAATGGCAGGCGTCCGGTCTGCATTTCTTCTCCGGTCAGCCTCCGAAACCCCGGGGGCTGAAATGACCGACAGCACTACACCCAAGGCGGGCCGTCGCCCGGCGGATGGCGCGCTGGACAGCCGCCAGCTGGTCTGGACGGCGCTGCGTGGCGCCGACAATCAGTGGCTGCCGATCACGGCTCTGTCCGACGATCTCGGCGTGAATCGCAAGACCGCGCGGGACTATCTGCTCTGCCTCGAGGCGGGTGGGTTTGTCGAACGGGGCCTCGACGCGGATCAGGTCTGTGATCGTGCACGTCTCTTGCGCGACGGCGGGTTCCACGCGCCCCGGCTGCGGCGGGATGGCACCCCGGTCACACAGGGCGCCGGTGTGAACAATCTCTGGCGGTCGATGCGGATGCTGAAATCCTTCAACGCCCGCGATCTGGCGCTGCATTCCTCGACCCCGACGATCACCGTGACGGAAAACACCGCGAAATCCTATTGCGCGATGCTGTTCGCCACCGGGTTCCTGCGGGTTCTGCAGCGGGCCAATCCCGGCAAGGGGCAGCTGGCGGTCTACCGGCTGATCCGCAATGACGGCCCGAAGCCGCCGATGATCCAGCGCGTAAAGCAGGTTTATGACCCCAATACACAGCGGGTCTATCAGAAGGCGGGTCAGGCATGACGACACCGCTCGACATCGCCCGCGCGCACTGGCCGAAACCGCTGCCCGACTGGGTCGAGGTGCTGGCCAACAAATGCGCCGACATGACGCAGCGCGAGGTTGGGGCACGGATCGGCTACTCGGCCGGGATGGTCAGCCAGCTTTTGCGCAACCGCTACAGGGGCAACCTTGCCGCCATCGAGGAGGCGGTGCGTGGTGCCTGGATGGGCGCCAAAGTGACCTGTCCGGTCATGGGCAGCATTCCGACCACCACCTGCCAGACATGGCAGCGCAAGGCCCGCACCTTCATTCCGACCAGCAATCACCGGGCGCGCATGCACAGGGCCTGCAACAGCTGCCCGCGCAACGAGAAAGGATGACGCCATGAGCCTGCAACGGTTCGATGCCGCAGCTTTCCATGAACGGCTGCAACTGGCGATCTCGATCACCGGCATGCCCTTGCCGCGCGTGGCGCTGGCCTGCGCCATGCCGCTGGCCTCGCTGGAGTGCTATGCTTACGGGCAAAATCTGCCGGGCACCAAGGCGCTGGCCCAGCTGTCGCAGGGCCTCAACGTCTCGGCCGACTGGCTGCTGTTCGGCGGCCGGAACGCCCGGAGGGCTGCATGATGGCCCGGACGCTGTTCGAACAGGTCGACGGCTTTGACTGGTCGGACGATTCCTATGGGCTGTTCCGGTCGCTGACCAGTTCCAACGGCCGCGACGAGCTGGGCGCGGTGGTGCTGGTTTCCGCCGCCGTGCTGCTGGCGCGTCAGCATCCGGCTCAGACATCGGAATCGGATTTCGAGCTGGTCCGGCTGGGTCAGGAATTCACGGATCTGATCCGCGAGGCCCGTGACCGGCTTTGTGATGGCCGCTGCCGCCCGGTCTTGCGTGTTGTCGGAGGTCGCCATGCCTGATGCCGCCACTGACCGCGATGTCCTGATCACCGCCGGGCGCGCGCTTGGCCGGATCGACCTCTACGGCCCGCGCGGCCTGACCCTGCTGAGCCTCGACGAGATCGAGGCCATGGCGCTCGCGCTGGTCATCCTCGGCCTCGTCGCCATCCCGCCCCACCAGATCACGCCGCCCGAGCGGCTTATCGTTGAGAGGAACTGACATGACCGTCCATAACACCCGGTTCGAGCCGTACCCTGTGCCGACCGGCATCATTGAGGCTAACGGCAACCAGTATATGGCCGACGGCAAGGGCGGGTTGCGCGCCCTCGAAAACATCCCGCCGATGAAGAAATTGCAGGACGAGATGGTCCGCAAGGTCTTCGGCTTTGCCTTCGCTCTCTCGGATCAGATCAGCCGGTTCAAGGGCCATGTCTATGAGGATCTTGGCGAGCTGGATGCCCTGATGATGCAGGAATACGGCATGAAGGTCGGCGGGGTGAAGGGCAACCGCACCTATTCGACCTTTGACGGGCTGATGAAGATTGAGGTCCGCATTGCTGACCTGATCGTCTACGGCCCGGAAATGCAGGTCGCGAAGGCGATCTTCGACAAGGTGCTGAATGCCCGGGCCGCCGGTGCCGATCCCCTGATCCGCTCGATCATTACCAACGCTTTCGACACCGACAAGGAAGGCAAGATCAACCGGGCCAATGTCTTTGTGCTGCTGAATGTCGAAGATCCTGACCCCGAGTTCCAGGAGGGCCAGCGCGCCATCCGCAACGCGATGCACACCATTGGCTCGAAAAGCTATCTGCGGTTCGGCCATCGCGATGCCCATGACGCCGCCTGGAAGATGCTGACCATCGATCTTGCGGGGGCATGACCATGTTCTCATCGCTGCAATACCGTCTTTCCGTCGATATCGGCCATCTGGTGGTCGAGGCAATGCACGAAGGCTTGTCGGCAACTGAAGCTGTTGAAGTGCTTCGAGATTGCTTGGCGCTCGCGGCGCGCAATGCCCATTTCGGGATGGAGACCCCGCCTGCCCGATACCATTCTCTGCATCGTGATGCAGCGCGTTACGACTTTCTGCGGTGCCGTGATCTCGATGCGATCAAGCGGGGTGGCGTGTTCGCTGGGCAAACGCCGGACAACGTCGTCCTGTCCGGTATCGACCTTGATGCGGCAGTTGATATCGAAATTGCCAAATCCAAGGCGGAGGGGGCGTGATGGTTGCCTATTCCTTCCAGCGCCGCTTTGCGCCCCGGATCGAGGATGGCACCAAATGTCAAACGATCCGGGCGCATCGCCGCCGCCATGCCCGCCCTGGCGAAGCCCTCCAGCTCTATGTCGGGATGCGCACCAGATCCTGCCAGAAAATCATCCCGGACCCGCTCTGCACCTCAGTCGAGCGAATCCGGCTCGCTTTCGACAGGGAGGGTCTAATTTACAGCGTCATTGTTGATCGCCAGCCCGTCGATAATCTGGACAGCTTTGCCGTTGCGGATGGCTTCGGCAGCATCGCGGATATGTCTAAGTTCTGGGCGGCACAACACGGTGACGATCTGGTCGAGTTCGTCGGAGTTCTGATCAGCTGGACCCCGGAAGCGAGGGTTCGGCCATGACCTTCTACCTCTTCGGCAGCCATGACGAAAAGCTCCGGCTGAAATCTTTCTCGTCCTCGACCAACGGCACCAAAGGCACGATCCGCATCACGCTGGAAACCTCCAGCATGTTCGAACTCGGCTTCGCGCTGGAGAAGCTGCGCGATGTCCAGAAGGGCCAGCGCGAAAAGCCGAAGCCCCAACCGAAACCCAAGGCAGCAAAACAGAAGGTGCTGGCCCTGCCACCGCCGCCGCTCGCGCTGCCCAAACCGGGAGATAGCACATGATGATCGACTGGCAGGATTTTGAGGCAGGAATGGCGGCCGCGCGGCAAGTGCCGGACGTCGCCCGACAGGCCACCAGCCGCGAGGCAAGAAGCGCTGGTGGCCCCGACTTCCTTGGGAAGGGTTCCGGGAATGCCTCTCGCGCATGGCACCAAGGTTTTGACCATGCCGTGCATCTGGCGCGGCGCAATGGGGAGGAATGACTATGCATGTAAATGTCAGCATCAAGATCGAGGGTGACAGCCCTTGCTTTGGCAAGACCGAAGTCGAGGCGAAGGCTATCGTTGCTCAATACCTCCGCGAACTGGCCGATCAGATCGAACACCATGTCGAGGATGTCGCGAGCGGCGATATCGAGGACAACGCCTATGAGGTGATCGTAGGGCGCGTTTCCTTCGCATTCGCGTTCTGACCATGGGCGCGAAGTGGCGATGCAGGCTGTTCTGGGGAAATCCCCGCACGTCCCCGCCGGACGGGAAGCCGCGCATCGCCATGGCGGTCCTGTGTGACAGCCCGCACCCGATCCCTGAGGAAATCACACAGGTCATCGGCGCCGGTAGCGAGTTTGCACCGGGCAGCGGCTGGACCATCGGCTGGGAATGCATCGAACAACGGCCGATCCGGCGCTGGAGCCAGGAGGCGCGCGCCCGAGTCCGTAAACAGAACCTCCGCAAGCGCATGGAAAAGCGGTTTCCGCTTTTTGCCGAGGATTTCATCGCGGCCGAAATTGCGAGCCGCCCCGAGTATTTCAGAGGGGAGAACCACTCATGAGCTCCGTGAAGACCATCTATGCCGGGATCCGCGCCCTTGGCATTGCGGAGGAAGATGATCGACGCGATCTGTTCGAGCGGGTGACGGGCAAGCGCCGCCTTCGGGAAATGTCGCCCGGCGAGAAGGATCAGGTTGTCGAGGAACTGCGACGGCTCGGCCTGAAGGACAGGACGCCGCGCCGCCAACTGGACGGGCCTTATGCCAAGAAATTGCAGGCGCTCTGGATTTCCGGGTGGAACCTCGGGCTGGTGCGTGATCGTCAGGACGCGGCACTGGTCAGCTTCGTCAAACGGCAGTGCAGGATCGATCACCCGAACTGGCTGCGCGACCCGGTACTGGCCGACAAGGCGGTCGAGGCGCTGAAGGACTGGCTGCGCCGGGAACGCGGCGTGATGTGGGGCAATACCAACGGTTACGACTGGCTGCGAGATCATGGCGCGAAGATTGCCTGGGCGCAGTGGTGCCACCTCTACCCCGGATCCTCGCTGAGTGATCAGACCGCATTCCGTGCAAAGGTGTTCGCGGTGGTGGGCCAGCGCCCGACGCTGGACCAGCTGGGCAGCGCCGACTGGCGCAAGGTCAGCAATACCCTCGGCACCATCATTCGCGGGGGCCTGTGATGGAACATTGGCCCTTCGAGACGCTGACCCCGATGCGCTATGGCGCGATCCTCGCGGATCCGCCCTGGGCCTATGTCATGCGCAGCGAAAAGGGCCACGCGAAATCCCCTGAGGCCCATTACGCCACCATGCCGCTTGAAGAGATCAAGGCCCTGCCGGTGCGGGATCTTGCCGGGCCGGATTGCTACCTGTTTCTGTGGTCCACCTGGCCGCATCTTCCGCAGGCCATGAATGTGCTGGACAGCTGGGGCTTCAGCTTCGTGACGGGCGGCGCATGGATCAAGCGCGGTGCGAAAGGCGGTCTGGCCTTCGGCACGGGCTATGTGCTGCGATCGGCCAGTGAACCGTTTCTGGTCGGTAAGATCGGCAGGCCGGAACCGATTTCCAGATCGGAACGCAATGTGATCGTCCATGAGGACATACCAGACGCCATTGAGGCCGTGCGGCGCGAACACAGCCGCAAGCCGCCTCAGATGCGCGAGATGATCGAGCGTATACTGCCGTGGAGCTTCTGCTGCGAACTCTTTGCCCGCGAACGGTGGCCCGGCCACGATGTCTGGGGCAACGAGATCGGCAAGTTCAGGACCGAACCATGACCGGGGATGCGGAATGGGAGGATGGGTTCCGCGCGCCCCGTGCCCCGGCGCATGTGCAGCCCTATGTCGATGTGCTGGGCGAAAAGGAGGCGATGGCCTTCCTGCTCGAATTCGGCGGGGCCGAGGTCTATCTGCCCGCCAGCCCCAGAAGCCGCTCGCTGATCGTCCAGCGACTCGGTCAGGACCGGACGCTGGCGCTTGCCCAGGCGTTGAGCCGGATGATGAGTTCGGGCCAGAAGCTGCGGGTGCCGACCGCCAAGCCCTGGCTTGCGGTCTGCATGCGGCGCGAGGGCATGGCCACGGCGGAGATCGCCCGCCGCCTGCATGTGACCGATGCCACCGTGCGGGGCTGGTTTCAGCGCAAGGGGGTGCGGCGCTCCCCGCCGAAATTCGATCCCCGGCAACTCAAGCTGTTTTGATCCGCAAACCGTTGCGGATGTTTTTTAAGGCCTTTCACCCGCCATTCTGCCCCTGATAACGGGGCGCTGATGCCCCTCGGCGAGGGCATCCATGAAGCTGAAGAACCACCGGATTGACGGGATCGACTACCGCGCGGCCAAGCTGATCGGCGGCATCATCACCCCGGAAATCATCATCCTCCACGACACGGCCGGGCGGCTCGAGAAGTTCAACAGCCGCGATTATCTGGCCAGTTCCCCGGCGGTCAGCGTGCAGTTCGTGGTGGAACGCGATGGCACTGTCAGCCAGCTGGTGCCCACCAACCGCCGCGCAGCCCATGCCGGGCAATCCTCCTATCACGGCCGCAGCGGCTGCAATGATTTCGCCATCGGCATCGAGATCGTGAACCCCGGCCGGATGCAGCGCGGCGCGGGTGGCGCGGTGCTGGCCTGGTGGGGGCAGGATTTCGGGCCGGGTGGCCAGATCGGCGGCTATACCCTTGCGGATGTCGAAACGCCCGAACACGGCAAGGGCACCTGGATGGCCTATACGCCCGAGCAGATCGCGGCGGTCGAGGAGCTGGCGCAGGCGCTTTTTGCAGGCATCCCGACCCTGCGCGACATCACCACTCACTGGTATGTCAGCCCCGGCCGCAAGGTCGATACCAACCCGCTCTTTCCGCTGGAGGCGATCCGTGCCCGGGTTCTGGGGCGTGATGACCCTGCCGAAGCGGTGGCGGAAGCGGGCAGCGATGGGGTCGGCGGGGACGAATTCGTTCAGATCGAGACCCCCGGCACCACGCTGAACCTCAGGCGCTGGCCGAGCTTCAACCCCAACATCCTCGCCGCGATCCCCGATCAGGCCATCGTCCCCGTGAACCGCGAGGGGCTGTTTGGCGGTCGGCGCTGGCTGAACGTCACCTTCGGCGGCCTGACCGGCTGGATCGTCGCCACCTATGCCGCCCCTGTCCGTTTCGGGACCGGCGGTCACTCCCCCCGTATCGCCTGAGGAGGCCCCATGTTCCGCCTGTCGAACAATACCGAATTGCCCGAAACCTCTGCCCTCGGCGTGAAGTCGTTCTGGCTTCTGCTGGTCACGGTGCTGGTCACCGCCTGCAATGCCATCGGCTTTGCCCTGCTGCCCAGCCTCTGCGAGGTGGGCCTCGGCTGCACGGCCGAAGAGGTGGCGGCGCGCGGCGAGCATGCCGTGTCGCTGATCCAGCAGCTGGTGCCGATCCTCACCGCGATCTGGCTCTGGTTCGAACGCCGCGCCCCGAAGTTCCGGCTGGTGTTCTGGGGCAAACCCGAGGCTGCGGATCTGCATCTCGGCCCGCGCAGCCTGATCCTGTTGATCGGCCTGTCGCTGATCCTGCTCGGGGCGGCCCCGCAGGCGATGGCCGCGCCCTGGGCGCCCGGCATCGAGACCAGCAGGCAGGCCTTCCCGTGCGGGGAGCCGGGCTGAGATGAATGCCGAAATGCTGAACATCTCGCCCGCCGTGGTCTGGGTGATCGCGCTGAGCCAGCTTCTGACCTTCGGCCTGACGGTCTGGAACATGGTCTCCAGCGGCAGCCGGGCCAATGCGAAGCGGCTCGACGAACATGCCGCCATGCTCGGCCGCCACAGCGAGCGGATCCAGAGCCTTGAACAGGCGATGCGGGACATGCCGACCGGCGATGATTTCCACGCCCTCGACAAGCAGATGACCGAACTGCGAGGCGCGATGGCGGTGCTGTCCGAACGGCTGACGCCGGTGAAGGCCATCGCGGAACGCTTGCAGGAGGCCGCGGTCGAACAGGCCAGAAAGAGAGGTGAGCTGTGATTGATCTGGGCGATATGGACCGGAAGATGCGCGAGGACGCCCGGCTGATCATCCTCAAGGCGCTGGCCGAGATGCAGCCCGACGAGACCCTGCATTCGGGTTATCTGCAGGAGGCGATTGCCACCTATGGCGGGATCCGCAAGGACCGCGAATGGGTGCATGACGAGCTGAGCTGGCTGGCGGATCGCGATGCGATCACCGTGCGCCGCCCCGGCAGCGTCATGATCGCCACCCTGACCGAAAAGGGCCACCGGCACCTCAGCCGCGAGATCGTCATCGAGGGCGTGAAGCGTCCGTCGCGTCAGGGGGCCTGACATGGACAAGCCCCGCGCCGGTCGTGGCCGGTTGTCGTCGATTGATCTGTTGCCGCGCGAGGTCGATGACATCGTCGCCTGGGCAGCGGACGAGCTGGGCAACCGCGACCGGACCCAGTTCGACATCTATGAGGAGTTCGTCCGGCGGCTCGAAGAGCGGAAGGCCGATTACCGTGGCGAGCTGGAGTTCGAAGTTCCGGGCCTGCGGTCCTTCAACCGGCATGCCCTGCGGCTGTCGCGGATGAGCCGGATGCTGGACGAGACCCGCGAAATCGCCTCGGTCATGGCGGCGAAGTTCGATCCCAAGACCAGCGACGACATGACGGTGACCACCGCCGAAACCATCAAGGCGCTGGTCTATTACATGATCAACGCGGCCAAGGGCGAAATCACCCTCGCGGCCTCGAAGAACGTCATGGAACTGGCCTCGGCCTTCCGCTCCGCGCAGCAGGCGCAGGGCGTCTCCTCCGATCGCAAGCGCAAGGCCGAGGCTGAATTCACCAGCAAGGTGCAGGAGGCGGTCACCACCGTTGCCCGGGCCAAGGGCCTCACGGCCGAGACCGCCGAGGCGATCAAGGCCCAGATTCTCGGAGTACAGGCATGACGCAGGACAGCAATGAAGTGACGGCCGACGAGCTGCGCCAGTTCGTCGAACGGATCGAGCATCTGGAGCAGGAAAAGAAGGACATCGCGGCACAGATGTCCGAGGTCTTCGCCGAGGCCAAGGGCCGGGGCTATGACACCAGGGCCCTGCGCGCGGTGATCGCCCTGCGCCGGAAGGACCGCGACCAGCTGGCGGAGGAAGAGGCCGTGCTGGAGATCTACAAGCAGGCGCTGGGGATGGCATGATGTCCGAACCGGATCTGCGCAGGATCGAGGTTTGGGGTTTGCCGGTGACGGTGAATGACAGCCTCGGCCTTTTGACGGTCTCGCATGGTGGTGCGATTACCTGGGATCAGCTGCAGGCCATCAAGAATGTGGTCTGGGGCCACGATGCCCAGGCAATCGAGGTTTACCCTGCGGATTGCGATGTCGTGAACAGCGGCAATTACCGGCACCTCTGGCGGCTGGGACCGGGCGATTTCTGCCCGGACCTTCTGTCCTTCACGCCGCGCCGCCTGCCTCGGCCGGACGGGCTGCAGGAGCGGTGCGCGGATGCATGGCGCGAAGCCGAACGGGTTTTCGCATGACGGAAGCTGTGCCCGAGGCAAAGCGCGCCACGATCAGCGCCGTGATGCTGACCTATGCCTGCCCGGATTGCGGTGTGGAGGTGGATCAGCAGATCGACGCAACCGAGGATGATTATGGCTGCTTTACAGTCGAGTTATCCGAGCGTTTCGACCTCTGTTCGCATTGCGGGCAGCTGATGGATTTCGGCGCCAGCCTGACGCAGGGCGGGGGTGCTGGTGGCGATGCGCCGGTAGAACCTTTCATCTGCTGGGAATAGGAGCCGGGCCTGTGACGGATGCACTCGCCAAAGGGATCGGGACGGGCTTCGTGGGGGCGCTGGTTCTCATGCTGCTGTTCTGGGCTGTGGAACAGGACCGGCACGAGCAGCAGCTGGTCGCGGACGGGTACTGCAGCAAGATCACCGAAACGCTCTATACGCCGCCGCCCCGCGCCTCGACCCATTGCTATGGGTCGGATGGCTCCCGCTGGTGCAGCACCTCCTATTCCCAGCCTGACCCCTATATGCGCAGCCTCTGGCGGTGCCATGACCCCGAGAAGCAAGGGCAGAGGATCGAGTTCTGGCGTCGGACATCTGAGGAGGCTGGACGATGACCGCCCCGATCTCGCGGGAGGAATGGGCGGAGCTTCGGCGAGCGGCGACGGAAGGGATGTCGGGGCTGATCGACGAGGTGGGTCTGCCGAAGGTGCTGCTGCCCTATCAGGCGCGGGCGGTCAGCCTGCTGGACAATACCGCGCTCTGCCGGGTGCTGTTTGTCGAGAAGTCGCGCCGGGTCGGCCTGACCTGGGGGCTTGCGGCCTATGCGGTGCTGCGGGCCGGGCGGGAACGTCCGGCGGGCGGGATGGATGTGATGTACATCTCCTATTCGCAGGAGATGACGCGGGAGTTCATCGACGCCTGCGCCATGTGGGCGCGGGCCTTTGCTACGGCGGCGGTGGCCTCGGACGAACTCCTGTTCGAGGATACCAACCCGGCCGACCCGAGCGATACCAAACACATCAAGGCCTTCCGCATCCAGTTCGCCAGCGGCTTCGAGGTGCTGGCGCTGTCCTCGGCGCCGCGCGGGCTGCGCGGCAAGCAGGGGGTGGTGATCATCGACGAGGCGGCCTTCGTCGACAATCTGGCCGAACTTCTGAAGGCGGCGCTGGCTTTCCTGATGTGGGGCGGTCAGGTGGTGGTCTGTTCCACCCATAACGGGGTGGACAATGCCTTCAACGGGGTGGTCCAGGACATTCTGGCCGGGCGCAAACCCTATCGCCACCTGCATATCGACTTCGACGAGGCGCTGCGCGACGGGCTTTATCAACGGATCTGCCTGCGCACCGGCGATGCCTGGACGCCCGCGGCCGAGGCGGGCTGGCGGCAGGAGATCATCGACTTCTATGGCGAGGGCGCGGATGAGGAACTGTTCTGCATCCCGGCGCTCGGCTCCGGGGCCTGGCTGCCCGCGCCGCTGATCGAGGCGCGGATGACCGCGCCCGGCAAGGTGCTGCGGCTGGAACTTCCGGCGGATTACCTGCACCGCCCGGCGCTGGATCAGGCGGCGCTGATGGCGCCGTTTCTGGAGGAGCTGGGCGAGGTGCTGGCCGGGATCGACCTTGGGCCGCTCTATGCCTTCGGCTTCGACTTCGGTCGGGTGGCCGACCTGTCCACGGTCAGTTTGCTGGCCATTGAAGCCGGTCTCAAACGCCGCGAGGCGCTGGCGCTGGAAATGCGCAACGTGCCCGGCGACGAACAGAAGCGCGTCGTCGGCATGATCCTTGACCATGTCAGATCGCGGCTGGTCGGCGCGGCCTTCGATGCCACCGGCATGGGCTGGACCGTGGCCGAGGATATGGGGCGCAGGTTCGGGCTGAAGGAAGATCCCGAAGGCCCCGGCCTCGTCTGGGCGATCAAGTTCAGCGAGGAATGGTACCGGCTGCAGATGCCACCGCTGAAGGCGGCCTTCGAGGATGATCACATCGCGCTGATCGCCGACAGCGAACATGTCTCCGACCTGCGCATGGTGAAGCTGATCCGGGGCATCCCCCGCGTGCCCCCCGTCCGCGAAGGCGAGAAGGGCAAGAAGCGCCACGGCGATTATGCCATCGCGCTGGCGCTGGCGTATTTTGCCAGCCGCATGCGCTGGGTCGAATACGGCTATGTGCCGGTGCCGGTCCATGACCAGAGGGTCGGCCATAACGGCGGCCCCGCAATGTTCGGGAGCGAAGAGGAGGGCTGGTGGCGCGGGC
>Ga0209958_1001269_pt1 | contig 21167 bp, 20 predicted proteins | sample ThiBio_inoc_plan_FD_183942 | JGI IMG/M metagenome (GOLD analysis project Ga0209958, IMG submission 183942) | Wastewater bioreactor microbial communities from Cape Town, South Africa - Thiocy_inoc_plan (SPAdes) | ecosystem: Engineered > Bioremediation > Thiocyanate > Unclassified | place: South... | reverse complement strand
GGCGCGGCTGGCTCAGCGAAGTGATCGACCCCGCCGGGCGGCGCCTGCGCCTGCATGTGCTGGACAAGGCCAGCGCCCAGGACCCGCAGCGCTACCGCGGCGTGCAGGGCATCGACACGCCCGTGGGACGGTTTGTTTATGAACACGGCGGGCAACTGCCCGAGGGCTCCAGCGCCAGGCCCAGCGAGCCCATCGCCAACCTCAGCCAGGTCATCTATCCGGCGCAGGCGCCGAGTGAAGGTGGCGCGGCCTCGGAGACCGGCAGCGACGGCGCGCAGGAAGCGCGCTGCCAGAAGGTCAATTTCCGATTCATGGGGTTGTTCGACACGGTGCTGAGCACGAACTGGAGTGGCCACGCCTATCAGCTGGGCATTCCAACCGAGTTCTCTTATGTGGCCCATGCGGTGGCATTGAATGAGTACCGAGGCAATACCGGTCATGCCTATGGGGCACTGGGGGCCTTTCCGCTGGAGTCCATCTTGCAGGGCATGGCGAGCCCTGTTCCGGTGGAGGGCCACACGCGCATCGAGCGCGGGTTCCTCGGTGCGCACGCCGACATTGGGGGTGGCTTCGGGGAGAACGACAGCCAGTTGGCCAGGGTAGCGCTGGTCTGGATGGTTGAGCAGGCCGAAGCGGCAGGGGTGACGATGCATGCCCCCCCATCGACCGTCATCCCCGACCCGGTTCTCCACGACAAAAGCAACAGCATTCAGACGGGAGCACCTGCCCCGGGATCGGAAGACAGGCAAGTGCGCTATCGCGACGGCGCGCGCACGGTTCAACGCGAGATGCCGTTCACAGAGGGGATGAGCTGGGCAGACACGCAGGCATTCATCCACTACCTGCCGGCCGACGATCCGCAAAGGTGGCGGTTCGTGACCGGGACCGTGGACATGCAGGGCTATCTGGATTGGCTCAATGCCAATGGCTACGGGATCGACATGAAGGTGCAATAACGATGAATCACATGAAGAAGAATCAAGTCATGCGGCGCCAATGGTTGGCATGGCTGACGATGTGCGTCTGTTTTCCTGGTTGTGCGAGCCAGGTTGGCAGCGACGCAGGTCAAGGCCCTGATCAGCAGCGGCGCTTTCGCGATATCGGACTGGTGTTGGTGGTCGACGCGATACCGGGTGCTGAAATGGAGGGCGTTGTCTTCTACAACGACAGGGGAACATCGATCTATGCGTCATCGATCGTTGCAAAGCGCAACCGGGAAATCATGGCCCTCGGCAGCCCCCGCGTACCGCTGACCGTTCGGATCATCTGGAGAGATCATCCGAAGGCCATATGGGGCCAGCATGGAGGAATCGACTACGAAGGCACCATCCTTGGTGACCACACCATCCCTGTCGCCGCCCGCATCCCCGATGAAGTCCTGCGCGACATCCGCGCCAAGGGCGGCGCGCTGCGCCTGAAGTTCCGCCTCAAGCCCGATGGGGTGTTGTTCGGCTGGGACATCGAGCGACCCGGTGGCGGCATCTCCCGGTTCGACATGCCGGGCGGCGATTTTCTGGAGACGCGGTACTGACCGATCGCCTTGATCGCCTCAAGGCCCGCGGCTAGTAGTTGCGCCCACCCTTGTACGCCGCGTGCGTGCGCGCGCGCAGCGGCGCCACGCGTTCGATGGCGGCCTGGGTGCGCGCCACCTGGGCGTGCGTGATCGCCAGGCCCAGGGCGTCCGCCGCGTCCTTGCCGGGCAGACCGGGCAGCTGCAGCAGGCGTTTCACCATTTCCTGCATCTGCTCCTTGGTGGCGCGGCCATGGCCGGCCACGGCCTTCTTGAGCTGCAGCGCGGTGTATTCGGCCACGCCCAGGCCATTGGCCACCAGGGCGGTGAGGCAGGCGCCGCGCGCCTGGCCCAGCAGCAGCGTGGCCTGCGGGTTCACGTTGACGAACACGATTTCGCACACCGCCACCTCGGGCTGGTAGCGGCGGGTCACCTCGGTGATGCCGTCGAACAGCACCTTCAGCCGCTCGGGCAGCAGGGCGCCATCCTTCGGGCTGGTCTGGATGGTGCCGCTGGCCACGTAGGCCAGGCGCGGGCCTTCAGTGTCGATGACGCCGAAGCCGGTGCACTGCAGGCCGGGGTCGATGCCGAGGATTCTCATGGGCGGTCGTGGCGCGGGCTCACAGCCCGAAGGTCCAGCGGACCGAATGGAAGAACACCGGCGCCGCGAAGCACAGCGCGTCGACGCGGTCGAGCAGGCCGGCCGCGCCGGTGACCGAGCGGCGCTCGCCGCCCCAGTTCGTCACGCCACGGTCGCGCTTGATGGCCTTCATCACCAGGTGGCCCAGCGAGCCCGCGACGCAGGCCACCAGGGCCATGGCCAAGGCCGGCAGGGGCTTGAAGGGCGTGAAGCCCGCCAGCAGCGCGCCCAGCAGGCCGCCGGCCAGTAGGCCCCAGCCCCAGCTGGCCCAGTGGAAGCTGGCGCTGATGGCCGGCGCCACCGGGCGCTGGCGGCCGCGCGCGGCGAGGTGCTGCACCAGCATGCAGGTTTGCACCACCAGCACCAGGAAGAAGACTAGGAAGGCGTTGTTGCCCAGCCAGCGCGGAAACTGCAACAGCATCAGCGCGGGCACGTGGCTGAGGCCGTAGACGCAGACCATGATGCCCCACTGGAGTTTGGCGCTTCGCTCCAGGAAGCGCTGCGGGTCGCCGCGCAGCGCGCTCACCACCGGCAGGGCCAGGAATACGTACACAGGGATGAAGACCGTGAACAGGTTGAATTGCGCGTTCCACACCAGCGCGTACTGGGCCGGCAGCACCACGAAGAAGGCCAGCACCAGGCTGCGGTGGTCGCCGCGCCGCGTGGGCGACAGGCTGATGAACTCGCGCAGGGCGAAGAAGGAGAGCACGCCGAACAGGGCGATGGACGGACCGCGGCCCATCACCCAGCCGATCCAGAACACCACGGCCATCAGCCAGGAGATGCGCAGCAGGTCGGCGTTGTCGTGGCGGCGGCGGGCCAGCGCGGGGTCGTCGCCATGCGCGCGGCGCTCGCGCAGCGAGAGCAGCACCCCCGCGACGGTGGCCAGGGCCAGCAGGCCGAACACCACGAGGAACAGCAGACCGACCTGCTGGTCGGAGGTAAGGCCGCGCAGGAAGCCGGTCATCAGACGTCCCTCAGCGCCATGACGGCGAGGCGCGCGCGCGCCAGGAAGTCGGCGCGCGGCTCGTCGGCGCCGGGCTTCACGGGTTCGCCGAAGGTCACGGTGCACAGCACGGGCACGGGCACCACCTCGCCCTTGGGCATCACGCGCTGCACGTTGTGGATCCAGGTGGGCACGAGCACCACCTCGGGGAACTTCATGGCCAGGTTGTACAGGCCGCTCTTGAAGGGCTGCGGGTCTTCCTCGAAACCGCGCGTGCCCTCGGGGAAGAGGATGAGCGAGTCGCCGCTCTCCAGGGCGGCGATCAGCGGCGCCAGCGGGTCCTCGTCGCCCTTTCGTTCGCGTTCCACGTAGACGGCGTTGAACACTTCGGTGGTGATCCAGCGCTTGAGCGGCGAGGCGGTCCAGTAGTCCTTGGCGGCGATGGGCCGCGTGATGCCGCGCAGTTCCTTGGGCAGCGCGGCCCAGATCAGCACCAGGTCGGCGTGGCTTTGGTGGTTGGCGAAGTAGATGCGCTGCTCGGCCTTGGGCGGCGCGCCGTACCAGCGCGCCTGCGCGCCGGTGAGCAGGCGCACCAGGCCCAGCAGGAGGTAGCCGACGGCGGAGGCGGCGAGGCGCATGTCAGGGCAGTTTGACGTCGCCCATGCGGGCGACGATGGTGGCGGTGCGGCGCGCCAGGTAGGCCGAGCCCTGGCGCGTCTCGAAGAAGCGCGGCGAAGGCAGCATCACCGCCAGGCGCGCGGCCTCGTAGGCGCTGAGGCGCGCGGCCGGCTTGTTGAAGTAGCGCTGCGCGGCGGCCTCGGCGCCGAACACGCCTTCGCCCCATTCCACGCTGTTCAGGTAAATCTCGAGGATGCGGCGCTTGTCCAGCAGCAGTTCGAGCATCAGGGAGAGCACCAGCTCCTGGCCTTTGCGCAACAGCGTGCGCTCGCCCGACAGCAGCAGGTTCTTGGCGAGCTGCTGGGTGATGGTGGAGCCGCCCACCACCTTGGCCTCGCGCACGGGGCGGTTGGGGTTCTGCGCGGCGCGGCGCTCGGCCTGCTCCTGGCGGCGCTCGTTTTTCTGCCAGGCCTTTTCGATGGCGGTCCAGTCCACGCCGCCGTGGTCGAAGAAGCCGGCGTCCTCGGAGGCCACCACGGCGCGCCACAGGTTCGGGCTGATCCGCTCGCCGTCGACCCAGCGCTGGCGCCAGCGCCACTGGGTCTCGCCGCGCGCGCTGGCGGTGGCCACGCGCCAGGCCTCGGAGCGCTGGAAGGCGGTGCTCTGCGGGTCGAGCACGGTCATGAGCGCGATGCCGGCCAGAAAGTACAGCTGCAGGGCCAGCCCCGCGAGCACCAACCACAGCAGCCAGCGACCGAAGGCGCGTACCACTACTGTCCCGACAGTTGGGTCTGCAGGCCGTCCTCGCGCGTGAAGCGAAAGCGCGAGACGACCACGATCTGGTCGGCCTGGCGGCGCATGGCCTCGTTGAAGCGACCGAAGGCCAGGCCACGCACGATGGCCTGGGCGCGGCTGTCGAGCAGGCGGTTGCCGGAGCCCTGCACCACCTCGGTGTCGAGCACCTGGCCGGTGTGGTTCACGGTAATGACCATGGTGAGTTCGCCATAGAGCTTGCGCCCGGCGGCCTCGGGGAAGTTGGCCGTGCCGTGCTGCTCGATGCGCCGGCGCAGGCCGTCGTAGTAGACGGCGTAGACGGCTTCGCGCGTGGCCGGGCTGATGTAGCGCTTGCGCGGCCGCGCGTTTTCCTCGTTGATGCGTTTCTCGATCTCGGCCAGCACGCGCACCAGGGCCTGGCGCCTCTGTTCCTGCTCGCGGGCCTCGGGCGTCTGGCGCTGGGCCACGGGAGCGGGCGGCGGCATGGTGGCCAGCGCGCGGCGCACCTGCGCGAGCAGCTGCACCTGCTGCTCCATCAGGGCCTCCATGCGGCGCAGTTCTTCGTCGGGCGTGTCGCCCAGCCGGGCGATGGCAGCGGGGGGCAGCGGCGAGGTGGCGCGCCCGCGCTCGGCGTCGCCGCCGCCGGCCAGCGCGGCCTGGGCGATGGCCTGGGCCTTCTCGGGGCGCTGGTCGCTGCGCGCGTTGACCAGGATCACCTCCAGCGGCGTGTCCTTGAACACGCGGTCGAAGCGCTCCGGGTCGGCGAAGCGCACCGCCAGCAGGGCCGCGTGCACCCCGAGCGAGACCAGCAGCGCGAGCTGCAGCGTGCTCAGGTTCCTCAGGGTGCGGACGGCCTTGGCGCGGGCGGCGGATTTCACGCGGGGGATTATCCGTTCTGCGTTCCGTCGGGGGGCGTTTCGGCCGCCGCGGCCTCGTCCAGGTCGATGGCCAGCGCCACCGGGGCGCCCAGCGGCTCTTCCTCGTCCTCCTCGGCCTCGGACTCGAGCGCCGCGGGATCTTCCACCGGCTGGTCGAGCCGCTCGATGACCGTGCCGCTCAGCTCCAAGGTGATGTCGTCGATGGCCCCCAGCCGGATCCGCAGGTGGGCACCGCGCAGCAGGCCATCGGCGCCCAGCACCGGCAGCACCAGGGGCAGGGTGTCGGCGCGCACCAGGCCGTCCTTGATGAGCGTGGCGGTGAGTTCGGTGATGCCGTTCTGACGCAGGTACTGCAGCGTCCAGTAGCGCTCCATGCCGCCCTGGAAGCCGTTGTAGGCGGTGTGGGCGGCGTCGAAGGCGCTGACCACGGCGAGCAGGTTGGCGTCCTTGGGCTTGAAGGGCGCGGCCAGCGCGGCGGTCTTGCCGTGGCGCGCGCAGGCCACGATCTGCCACTGGTTGACCAGGTCGACGTAGCGGCGCAGCGGCGAGGTGGCCCAGGTGTAGGCCTTCACGCCGATGCCGGCGTGCGGCAGGGCCTTGGTGCCCATGCGCACCTTGATGCCCGGCAGCAGGCTGGCCTGGCTGCGGTAGATGCCGGGCACGCCGCACTCGGCCAGCCACAGGCCCCAGGTCTTGTTGGCCAGGATCATGGCCTCGGCCACCATCAGGTCCAGCGGCGCGCCGCGCGAGCGCGTGCCGATGAGCACGCGTTCGTCGCCGGCGGGTTCGTCGCCCTGCACGCCTTCCAGCTTGAAGGTGTAGTCGGGGCGCGCGAAGGTCTCGGGCTTGCCGCGCGCGATTTCGCGCTGCGCCTTGTGTTCGCGCGCGAAGCGGTGCAGGAAGACCAGCGCGGGCTGCAGCCCGGCCAGCTCGGCCGGGGCCTGGGCGTTGGCCTCGCCGGCGAGCCAGGCCTCGGTGACGATCGCGTCGAGCCGGTCGTGGCGCAGGTTGTGGGCGATCGGCACGCGCTCCAGCGCGGTGCGGCTGGGGCCCACGGCCAGCGTGGCCTCGTCGATCTCCACGTACAGCGAGACGGCCGGGCAGTCGCGTCCGGCCTGCAGCGTGTAGGCGTCGACCACCGCGTCGGGCAGCATGGTGATCTTGTGGCCGGGCATGTAGACGGTGGACAGGCGCGTGCGCGCGAGTTCGTCGAGCGGGTCGCCCGGCGCGATGGCCAGGCCCGGCGCCGCGATGTGGATGCCCAGCGTGACCGTGCCCGAGCCCAGGCCCTGCACGGAGAGCGCGTCGTCGATCTCGGTGGTGGCGGAGTCGTCGATGGAGAAGGCCGCCACGGCCGCCAGCGGCAGCGCCTCGGCCACCGGCGGGGCGTTCAGCGCAGGGAAGCCCGTGCCTTTGGGAAAGTGCTCGAACAGGAAGCGCTGCCAGTGGAACTGGTAGGCGCTGCGGATGGCCCCAGCCTGCTGCAGCAGCACCAGCGGCGCGGTGTGGCTCAGGCGCGCGGCCTCGACCACGGCCTTGTATTCGGGGCCGTTCTTGTCGGGCTTGAAGAGGATGCGGTAGAGCTGCTGGTGCACCGGCTCGGGGCAGCGGCCCGCCACCAGCTCGGCGGCCCAGGCCTCGATGCGGGCCTGCAGCTCTTTCTTCTTCTCGATGGCGGCCAGGGCCTGGGCCACGATCTCGGGCGGGGCCTTCTTGAAGCGGCCCTTGCCGGCGCGGCGGAAGTAGTGCGGCGCGTTCTGCAGCGTGAGCAGCGCGGCCACCTGCTGGGCGGTGCCGGCCTGGGCGCTGAAGTACTCGCGCGCCAGGTCGGCGAAGCCGAACTCGTCCTCGGGCGCGAATTCGTAGGCGAGTTCGAGCTCCATGCCCTCGGCCAGCGCGCCGGCCTCCTTCAGGAGCTCGGCGGGCGCGGGTTTCTCGAACCGCAGCAGCGCGTTGGCCGCTTTCACTTTCACCCGCTTGCCGGAGTCGAGTTCCACCTGGAGGGAACTGTCGGACTCGGACAGCAGGCGGCCGGTCAGGAACTTGCCGGCCTCGTCGAACAGGATGTGCATGGGCGCGATTGTCCCATCCCGCCCGGCTCAGGCCAGCCGCAGGAAGCCGAACACCGCGTCCATGTGGGCCTCGAAATCGCTGATCGCGTGGTCGCCGCCTTCCAGCAGGCGGATGCCGCCGCCCGCGCAAAAGGCCTGCATCTCGCGCCAGTCCAGCACCTCGTCGCCCTTGGCGATGAGCGCGAACAGGCGCTCGGGCGTGGCCGGCGAGGCCGGCGACAGGCGCGCGATGTCGCTCTCCAGCGCCCGCAGTTCGTCCACGAAGCCGGGCTCGAAGAAGAAGCGCTCCTCGGGGTTCTGCCAGGTGGTCTGTTCGCCGATGTGGGCGGCCAGGTCGCGCGCGGGGTGGGCCGCGGGGTTGAGCAGCACCGCCCGGCAGCCGGTCTGCAGGGCGAACCAGCGCGCGTAGAACCCGCCCAGCGAGGACCCCACCACCGCCGTGCGTTCGCGCGGCCAGTCGGCCGTGGCCTGGCGGATCCATTCGGTGGCGGCGCGCGGCGACGGCGGCAGCTGGGGGCACCACCAGGTCACGGCGGGGTGCGCGCGGCGCACGCGCTCGCCCACCAGGCGGGCCTTCATCGACAGGGGGGAGGACCGGAAGCCGTGCAGGTAGAGCAGGTGGGTGGTGGGGAGGGGGTGCATCGACTGAGGATAATCGCGGTCCATGGCCGTCGTCCTCGACAAACCCAGTCTGCTGCAGCGCGCGATCCCCTTCATGCGGGGCTTCGACTGGCCGCTCATCGCCATCATCTGTTTCATGGCCGCCCTGGGCCTGGTCACCATGTACTCGGTGGGCTTCGACCACGGCTCGCGCTTTTCCCAGCACGGCCGCAACATGCTGATCGGCGCCACCGTCATGCTGGTGTGCTCGCAAATCCCGCCGCAGCGCCTGATGAGCCTGGCGCTGCCGCTCTACCTGGTGGGCGTGGCCCTGCTGCTGGGGGTGGAGTTCGCCGGCATCATGCGCAAGGGTGCCCAGCGCTGGCTCGACATCGGCGTGACGGTGATCCAGCCCAGCGAGATCATGAAGATCGCCATGCCCATGATGCTGGCCTGGTGGTTCCACCGCCGCGAAGGCCAGCTCAAGCCCATGGACTTCGTGGTCGCGGGCGGGCTGCTGGCCGTGCCCATCGGCCTGATCCTGCTCCAGCCCGACCTGGGCACCACGCTGCTGGTGCTGGCCTCCGGCCTGGCCGTCATCTTCTTCGCCGGCCTGAGCTGGAAGCTGATCGTCCCGCCCGTGGTGCTGCTGGGCATCGGCGTGGTGGTGCTGATCTTCAATGAATCGTCCTGGTGCGCGCCCGGCGTGGATTGGCAGGTGCTGCACGAGTACCAGCGCCAGCGCGTGTGCACCCTGCTGGACCCGACCACCGACCCGCTGGGCAAGGGCTTTCACATCATCCAGGGCATGATCGCCATCGGCTCGGGCGGCGTCTGGGGCAAAGGCTTCATGCAGGGCACGCAGACCCACCTGGAGTTCATTCCCGAGCGCACCACCGACTTCATCTACGCCGCCTTCTCCGAGGAGTTCGGCCTGGTGGGCGTGCTGGTGCTGCTGGCCGGTTTCACCGCGCTCATCGGCCGCGGGCTGGTCATCGCGGCCGAGGCGCCCACGCTGTTCTCCCGCCTGCTGGCGGGTGCGCTCACGCTCAACATCTTCGTCTACGCCTTCGTGAACATGGGCATGGTCAGCGGCATCCTGCCCGTGGTGGGCGTGCCGCTGCCGTTCGTCAGCTACGGCGGCACCGCCATGGTGACCATGGGCGTGGGCCTGGGCATGCTGCTGGCCATTTCGCGCGCCAAGCGACTGGTGCCCTCATGACCGGCGCACCGGAGCGCAGCGGCGATCACCCCGTGGCCGTCATCGGCGCCGGCCTGATGGGCGGTGCCATGGTCGAGCGCCTGCGCGAGCGCGGCTGGGCCGTGGTGGTGCGCGACGTCGACCCCGCCTGCGCCGAACGCGCCCGCGCGGCCGGCGCCACGGTCTGCGCCAGCGCGCGCGCCGCCACCGAGCGCCTGGCCGACGGCGGCGTGCTGGCCCTGGTGGTGGTGGACGCCGCGCAGTGCCGCGAGGTGCTCTGGGGTGAGCAGGGTGCCGCCGCCGCGCTGCGGCCGGGCCAGACCCTGCTGCTGTGCCCCACCATCGCCCCCGAGGACACCGAAGCCATCGCGGCGCGGCTGGCGTCCCAGGGCGTGGACACCATCGACGCTCCCATGTCCGGCGGCCCGGCCCGGGCGCGCGCCGGCACCATGAGCCTGATGCTCGCCGGCCCCGAGGCCACCCTGCAGCGCCACGCGGGCCTGCTGGCCGACCTGTCCGACAGCCAGTTCCGCGTCGGCGCCCGCGTGGGCGACGGGGCGCGCACCAAGCTGGTGAACAACCTGCTGGCGGGCATCAACCTGGCGGGCGCGGCCGAGGCCCTGGCCCTGGCCCAGCGCCTGGGGCTGGACCTCTCGCGCACGCTGGACGTGATCGAGCGCTCCAGCGGCCAGAGCTGGATCGGCTCCGACCGCCTGCGCCGCCGGCTGGCTGGCGACACGGCACCGCGCGCCCACATGAGCCTGCTGGCCAAGGACACCCGCCTGGCGGTGGCGGCCGGTCGGTCCACCGGCCATGAGGGCGTCCTTGGCCCGCAGGCCGCCGCGGTCTTCGCCGCCGCGCTGGCGCAGGGCATGGCCGGCCAGGACGACGGCGCGCTGCTCGACTGGATGCGCGAGCACCCGGCGGGATGGCCCCCGCCGAACCCTCCGACGGAACCAAAGCCCTGAGGCCCACAGGCGGGCGGGCGGTTCCTACAATGCCCGGATGATCGCCCGCGAACCCACCCTGGCCCGACTGGCCACCGCCGAGCAACTGCTGCTCGAACCCTTCGGCCTCACCACCGCCCACCTGCACCAGGCGCTGGCGGAGATCCGCTCGCACGGGGTGGACGATGCCGATCTCTATTTCCAGGCCACGCGCAACGAGGGCTGGAGCCTGGAGGAGGGCATCGTCAAGACCGGCAGCTTCCACATCGAGCAGGGCGTGGGCGTGCGCGCCGTCAGCGGCGAGAAGACCGCCTTCGCCTACTCCGACGACCTGTCCTGGGACTCGCTGCTCGACGCCGCGCGCACCGTGCGCAGCATCTCGGGCCAGGGCCAGACGAAGAAGGTCAAGGTGGCGGCGCCCAAGGTCGCCCCCTCGCGCTCGCTCTACGCTGGCGTGGACCCCATCGCTTCGCTGGACAGCACCGCCAAGGTGGCGCTGCTTGAAAAAGTGGAGCGCCTGGCGAAGGCCAAGGACCCCCGCGTGGCCCAGGTGATGGCCGGCCTGGCCGCCGAGCACGACGTGGTGCTGGTGGCGCGCGCCGACGGCACGCTGGCGGCCGACGTGCGCCCGCTGATCCGCCTGTCGGTCACCGTCATCGCCGAACAGAACGGCCGGCGCGAGATGGGCAATTCGGGCGGCGGTGGCCGCTTCGGCCTGGCCTACTTCGACGACGCCATGGTGCAGTCCTACGTGGACGAGGCGGTGGAGCAGGCGCTGACCAACCTCGAATCGCGCCCCGCGCCCGCGGGCGAGATGGTGGTGGTGCTGGGCAGCGGCTGGCCCGGCATCCTGCTGCACGAGGCCGTGGGCCACGGCCTGGAAGGCGACTTCAACCGCAAGGGCAGCAGCGCGTTTGCCGGCCGCATTGGCCAGCGCGTGGCCGCCAAGGGCGTCACCGTTCTCGACGACGGCACCATCGCCGATCGCCGCGGCTCGCTCAACGTCGACGACGAAGGCCATGTGTCGCAGCGCAACGTGCTCATCGAAGACGGCATCCTGCGCGGCTACATCCAGGACGCCATGAACGCACGCCTGATGGGCGTCAAGCCCACCGGCAACGGCCGGCGCGAGAGCTACGCCCACACGCCCATGCCGCGCATGACCAACACCTACATGCTCGGCGGCGACAAGCACCCCGACGAGATCGTCGCCAGCATCAAGAAGGGCCTGTACGCCACCAACTTCGGCGGCGGCCAGGTGGACATCACCAGCGGCAAGTTCGTGTTCTCGGCCAGCCAGGCCTTCTGGGTCGAAAACGGCAAGATCCAGTACCCCGTGAAGGGCGCCACCCTGGTGGGCAACGGCCCGGACGCGCTCACGCGCGTGAGCATGATCGGCAACGACATGAAGCTCGACAGCGGCGTGGGCACCTGCGGCAAGGAAGGCCAGAGCGTGCCCGTGGGCGTGGGCCAACCCACGCTGCGCATCGAGGCCCTCACGGTCGGCGGCACGGCTTGAGCGCGGGCGCGCCAGGGCCGGTGCCGTTTGGCGAGGCCCTGCGCTTCTGGCTCAAGCTCGGCTTCATCAGCTTCGGCGGCCCGGCGGGGCAAATCGCGGTGATGCACCGCGAACTCGTGGAGCAGCGGCGCTGGATCAGCGAGCGGCGCTTCCTGCACGCGCTCAACTACTGCATGCTGCTGCCCGGCCCAGAGGCCCAGCAACTGGCCACCTACATCGGCTGGCTGCTGCACCGCACCTGGGGTGGCATCGCGGCGGGCGCGCTGTTCGTGCTGCCCTCTCTGCTGCTGCTCATCGCCCTGAGCTGGGCCTACCTGGTGTATGGCCAGGTGGGCTGGGTGGCGGGCCTGCTCTATGGCATCAAGCCCGCCGTGGCGGCCATCGTGGTGCAGGCGGTCTGGCGCATCGGCGGCAAGGTGCTGCGCTCGCCGCGCCGCGCGCCCTGGCTGTGGGCCATGGCGGTCGGCAGCTTCGCCGCCATCGCCGTCTTCCAGCTGCCGTTTCCGCTGGTGGTGCTGTCGGCGCTGGCGCTGGGCTGGCTGGGCGGGCGCTTCGCGCCCTCGCAGTTCCTGCCCGCCGGCGCCCAGGCCGCGGCCTCGGCGGCACCGGCGCCCGCGCCGCCTGTGGCGCTCATCGACGACCACACCCCCCCGCCGGCGCACGCGCGCTTCTCGCGGGGCCGCTTGGCGCGCGTGCTGCTGGTGGGCGCGCTTCTGTGGGCGCTGCCCATGGCGGCGCTGCTCGCGTGGCAGGGCGCGCAGGGCGTGCTGGGCGCCATGGGCCTGTTCTTCTCCAAGGCCGCGCTGCTCACCTTTGGCGGCGCCTACGCGGTGCTGCCCTACGTCTACCAGGGTGCCGTGGTGCAGCACGGCTGGCTCAGCGGGCCGCAGATGATCGATGGCCTGGCCCTGGGTGAAACCACGCCGGGGCCGCTGATCATGGTGGTGGCCTTCGTCGGTTTCCTGGGCGGCTGGCACACCGAGGTGCTGGGCCCCGATGCGCGCTTCTGGGGCGCGGCGCTGGCGGCGGCGGTGGTCACCTGGTTCACCTTCCTGCCCTCGTTCGTTTTCATTCTCGCGGGCGGCCCGCTGGTGGAAAGCACGCATGGGCAGGTGCATTTCACCGCGCCGCTTACCGGCATCACGGCGGCGGTGGTGGGTGTGATCGCCAGCCTCGGCGTGTTCTTCCTGGCCCATATCGCCCGGCCCTTGCCTGGCGGACCGGTCGATGCCGCCGCGCTGGCGATCGCCGCGCTCGCGGCCCTGGCGCTGGTGCGTTTCAAGCTCGGCGTCATCCCGGTGATCGCGGCCTGCGGCGCGTTGGGGGTGTTGCTCAAAACCAGCGGCTGGGCGGGCTGAGGGGCGAGCGCCTCAGGCCCTGTGCTACATTGCGTGCCATGCCTTCGCGCGCCGTTTACTTTGCTTTTTACTTTTGGTTCTCTGTCCCCGGCGGACGAGAGGCGAAGTCGTAAGCGCGCCAAGCATCTCGAACAACAACCGCCGGAGCCTCAAGCCCGGCGGTTTTTTTTCGCCCCATCCATTTTCTCTAGACCCACCCAGGAGCCCGTGATGAACGCCAAAGCCACTTCCGCCGCCAGCGACGCCTGGTATGCGCGTCCGCTCGACAAGACCAGCGAGACCGACGACCAACGCATCCAGAAGATCACCGTGCTTCCCCCGCCCGAACACCTCATCCGCTTCTTCCCCATCGCCGGCACGGCGACGGAAGACCTCATCAGCCAGACGCGCCAGCGCATCCACCGCATCCTGCACGGCAAGGACGACCGGCTGCTCGTGGTCATCGGCCCGTGCTCCATCCACGACCCCGGCGCTGCCCTGGACTACGCGCGGCGCCTGAAGAAGCTGCGCGAGCAGCACGCCGATACGCTGGAAGTCGTGATGCGCGTGTACTTCGAGAAGCCGCGCACCACGGTGGGTTGGAAGGGCCTGATCAACGACCCCTACCTGGACGAGAGCTACCGCATCGACGAGGGCCTGCGCATCGCGCGCCAGCTGCTGATCGAGATCAACCGCCAGGGCCTGCCGGCGGGCAGCGAGTTCCTTGACGTGATTTCGCCGCAGTACATCGGCGACCTCATCAGCTGGGGCGCCATCGGCGCGCGCACCACCGAGAGCCAGGTGCACCGCGAACTGGCCTCGGGCCTGTCGGCGCCCATCGGTTTCAAGAACGGCACCGACGGCAACATCAAGATCGCGACCGACGCCATCCAGGCGGCGGGCCGCGGCCACCATTTCCTGTCGGTGCACAAGAACGGCCAGGTCGCCGTCGTGCAGACCAAGGGCAACCGGGACTGCCACGTGATCCTGCGCGGCGGCAAGGCGCCCAACTACGACGCCGTCAGCGTGGCCGCCGCCGTGAAGGACCTGGAGGCGGCCAAGCAGGTGCCTCGCCTCATGATCGATTTCAGCCACGCCAACAGCAGCAAGCAGCACGAGAAGCAGCTCGACGTGGCGCGCGACGTGGGCGCGCAGATCGCGGGCGGCTCCCGGTCCATCTTCGGCGTGATGATCGAAAGCCACATCGAGGCCGGCGCGCAGAAGTTCACCCCCGGCAAGGACGACCCCGCGGCGCTGCAGTACGGCCAGAGCATCACCGACGCCTGCCTGGGCTGGGACGATTCGGTGCAGGCGCTGGAGATCCTGTCGCAGTCGGTGCAGGCCGCGCGGCGCCGCGCGGGCTGAGCCGCCCAGGGGTTTGCGCCGTGCCGCGCCCCGGCGCGCGGCACAATGGCCTGACAACACGCCTTGCGGAGACCCACATGCGCAGCCAAGTCATCATCACCTGGGGCGAGCCAGCCACCTACCGCATCGACCTGGAAGAGGTGCAGCCCATGCCGCACGACCAGGCGCGGCACTGGCTGGACGAGCAGTTCACGCGGATGGGCTGCGAGCCGATCCGCCCCACGGGCAAGGTGCTCACGGCCGACAAGATCCTGTGCATCGCGCAGGCCGCTGGCCAGCCGCGTTTCCAGGACGCGGCGCACCGCGACTGGGCCCTGGCCTTCGCGCGCGCGGCCAGCGCGGCGCTGGCCAAGCCGCTGGTCACGGTGGATGTGCCGGCGCAGTCGCTGAGCTACTGAGTCCGACGCGCGGGCATCAGCCGGCGAGCGCCTTGAGCAGGCGCTCGTGGATGCCGCCGAAGCCGCCGTTGCTCATGCACACGATGTGGTCGCCGGCCTGGGCGGCCCGCACCACCTGGTTCACGACCGTCTCGATGTTCGCGCCGACCTGGGCGCGCGCGCCCATGGGGGCCAGCGCTTCGGCAGCGTCCCAGTCGAGCCCGCCCGAATGGCAGAAGGCCAGGTCGGCGTTTTCCAGGCTCCAGGGCAGCTGCGATTTCATGGTGCCCAGCTTCATGGTGTTGCTGCGCGGCTCGAACACCGCCAGGATGCGCCCGCGCGGCTGGCCCAGTCGGCGCGCCAGGCCGTCGAGGGTGGTGCGGATGGCCGTGGGGTGGTGCGCGAAGTCGTCGTAGACCGTGATGTCCCCGCCCGCGCGCGCCACGGCGCCGCGCACCTCCATGCGGCGGCGCACGTTCTGAAAGTGGGCCAGCGCCTGCGCGGCCTCGGCCGGCGGCACGCCGAGGTGATCGGCCGCGGCGATGGCGGCGAGCGCGTTGAGCTGGTTGTGCACGCCACTGAGCGCCCAACGCACGTGGCCAACCGCCTGGCCGCGGTACAGCACGGCGAAATCGTGCGGCTCGCCCTGCGCGGTGAAGTCGCTCACGGCGGCGCCGAAGCTGCGCAGCTCGCTCCAGCATCCTTGGTGCAGCACGCGCTCCAGGCTGTCCTCCAGGCCGTTGACCACCACGCGGCCGCTGCCCGGCACGGTGCGCACCAGGTGGTGGAACTGCCGCTCGATGGCCTTGAGGTCGTCGAAGATGTCGGCGTGGTCGAATTCGAGGTTGTTGAGGATGGCCGTGCGCGGGCGGTAGTGCACGAACTTGCTGCGCTTGTCGAAGAAGGCGGTGTCGTACTCGTCGGCTTCGATGACGAACGGGGCCCTCACGCTGCGCCGCTGCCCCGCGGGAAGGCCGATCCCGCCCTGGGACGGCCCTGCGGCGGGATCGGCCTGGCCTTCGCCCAGCCGCGCTGACACGCCGAAGTTCATTGGCACGCCGCCCACCAGGAAGCCGGGCTTGTGCCCGCAGGCCTCCAGCACCCAGGCCAGCATCGAGGTGGTGGTGGTCTTGCCGTGCGTGCCGGCCACGGCCAGCACGTGGCGGCCCTGCAGCACGTGCTCGGCCAGCCACTGCGGTCCGCTGGTGTAGGGCGCGCCGGCCTCCAGGATGGCCTCCATCAGCGGGAACTTGGGGGTGCCGTCCGGCAGGCGCCCGCGGCTCACCACGTTGCCCACCACCCAGATGTCGGGGTTCAGCGCCATCTGGTCGGCGCCGAAGCCTTCGATGAGGTCGATGCCCAGCGCGCGCAGCTGGTCGCTCATGGGGGGGTAGACGCCGGCGTCGCAGCCGGTCACGCGGTGGCCCGCCTCGCGGGCCAGGGCCGCGACACCGCCCATGAAGGTGCCGCAGATGCCCAGGATGTGAATATGCATCCGCGGATTCTAGGTTTTGCCCACGGGGCACAATCCCCGGATGCTCTCGCGAGACGACACCGCCGCCGAGATCGCCGCCGTGGCCGCGCGCCTGGTGGTCGACGAAGGCCAGGACTACGCCGCGGCCAAGCGCGCCGCCATCCGCCAGCTGGGCCTGCCCGCCCGAACCCCGCTGCCCGACAACGACACGCTGGAAGCGGCCGTGCGCGAGCACATCGCCGTGTTCTGCGCCGACACCCAGCCGGCCGAGCTGCGCGCGCTGCGGGAACTGGCGCTGGTCTGGATGGATCGACTCCAGGCCTTCCGCCCCCACCTGGGCGGCGCCGCCTGGCACGGCACGGCCACGCGCCACAGCGACCTCCACATGCACCTTTTCTGCGACGACCCCAAGCAGGCCGAATGGGCCTTGATCGACCACAAGGTGGACTACCACCCCGGCACGGCCAGCGGCTGGCGCGGCGAAGCCGTCGACGCCCTGACCGTGCGCACCCGCAGCGAGGCGCTGGGCCAGTGGGTGCTCCTGCACCTGCTGGTGCACGACCTGGATGGCCTGCGCGGCGCGCTCAAGCCCGACAGCCAGGGCCGCAAACCGCGCGGCGACGCCACCGCGCTGCGCGAGCGCCTGATCGCCGAGGCGGGGGAGGGCGCCTGATGGCCATGAAGATGCAACGCCGCCACTGGCTGGCAGGGGGCGTGGCCCTGGCCGCGGCCGGCGCCGGCGCCTGGTGGGCCGACCGCCGCCTGAGCCCGACCCCGGTGCTCGACGGCGCCGAGACCGCTTTCTGGCAGACCGCCTTTGAAACGCCCGAGGGCGGTTCACTGGCCGTGGCCAACTGGCGCGGCAGTCCGCTGCTGGTGAACTTCTGGGCCACCTGGTGCCCGCCCTGCGTGGAAGAGCTGCCGCTGCTCAACGCCTTCCACGAAAAGCAGGCACCCAAAGGCTGGCAGTTCCTGGCCCTGGCGGTGGACCGGGCAGAGCCGGTGCGCCAGTTCCTGCAGCGCCTGCCGCTGCGCTTTCCCGTGGGCATGACCGGCTTCGCCGGCACCGAGCTCAGCCGTTCGCTGGGCAACGCCACCGGCGCCTTGCCGTTCACGGTGGTGTTCGGGCCGGACGGCCGCGCCGTTCACCGCAAGATCGGCCAGGTCCACGAGGCCGACCTGAGGGCATGGGCCGGATCGGTCTGACGCGCTCAACGCGCATCAAGCGCGGCCATCTTCAGTGAATTTCGGCAGGATGGCCGAACGGGCGCGGTTCGGCCCTTCGTGTACACTGCCCCACCCTTTGGCGGCTTGGGCATCTCTATTCTGTGAAATAGAGAGCATTTAGTACCAATTTCGCCGAACTTCGTTGGAGAAATCATGGATTTGCGAAAACTCAAGACGCTGATCGATCTGGTGTCGGAATCGAACGTGTCGGAGCTCGAGATCACCGAAGCGGAAGGCAAAGTCCGCATCGTCAAGGCCACCCCGGCCGTGATGCCCGCCCCCATCACCTACAGCATGCCGCCCATGCAGGCCCCCGCAGCCCCGGCCCAGGTGGTGGAGGTGGCTTCGCCTGCCGCTGCGCCGGCCGCGCCCGCGCAGCCCGCCGGTCACACGGTCAAGTCCCCCATGGTCGGCACGTTCTACCGCGCCTCGGCCCCGGGCGCCAAGCCGTTCGTCGAGGTCGGCGACACGGTAAAGGAGGGCGACACCATCTGCATCGTCGAGGCGATGAAGATCCTCAACGAGATCGAGGCCGACAAGAGCGGCACCGTCACCCAGATCCTGGTCCAGAACGGCCAGGCCGTCGAATACGGCCAGCCGCTGTTCGCGATCGAGTGAGGGCCGCGCACCCATGTTCAAGAAGATCCTGATCGCCAACCGGGGCGAGATCGCGCTGCGCATCCAGCGCGCCTGCCGCGAGATGGGCATCAAGGCGGTGATGGTCTATTCCGAGGCCGACCGCGACGCCAAGTACGTCAAGCTGGCCGACGAGGCGGTGTGCATCGGCCCGGCGCAATCGGGGCAGAGCTACCTGAACATGCCCGCCATCATCTCGGCCGCCGAGGTGACGGACGCCGAAGCCATCCACCCGGGCTACGGCTTCCTGAGCGAGAACGCCGACTTCGCCGAGCGCGTGGAGCGCAGCGGCTTCACCTTCATCGGCCCCACGCCCGACTCCATCCGCCTCATGGGCGACAAGGTGTCGGCCAAGCAGGCCATGATCCGCGCCGGCGTGCCCTGCGTGCCTGGCTCCGACGGCGCGCTGCCCGACGACCCGGTGGTGATCAAGCGCACCGCCAAGGCGGTGGGCTACCCGGTGATCATCAAGGCCGCGGGCGGCGGTGGTGGTCGTGGCATGCGCGTGGTGCACACCGAGGCCGCGCTGCTGCACGCGGTGCAGACCACCAAGGCCGAGGCCGGCGCCGCTTTCGGCAATGCCGAGGTCTACATGGAGAAATTCCTCCAGAACCCGCGGCACATCGAAATCCAGGTGCTGGCCGACCAGCACCGCAACGCCGTCTACCTGGGCGAGCGCGACTGCTCCATGCAGCGGCGCCACCAGAAGGTCATCGAGGAGGCGCCGGCGCCGGGCATCCCGCGCCGCCTGATCGAGAAGATCGGCGAGCGCTGCGCGGCGGCCTGCAAGAAGATCGGCTACCGCGGCGCGGGCACGTTCGAGTTCCTGTTCGAGAACGGCGAGTTCTATTTCATCGAGATGAACACGCGCGTGCAGGTGGAGCACCCGGTGACCGAATGGATCACCGGCATCGACATCGTGCGCACGCAGATCGCGGTGGCCGCGGGTGAAAAGCTGCCGTTCACGCAGCGCCAGGTGCAGCTCAAGGGCCACGCCATCGAGTGCCGCGTGAACGCCGAGGATCCGTACAAGTTCACGCCCTCGCCGGGCCGCATCACCATGTGGCACCCGCCGGGCGGCCCCGGGGTGCGCGTGGATTCGCACGTCTACGCCAACTACTTCGTGCCGCCCAACTACGACTCCATGATCGGCAAGATCATCGTGCACGGCGACACGCGCGAGCAGGCGCTGGCCCGCATGCGCACCGCGCTGGCCGAGACGGTGGTCGAGGGCATCAAGACCAACATCCCGCTGCACCGTGAGTTGATGGTGGACGCCAACTTCGTGGCTGGCGGCACCAACATCCATTACCTTGAAGAGTGGCTCTCGCAACGTGAGCGCTGAACGGCCCGGCGCGACCACGCCCTTCGAGCTGGTACTGGTGGTGCCCGAGGCGGCCATCGAAGCCGTGGGCGAGGCGCTGGACGCGCTCGACGCGCTCAGCGTGTCGGTGGAAGACGCCGATGCCATGACCGAGGCCGAGCAGGCCCTGTTCGGCGAGCCCGGCATGCCACCGCCCAAGGAGGGCTGGCAGCGTTCGCGCGTGGTGGCGCTGTTCCCCGATGAGGCCGGGGCGCGCGAAGCCGCCGTGCTGCTGACCGCGCAGGACTTCTTCGACGGCTGCCGCGTGCAGGGCGTGCGGGCCGTGCCCGAGCAGGACTGGGTGCGCCTGACACAGTCGCAGTTCGAGGCGGTGGAGATCACGCCCACGTTCTGGATCGTGCCGTCGTGGCACGAGCCGCCGGCCCAGGCGCGCGAGGTGATCCGGCTCGATCCGGGCCTGGCCTTCGGCACCGGCACCCACCCCACCACGCGCATGTGCTTGCGCTGGACGGCCACGCACGCGCCCGTGGGGCCGCGCGTGCTCGACTACGGCTGCGGCTCCGGCATCCTGGCCATCGGTGCGGCCAAGCACGGCGCGCGCGAGATCCTGGCGGTGGACATCGACCCGGCCGCGGTGGAGTCCACGCGCCTGAACGCCGAGGCGAACCGTGTGGCGCTGCAGGCCGGCTTGCCCGACGTCGCGAAGGGCGAGCACGACCTGGTGCTCGCCAACATCCTGGCCACGCCGCTCAAGGTGCTGGCACCGCTGCTCTGCGCGCATGTGCGCACCGGCGGGCACCTGGTGCTCGCGGGCATCCTCGCGCGCCAAGCCGACGAGCTGCGCGAGGCCTACGCGCCCTGGCTCGCGCTGGAGGTCAGCGACGAAGAGGATGGCTGGATCCTCATGACCGCGCGCAAGCCTTGAGGTCCGCCCGGCGCGGCCCGCGATAATCGGGTCCCATGAGTTTCACCACCCGCTGTCCGGCTTGCGGCACCGTGTTCCGCGTGGTGGCCGATCAACTCAAAATTTCGGATGGCTGGGTGCGCTGCGGGCATTGCTCCGACGTGTTCGACGCCACCATCCACCTGGAGGCTTGGGCGCCCGCTGCGGGCGTGGCGCCGGTCGCTGTGCCGCCGCCCGCGCCGGGACCTTTGAGCGCCGCGCCGCCGCCCACGGCTGAGCCGGTGCCGGCTGCACCCACGCCGGCGCCGGTCGACACGCCTTCGGTGCCTGACGATGACGACCCGAAGGCTTGGTTCGGAGATGGCCCGCTGGATGCCGCCGCCGCGGCGCCGTCGGTGTCGCCCGCCGCCGAGCCGCCCGTGGTCGCCCCGCCGAGCGCCGCACCGGCGCCCCGCCCGCGGGATTCGCGCGAGGATGAAGACGGTGTCGAGCGGCGCACACCCGCCGATTGGCCCGACTCCATCCAGCCCCCCGATGCGCTGGCGGTGCCCAGCGTGCTGCAGACGCTCGCCGTCGAATCGCGCGAGGGGCCGGAGTCCGACTTCCACGCCGAGCTCGAGCGCTTCGCGCATTCGTCCCGGGCGCCCCTGGTGCCCGAAGCCCCACCGGCCGATGGCGACAGCGATGCGTCGCTCGCCGCGCCAGCCCCTCCCGCGCCCGCCAGCGAGGCGCGGATGGACAGCCGCCCCCCAGCCGATGCCGACGCGCACGACGCCGAGCCCGGCTTCGTGCGCCAGGCGCGCCGGCGCGCGTTCTGG
>Ga0209958_1001268_pt1 | contig 21202 bp, 21 predicted proteins | sample ThiBio_inoc_plan_FD_183942 | JGI IMG/M metagenome (GOLD analysis project Ga0209958, IMG submission 183942) | Wastewater bioreactor microbial communities from Cape Town, South Africa - Thiocy_inoc_plan (SPAdes) | ecosystem: Engineered > Bioremediation > Thiocyanate > Unclassified | place: South... | reverse complement strand
GCATTGTCCCGACAGCTTCACACACCACCGTTACCAGCGATGCATGTGTCGGTAGGTTACCGCTGACGAAACAGCGGGTCTGGTCATATTGCCAGACAATCACTTATGCGGCGTCTCGTCGCACCCACGCCTCTTCAATGAGTATTATTTTTCTGATCCCTTTCAGCTTTCTCATCTTGGAGATAAACACCTCCATAATAATGATGGTGATCACCGGAAAAAGAATCGGATGATCTTTCACCGCATCGAGCTCAAAGACAATAAACCGCTGGTTTTGAAGATCCAGATTCTCTTTCGCATTAAGAAGATAATCAAACTCACCACCTTTGTAATAGGGCCTTAACACATACAGGAAATTGGCAACGTCAAAATCTCTGTCCTTGACCTGATCCTTCTGCAGTACATCAACAAAGACATCTCTGAGAAAATCATAAAAGGAATTAAAGGATGCAAAAACCTTGGGATGCTCCTGCAAAAACTGATAATAAAGTGTCAGCGCATTTGAGAGCGCAACGTATTCACTTCTTTTAAAAACCTCGTTATCTTTTTTCCAAAGTGCCAAAAGAAGCGTTTTGATACTTTCCTTTTTTTCCGTGTCTGGCTCTGAGCCGCTTTCAATGTAAAAAGGGTTGAAGCGGATCGGATGCTTTTCGTCATAGGTGAAATAATACCCTTCCACCAGATCACACAGCCCTTTATAAGAATGCCCTACATCCACCAGCACCACATGCGCTCCCTGCTCATAATAAGACCGGACCATGTGGTTGGTAAAAAATGATTTCCCACTGCCCGAGGGGCCCAGAATGAATTTATTACGGTTCGTGCAGATGCCCTGCCGGATCGGCTCATCACTGATATCCACGTGCACAGGTTTTCCCGTCAGTCTGTCGCCGAGGCGGATGCCCACCGGGCTGATCGAGGATACATAACCGGTTTCCAGGTTTAGAAAACAGCTGGCCTGCTCACTGAACGTATCGAAAGCCTCATTCATGGGAAAATCCGCTTCATTGCCCGGGATACCTGCCCAGAAAATCTGGGGTGCACCACTTGTTTCCAGTTTAACCGAAGCATCGATTTGCGCCAGCGCGGAAGAGACCATACTTTTGATCTGCTGCAGCTCAGCGCGTTTATCCGTCCAGGCCAGCACATTGAAATGCGCTTTAACCGGAAGACGCTGCTCTTTGATCGCCTCATTCAAAAACTCGTTGGCTGCATCCAGCGCCAGTGAATTTTCCCTGGCATAAACCGACAGCGACTGAAGCCTGAGCCTTTTGCTTTCCAGCCGTTTGATCGCTGCTGCGCTGTCCTCAATGAACACATATTGGTTGTAAATATGATTACACGACAACAGCTGTCCAAGCGTGGAAGCGAAGCCAACGCTGAATTTGGTTTTATCGGTCGAATACTTCTCGTAGGTATTTGCCGCAGCACACTGACCCGGAAGATCAGCCGCATCGGCCAGGCTGTAAAGCTGACAATACTGCTCCCCTATTCTGATGCCGTCTTTAAACTCCATGTCGCGGATCATTGCAGCATTCTGATCAGTGGCCAGATAACAATATCTTTCAATCAGTCCTGCTTTTTTAGCCTGACTTAAAAGTGCATCATCGCCCAGCTGACGAAGCGTCACAAATCCGCTGTCCTGCAAAACCCTTCTGAACTGATCGGCCGCATCAATAAAATCCTGGTGTGCTACTGCATCCAGCGTGTCCTGTGGCACCAGCGTAGGCCGGATCAGATTCGAGAAAAGCGAGCTTGACACCCTGCGGCCTTTGGGCCTTCTCGTCAGCATCACATAACAGCTGTGGCCCAGATAGGGCCGCTCATTAAAAAAGCGTTCACTGCTCAAAGAGAGAAAACTGGTATCTTCCCCGCTAAAATCAGCCCTATAACGGCTGTCAATAAAATAGTCCTGTTTATGAAAAACACTGCCCGCAGGCAGCATCTTCAACGCTTTCACCCAGCTTTGATGCAGCGCATCATAATCCTTATCAGACAAGCTGAAAATCTCTGGAAGCTCCACCTGAAAAACCACCGTTACATCACCCTGTTTAGAGAGGATGCACCCATTTTCCACATCAAGTATCGGAAGTAAATCATCAATCAACTTTTCCATTCTGCACACTCATTTAACGGTAACAATTCACATTTTTCACTTCCTGGCAAGCGCCCTTCTTTGCATAAAAATCCTTCGTGATCTCGATTTCACGACAACAGGTATACTTCGTCTGGCCAGTGCTTTGGCCAGTCCATGCTCGCCATAGGTGCTGCTCAGATGATAGATTCCGATCAGAAGCAGGCCACCCAGACAAATTGTGATGGCAAGACTGATGTAGGTGTTAACACCTGCCATATACATCACCGCGTAAATGATCAAAAGAGCAAACATACCCCCTCCCATATACCAGATGTACTGCGCTTTCAGGCCCTTAAATACAATGCTCTGATTGACCCCCTTATTGATCACGTAGCGGTTTGTTGCCATGGTTGAACTGGTTTAAAACTCTAATTTTTTCAGCAACTTTCAGCGGAAATTAACTTCACTCTCTATATTGCCGGTTATAGCTATACGTAACACGCAGTCTGTTAAAGTAAAGATGGTGTGACAGCAGTATTTGTATTTTCCCTTTTCCCATTGTCAATCCATAATTTATATCCAATTGGTCCTCGCTGCCCATTACTTCGGATACATTGCACTTGCATATTTGCTGGTGTCATTTAAGATCTGGCGGGGCCACTGAGGCCCCTTTGCCAGATCCATACCTATCAGTCCGCTTGCCAGCAAAGCCCTATGTTCCTACCCGTAGCAAACTTTCTCTCAAAGAAATCTTCTTTGTAAAGCCCGCCCGGGATGGCAGTGGATATAAATCCGGTGGCTTGTGGTCATTGGCTTTCTGATATGTATTTTTTCATTGCCCTGGGTGCTTTTACAATCCGAAGAATGATTGTAAAACGGTCGCTACCACTACCAGAAAAATGCAGCTTCCAAACCAGGCGGCAGCTACTTTGCCCGTATCCTGATCACCCGCGTTCCATTTCTGAAATACTTTGACAGCGCCCACAAGACCTAGCACCGCGCCTATGGCATACATCAGATTCGTACCCGGCTCAAAGTAAGAGCGCACCTGCGTGTTGGCTTCTTCGATGCCGGCCGCGCCGTCTTGCGAGAATGCAGACACCGCTGTCATTGCAGCTGCTGCCGTCAACAGCAAATGCCGTTTGACTTTTAAAATCATAACCCTGCTTTTCATACCACACATATTTAAAAGTTGAACATGCTTGTTTTCATGGTTTGCCGGCAGCTTTCCGCCAGAGTGGCGGAAAGTCTGACCCGGTCAAACACACAGCCCCACTACACCTTATTCCATATCGCCGCTTTATCCTCATCACTCAGGTGTATGGAGCCATACTTTGCGCATTCAGTCCCGATGCACTCATTGATCGCAGACTGAAACTGCGTACCTTCAAAATCCAGGTAGTCTCTTATCGTCATCTGCAGCAGCAGTACAAGCTCCTGCTTGTCGTAATCCTTTTCATGCGCTTCCTGTATCAGATACGTCAGGTGCTCTGCCAGGCTGTGCTGCTGCCCGGACAAGACCCTGTTTTTCCAAAGACTAACCGGCGGAAAGATCTTTTTTGATCCGGCAAGTGGCTGATCAGCTGTCTGTGCATAATCGATCTGCTCCGGCTCGCTTTGTACTAATGGCTCGTTTGTTACTTTCCGGGGCTCCGCTTGTTTAGCTCTCAAACTCCGCCGAGAACTGATCTTTGCTTTGATTTCCCGGCGGTAAAATCTGGCAACAGCAAACAGGTAATAACCTGCGATCACGGGGCCTGCCACGTAGACATACACGGCCCAGGGGTTGGTCGTAAACATAAAACTAGATCGTTTATGGTTTTAGAATCCAGAATCACATCCATTGCTGCGCTGATCCTGATTGATGGCTACAAAGTAAGCGCGGCAGCCAGCGCCGCAAAAGCGCAACTTTTCTTGCCTCCCCCCTGCGCCTGCCGGTTTGGCACAGTAACCTTCTGATTATCAATAGAAAATAAATCAATATTTTTTCAATCAGCACTGCTTTTAGGCAACAAGACTGAGAAAGTTGCTCCGTTAGCTTCTACTAAACATGTGAAATACAATCAATTATATAAGACACATTGAATTTCATGCCGGAATTGGTGCCTCTTTCAGCGAAAAAATCTCTTATCCCCCGTGTTTTAACCAAAATCACACCCTTTTCAAACATGTAAATTCATCATAATCCTCAACCCACTATACGTTGACTGTCTGACTTTGCGAAAAACACCGGCAGCAAAATAATTTTCTATGTAGCCGATTTCGAAAAAAACAACGATTAGTTTGAGCTCTACTTACCATTCACATAAACTTATCTGACTATGAACATTGATTTTACCAAAGCAAGCTTCCGGGATTTTGAGAACATTCCTGGTCTGGATGCCATTGCAAGAGCAGAAGTATTTTACGACTTTTTAAGGTTCATGAAAAACAGCGGTCACATGAACTACCGCCTGGTCAATCAGTCCGGATGCGGGCCTGAGATGGATGTGATCACCCCCCAAGGCGGCGGATCCGCAGGCAGATATGTAAGTTTTGTTTCCAATGATTATCTGGGCTTCACCCAGCATCCGCTGGTTAAAAAAGCGGTGATAGGTGCCATAGAAAACTATGGTACAGGTGCGGGAGCATCGCCACTGATCGGAGGACATTTTAGTTTTCATCAGCAGCTTGAAGAAAAAATAGCAGCATTTTTCGGACGCAGTAGTGATTCAGCCGTGATCTATACCACCGGCTATACTGCCAACAGTGCCTCACTGCAAAGCCTGCTTTTAAAAGAAGACATCGCCATTGTGGACACGTCTGTACACGCAAGTGTCTACGAAGGTTGTCTTCTTACAAACCGTAAGAGCTTTCTTCATAATGACTTAGAATCATTGGAGCGGATTCTGAACGATGTGCAGAGCCGCTACCGGACTAAAATGGTCATTATCGACGGGGTATATTCACAGGATGGCGATATAGCGCCACTTGACAAGATCCGGGAGCTGACCCACCGCTTTGGAGCCTACCTGATGGTGGATGACGCTCACGGCATTGGTGTACTCGGAGAGACTGGTCGTGGGGCCATGGAGCTTTACGGGGTTATGGACCAAGTAGACCTTATTACCGGCACTTTCAGTAAAACCTTTGCCGGGCTTGGCGGTTATGTGATCGCTCCACCCAAGGTAGCGGCTTTCCTTAAATTTCAGTCCCGGCAGCATATATTCTCGGCAACTTCAACACCAGCCGTAGCAGGCGTCATCAAGGCAATTGAGCTGATTGATCAGGAGCCGCACTGGAGAGCTAAACTTGCAGAGAACATTGCTTATTTCAAAAAAGGACTGATCAGTCTGGGTATGGATGTCGGAAGCACGCAGTCCGCGATCATTCCTGTTAAAATAGGAAATCCACATAAAACCTCTGATACCGGAACTTTGCTTTTAAAGGCAGGCATTTACACCAACCCGATTCTTTATCCGGCCGTAGCTAAAAAAAATGCGCGTATCCGGATGAGTCTGATGGCAACCCATACCAGGGAGCACCTGGACAAAGCACTGAACGCTTTTGAGGATATTGATAAGGTGCTTCATATCTCAAGAAGGTAAGGCAATGATTCTCACTGATAAAAATAAGTTTCCAAAGTTTCCGCTGAACATGGATATGAATTCAAATTCTGTAAAATTTCTGTTAACACCTACTTTGCATATACAGTCTACGGTAGCCAGGGTCAACTGAATTTCAGAGGTAGTTTTTGAGCATCCAATGGTCAGAGACTACTCCTGAGCCTAGGTTTCCTCTATTTAAAAAGGCCTGCCGACTACTTATTTAGCAGTATTTAATTCACTCAGTATCAAGGATTGTAATTCCGCTTTTGGTAACAGAAGCTGATATTCAGCTACACCTATGGGTTTATTAATATCCTGCAAAGCTATTTCTACATCAAGGTGGTCTTTATCTGCGCAGAGAATGATGCCGATGTTTTCACTTTCTTCCAGACGGTCGAGCAGCGATAGATACAGATTCATTTTTCCTACATATTCCACTTTAAAACTTCCGATTTTAAGCTCGATTGCCACCAGCCTGAAGCCCTCTGTGAAAAAAAGCATGTCAACAAAATATTCCTTTGCATTGTAATCCAGGCGGTACTGGTTGCCGATAAAGCTAAATCCTTTACCCAATTCCAATATAAAGGATCTGATCTTGCCGATAAGCCTGTTTTCTAATTCCAGCTCTTTGACAGGTTCTGTAATACCCAAAAAGCCCAGATTGTAGTGCTCCTAAAAACTTCGTTGGCCTATTCAGCATGTGCCTCGTGAAGCGTATGATCAAATTATGCGTTTTGATCTGCTTTTGTGCCTGGCTATAACTGTCCATCTTGATGGCATTGAGTAGCAAATCTCGTGACCAGCCTTTTGTAAGGGTTTCGTTAGCGTAGAATTGGGCTGCTTCCAAAGACTGTAACTTGCCCATTAATAACAGGTTATGCCCAAGGGTAAAACTGATACAGCTTGTAGCAGTTTTGTATCTGCCTGATAATAACGCTCATAAAAGCGCTTCATATTCCAAAGGTTTCGCGGTCACAAACCCATCTCCAGAAATTCGTTTTTCAGGTCTATGGATAATTGTTTCACAACGCCGCTACCATAACCTTCCTGCAATTGTTTGTCAACCGGGCGGCCGGCACCGAAGTAATTTACCCAGATTCCAATAAACGGATTGCGTGCTGCTGTTTACCTGCTTGGCAATTAAAACCCGAGCCGTACGGATCTGGTTAATCGCCTGCCTTAACATTTCTCCGTACTCCGCATCGTCCAGCTGCGGTGATGTTGGTTTATCTTACTCATAGGCTGTTAATCTTTATATCTTATACCATTCGGTTATTTTTCAAGCGGGATCATGTCTTACATTTCTTTCATCACTGCCAGCTCAATTAACTGAGGGTCTTTCCTGCATAAATCAAAGGGTACCGAAAATTCTGTGCATTTTTCTTGCTTCAAAGATCATCAATGTTTGAACAAAAGTAGAGTAAACAAATTTTTTATTCCGGAAGCTCTTTGCTTAATTACCGCCTGAAACTAAAATAAACTGTAAGTGTTGCCAACTTTTGATCTTCTATACCTGAAGAGAATCAGGAGATTTATATTCTTGAAATAAAACGTTTCGATATGCCATTAGACGCTACCAAATCTAACGTTTACAAATGGATGCTGATAGACAAGAATAATTTAAAGATAACACCGCTGGAATTTTTATCTATGACGTCCATTGACTTGACCGAAGAACGATTTTTCCGCCAGGGCTATCTGTCATTCGATTCAGACCAGGCGATCTACATTAGGGAATCAAGCTCGATACAGAATATTTTGAGAAGAAAAGAGATTAACGGTCTTCCCGAGTCGATAGTTGGTTTTATACAAAAGAAACTGTTATAGCGAAGCGGATGATGTTACAGGTGTTTTAGAGCCTCGTTCACAACTTATATTGCGATTCAACTCTAAATCAAACCAAAAAAATGCGGTTGCAAATAAAAATAGATCATTGCATATCAGCGAATAAAGTAAACTTGCTAATCTAATGGTAAGTCACCGTCATAATCGAAAAAATCTTTCGATTTTACCCCCAATGCTGACGCCAGTTTAAATAACGATTTGATGGCAATGTTTTTGCCATGCTCAATCCGACTAATATCGCTATTGTCTATACCAGAGATAACTTCTAAATCCAATTGAGTTAATTTCCTAAATTTTCTCAGTTGTCTTATCCGTTTTCCCAGCTTTACAAGTTCCTCGTTTTCGTCTTCCTCCATCACTCATATTTAAGTGAGCAAAATGGCGCAGAAAATCGGTTTAAAATTTGGGTTAAAACCCAAATTTTAATATATTTGTGATGTGACTTAAACAGTTTATAAAATTTCATCACATCAAAAAACATACAAGCATTTGTTTAGGCCTCAATTATAAAACCAGCACTAGCGAAAAAATGACAGAAGTTTTACGCTTTGGATTTGTCTTAATTAAAACTGATGTTCGAGATCTACTAGAATCCAAATGTGCAAACTGAGTCATGCCCTTTAAGGCACGACAAACATTTTTCGTAGCTCAACTAGTCGAATGCCTTTTGTTTAACGCTGTTTTCAGCACAAACTAAATAGCGTATGAGTAATCGCCTTCTTTACAAACTGATTATCCGCAAGCCTCAGTGAGCTCGTTGTTTTAGCGCTTCCGGCTTAACCTGTGCTCGATTCTATCCTGAATCGTGGTGTCTCGCTATGCTTTTTACTTCTGCTTAACTAACGGCAGAGACTCTGTTTTTTCATTTACTTTCAAATTTTGTTGCAATGAACGCCCGTTTTTGCTCCCCAGGCAGAATACTGCCGTATCTTTTCTATTTCTCACTGCTCTACCTGTTGCTCTGGTGCTGGAAACCGGTGAGGGCACAGAGTGCCGTGAATTACAAACCACTGCAAATCGGTGATACCGTGCCGGATGTAGTGATTAAAAAGGTCCTGCACTACAAAACGCCAACGGCCAGGCTTTCTGATTTTAAAGGGAAACTATTGATTCTGGACTTCTGGGCGACCTGGTGTGCGCCTTGTGTCTACATGATCCCACGCATGGATTCTCTCCAAAAGCAGTTTGAAGGCAGGGTTCAGTTTCTGGCTGTGACCTCCGAAAATGAGAAGGCAGTTACTAATTTCAGAACCAAATACCTCAAACGTCACCCTAAACGTATAGTCCATCCGGAAGTGGTAGGCGACTCTGTTTTACGAAGACTTTTTTACCATAATGCCCTGCCTCATTACGTCTGGATTGATCAGGTTGGCGTTGTCAGCGCTGTAACGGAAATGGCTCAGATCACAGCCGAGAACATCAGTGCATTCCTTGACAAAAACAGCACTGAGCTTAAAGAAAAGAAGGATGAAAAACGGATTGCCTATGATGGCACCCGCCCTTTTCTGGTCAACGGAAACGGTGGTGATGGCAGCGGTCTGCTCTACCATTCACTGCTCAGCCGCTATACCCCCGGACTAAAAAGAGGATTTTCTTACAGACCCGATGAAAAGCTCGGCAGAAGGATCACTGTAACGAATTGCAGCCGCCTATGGCTCTATAAAATCGCATACGCCAAACCCGGCCAGTGGTTTGATGAAGCTAATGTGATCATTGAATCAGCGGATTCATCTGCGCTTACAACCGAGCTACACGGGCAAAATTACATCGACTGGCTAAAAGATAATAACGGGTTCTGCTATGAGCTGATCGTGCCTGCCGCGATCCAGGATAAAACCAATGCGTTGATGCAGCAGGATCTGATCAACCTTTTCCCCCAGTATAAAGCCAGTGTGGAAAACCGTATGAAACGCGGCCTTGCGCTGATCCGGCTTGAGAATACGCCGAATCTGCTGCCAGCGTCCCAGGGAGGCAAAAAGGAGATGAAAATTGACCGGTTCGGATGGGAGATAAGGAATGCAACCTTGAAAAGCGTTTTAGAACGCTTTAACAAAACCCAGAGCTATTCGCTACCTCTGATGGATCAGACCGGGATCAAAACGCCGGTTGACCTGAGCATCTCAGTTGACATGTCCGATCTGGCCGCTACCAATACAGAGCTTTCGCGTTACGGGCTTAAACTGATCGAAAAACAGTTTGAGCAGCCCGTCCTGGTGATTGCCGACAATAAAAAGCCCACAGCCCACTAAGCACATTTTTCTGACACTCCTATGAAAAAAGTTTTAAACCTTGTCCTGTGCACTTTGCTTTCCACAGCCTGCTTTGCCCAGCAGCTGACAGTAAGAGGCAAAGTATTATCCTTGGAGGATAAATCCCCGCTCGCTGGTGCATCTATTGTTCACAAAGCAAGTCTGCAAGGCGTTTCCACCGACTCGTCTGGTCATTTCCGCATCGTCATACCGGCATCCGACCCGATATTGGTTGTGTCTTTTATCGGATACAACAAAAAAGAAATTGTAGCTACCGGGTCTTCGCCGCTTCTGGTCGAGCTGGAGCCAGACCCTAATCAGCTTGGAGAAGTGATCATTTCAAGCGGATACCAGCAGCTTCCCCGGGAGCGGGCAACAGGCTCCTTTGTGCAGGTGGACAACCAGCTTCTTAACCTGCGGGTCAGTCCCGATATTATCAGCCGGCTGGAAGATAACGTACCCGGTCTGGTCTTTAACCGGAGTGGTGCACAGCGCTCCGGCGCGCAGAGCGCCATCAGTATCCGCGGGCAAAGCACGCTATTCGGAAGGGAAGATCCTTTGATCGTACTGGACAATTTTCCATATACGGGTGATCTGGCTTCGATCAATCCCAATGACGTCGAGAGCATGACGATCTTAAAAGATGCGGCGGCAGCTTCAATCTGGGGCGCACAATCTTCAAACGGTGTAATTGTCATTACCACCAAGAAAGGAAAATTCAACCAGCCCGTTCAGGTATCTTTTAATGCCAATGTGACCGCCGCCCAAAAGCCTGATCAGTTCTACCTGCCCCGGATAGGCAGCTCAGATTATATTGATATTGAGAAAATGCTTTTTGGGAGAGGTTACTATAACACCTTTGAAAACGATGATGTTAAAACAGCGTTCACCCCGGTCGTAGAACTCCTCATCGCGGAAAGAGATGGTAAAATCACAGTTGAACAGACCAATGCTCAGATCGAAGCGCTTCGAAAAAACGATGTGCGAAAAGATATTGAAAGGTATTTGTACCGCACAAGTCTGAACCAGCAGTATGCGGTCAACATCCGTGGAGGGAGTGCTTCCAGTAAGTATTTCGTTTCGGCGGGTTATGATAAAAACCTGGCCGCACAGCTTGGTAATTCCTTTAACAGGGCCACAGTCAACATTAACAATACTTTCTCTTTGCTCAAACAGAAACTGGAAATTACCACAGCGCTTTATTACACCTCCTCTAAAAATACCAGCAACGCGGTTTCAGCCGCCGAGATGAATATCTCCAATGGCAAACCGCTTCCACCCTACATGCGACTTGCGGATGATGCGGGAAATCCTGTAGCCGTGACGCATACCTACCGCGACAGTTTTATAAATACTGCTTCGCAGCAGGGCCTTCTGGACTGGACCTACAATCCGCGAAATGAAATCAACGCCAATGACAATACCACCCGGCTGAATGATTACCGGATGAATCTGAATGCTGCGTACCGGATCGGCCAGAGCATCACTTTGCAGGCGCTTTACCAGTATTCGGGCAGCTCGAATCTAGCGCGTAACAGGCAAAGCAAAGACAGCTGGTATACCCGCGATATGATCAACCGGTTTACTATTGTAAATGCCGATGGCACACTGACAAGACCTGTCCCCGTGGGCGATATTCTGGATATCAATCAGGTGTCCTCAGCCGGACACTCGCTTCGTACGCAATTGAATTACAACAAAGATTTCGGTAAGGCCGGTAATCTTACTGCGCTGGTTGGGGCAGAGATCCGGGGAATGAACACCCAGGGATATTCGACGGTTTACTACGGATTTGACAATGAAATGGCAACCAGCAGCGTGGTTGATTATCTTTCCTATTTTAAATCCTACGTGAACCCTTCCTCTGCCTATAACCAGATCCCTTCTTATGCTTCGTTAACGGATCTGACCGACCGTTACATTTCCTATTACGGAAATGCGGCATACACCCACAGCGGCAAGTATACCGTCTCGGCCAGCGCCAGGCTTGACCAGTCCAATCTGTTTGGTGTGAAAACAAATCAGAAAGGTGTACCACTGTACTCGGCAGGATTTGCCTGGAAACTTTCAAGTGAAAAATTTTATGGTCTGAACTGGCTTTCTTACCTGAACCTGAGAACGACCTATGGCTACAACGGAAACATTGACAAATCGCTTTCTGCTTACACTACCGCCAACTTTTTTGGTGCTTCCTCGCTGACGGGTCTTCCTTATGCGGTGGTTGCTAACCCGCCTAACCCTCAGCTGCGTTGGGAACGCACCAGGATCGTAAATTTTGGTCTGGATTTCAAAACGAAGAATAACCGTATCTCAGGGGCCGTGGAATACTACCTAAAAAAAGGGATGGACCTGATCGGTGATACACCTTTCGCGCCACAGACAGGTATTACTACCTTCCGGGGCAATACCGCCAATACCAAAGGGAACGGTTTCGAGCTGAACCTGACCAGCCAAAACCTTCGAAGAACCCTGGGCTGGCAAACCACTTTTATTTTAAGCTATGCAAAAGACAAGGTGACCCGGTATCTGGCCAAACCCACCTCGGTTGCCGGGTCTTATCTGACAACCTCTTCGGTGGTACCCACAGAAGGCAAACCCCTGTATGCTGTATACAGCTACCCGTGGGCCGGGCTGGATCCTGCCACCGGTGACCCGCAGGGTCTTTTGAACGGAGAAGTCAGTAAAGATTATCTGGCCATTAAATCATCCACCACCCTGGATCAGCTTCAATACAACGGAACGCTGCGTCCGCTGGTTTTCGGAGCTATCCGCAATACGTTTACCTACAAAGGGCTTTCTTTATCTGCCAACATCAGCTACCGACTGGGATACTACATCAGGACCCCATCGGTTAATTACGCAGAGATCCTCAGGGGCGAAGGTGGTCATGCCAACTACAATCTCCGCTGGCAGAATCCGGGGGACGAAAATCTGACCCACGTTCCTTCTATGCCGCTGGTGAACAACTCTGCACGAAATGAATTCTATACCTACTCGTCGGTTCTGGTTCAGAAGGGAGATCACATCCGTTTGCAGGATATCAACCTGAGTTATTCCCTTAGCAAAAGCACTTCTGGTTGGTTGCCCGTACAGGCAGCGCAGTTTTATCTGTATGCGAATAACATCGGGATCATTTACAAAAGGACCCGCTCAGGTCTGGACCCGGATTATTTAAACTCACCGCCTGCTGCACGAAGTTTGGCAGCGGGTATAAAAGTGGACTTCTAACAGATGAATCTATGAAAAAGAAAATAGTATACTTTTTGATTGCGGCTGTTTGCTTGTCTGGATGCACGGCCGACTATCTGGACAAAAAACCAAGTAAGTCACTGGTTGTACCCACAAGCATGGTGCATCTGCAGGCACTGCTCGACGGTGTGTCCAACTCGATGAATACCGCGCCGGGAATCCAGGTGCTGGCCACTGATGAATTTTATCACCCTGAATCCAACCTGGCAAACATCCCATTTCTGGACCGCAACAGCTACACCTGGGCCAAAGACATCTTTGAAGGAAATGGTGTCCGCGACTGGGAGTATCCCTACAAACAGATCTTTAACGCCAATATCGTTCTGGACGGGCTCAGTAAAATAAGCCGTGATCCGTCGAATGCCAAAGACTGGGACCAACTCCAGGCCAGTGCGCTTTTCTACCGTGCCAATGCGCTCTTTAACCTGGCCCAGGTATTTGCAGCTCCTTATGATCCATCCACCGCATCCGCGCTGCCGGGAATACCCGTCAGGCTTTCCATGGATGTTAATGAAACCGTTGGACGGGGCACTTTGCAGCAGACCTATGATCGCATCATCGGAGATCTGATTGAGGCTGAAACGAAGCTTCCAGCGCAGGTAAGTTATATCAACCGGCCGTCACAGCCTGCTGTCACGGCTCTTCTGGCTAGGATCTATCTGAGTATGCGCGATTATGATAAGGCGACAGAAATGGCATCACGGTGCCTGCAGCTTCACACCAAACTACTGGATTACAACACGCTCACCCCATCGGCTGCACGGCCCCTGCCGGCTCCCTTTTCGGGCGAAAATCCTGAGATCATCTTTTACAGTACGCTGCAGTCCTATTCCACCATTGTCAATTCAGCACTCTCCGGTGTCGATTCGGTTTTGTTTAAAACATATGATGCTGATGATCTTCGAAGAAGCTGCTATTTTGTTGCCCGGGCGAATGGGCTGTTCGGATATAAAGGAAGTTATGTGAACGCTGTCACGCTGTTCGGTGGTCTGACCACTAGTGAAGTATACATGATCAGAGCGGAAGGCTACGCCCGGCAGAATAAAACCGGCCTGGCCCTTGCGGACCTGAATACGGTTCTGGCCAAACGGTTTAAAACCGGCAAACTTGTAGCTGTCAATTCTACGCCAGAAAATATTCTCGATCTGGTTTTACTGGAAAGAAGAAAAGAACTTTTCGCGCGCGGTCTGCGCTGGTCTGATCTGCGAAGACTCAATAAAGAACCAGAACATGCCATTACCATAAAACGAATCTTTGCCTCATCAGAGCTGACTCTGCCTGCTAACGATAGCCGCTACGTTTTCCCGATTCCAGATGATGAGATCCGGAGCAGTGGTATTGAACAGAACCCGAGGTAAACAGAAAATTCCAGACAAGCCATGGCCTGTCTGGAATTTATCGATTGTTCAAAAAATTATTGCGGAACAAATCCCGTTTCAACAGTAGCCGGAATAGCAGCGCTTTCATTTTCAGCTTCAGTATGCTCCCTTGGGTCATAACCATCAGCAAAGCTGGCTTTACAAAGTTTATCCGAAGCCTCACATTCCGCCGATGTCAGAGGCTGCCATTGCCCCTCGTCCTGTGCATCCTGCGCTACGCGTTGCCACTGGGTGATCAGCGCATTCCCGGGCTGTTTTGGGCTTTGCGTTGCAACGGCCATACCTCCGCCCAGCAGTAATGCGGCAGCCAATAAGTAATCAATCTTTAACTTTTTCATGATTTCAAATTTAAAGGTGAAAAGGATAAATTACTGCTTACTCTGTTTTCAGGTTTTCAGCAGGCCATGTTTGATCACAGTTTATACTCAGATCAGCATAGTCATTCCCTGGCATCCATATGGCAGACATCCCGTCCGGGCATACAGATGGCTAATATTTTTTGGAATGTGTCATTGCATCTTAGAAGTGTGCAATCTGACAGCCAGAATAGATATGATCAGAAAAAAGAGATTAAAAAAGAAATGCGTCGAAAAGCTCATGGATTTGGCGATTCCCGCACAATTACAAGGAATTCTGTCAAATACATTCAAAAGAACCAAACCTATGTAACCGGTAAAAAGTAGCATAAAGAACACGGAACCATAAAGGCCCATCCATCGGGTGCGCTCAAAAATCAGAAGAAAGGTTATCACAAGTTCGCCATAGGGAATGAGCCACATTAGTGGCAACACTGACCAATCCGGAATATTCTGATTGGCCAACTGTTTGCCAAATTCTTCCATATCCAGCAGTTTGCTGATAGCCGTATAGAAAAATAGCAAAGCAAGCACAGCGGTTGCGGAACGCAAAAAAACTGCTTTGAACTTTTGTTGGGAAACCAGCCTATGATTTGAAATTGATTCCATGGTCTGACGTGCGTTATGATTTATTCTCGCATTCCTTTAACCGGCATTTTTCTTCCGGTCTTAATTACGATATAAAGCTACCACTGTGGCCGCCGGTCACATAGACTGAACCCGGGACAAATTTTGTCTCTCTATACTATTTGAGAATTACGTTTTTTTGTTAGTACGATCTATTTCCTGCCGCGGATTTCGCTTATCCGTTTGGGAGAAGTGCCCAGATAGTGCGCTACATCCTGCACCGGAATACGATTTACCGGAAAAATTGTTTCGAATTTCTCATAAGCCTGGTTTAGTGGCAGATGCAAAAGATGGGCTAAGACTTCTGATTTATCCCGGTCCTTTTGGAAAATGATACTTTTGAGCGTTTGTGCTTCTCTGAAATGCCTGAGCGCATATCCAATGTTATTATCAGGCAATGACAAAAGGGTTGTATTCTCCAGCATGATCAGATAATCTGCCGACGGAATACCTTTATATGCATTTGATTCGATGAGAATTATTTCATCCTCATGCCAAAAACGTGTTACGCGCTCTTTACCATCCTGATCAAAATAAGATGCTTTCAACATCCCTTTTTCCACATACCATACACTCGAACTACGCAGGGTATCCTTCAAAGGCTGACCTTTCTTAAAGCTGTACTCCTGTGTCTGCTTTGCAAGAAACTGTTGAAAATCATCCGAAATAGAATGACGTGAGGAAAGATATGAGATCAAATTTTCTGTATTCATGGGTTGGAAAGTTATATCATATCAATTTTCTTTATGGCTGCTATTGTCTTTTCCATCATGACAATCACTGCTTTTCTATCCTTATCCTCCGTAGCATAAGATCTTTTACGAACACTATCCCAGGAAAGGTCGTCTCTTTCGGTAGATGACAATAATGGAATAAGGGCCTTAAAAACAGAGTGAACAGAGCCGCGCTCCAAAATACCGGTGTATACAAATGCTCTCAGCAGGATAGCAATCTGGTCCGAATTCAGTGATAGCCTAATTTTCAGATCAGCCGGTTTTGTTCTTTCAGGTAGCTTTTTGACTTCAAGCGGACTGACATCCCACTGAAATTTCTTTTCCAGATAATTAATCTCCTGTGCAAACCAGTTTCCAACTACATTTTTGACGCCTTTGTAATTTGGATTTAACCTCACTCCCGGTTTAAGATGCATTTGGTTGAACTCCTTATAAGCAAGCAGTAGCTGGTCCAATTTATCCGTAACCGAAACAAAGGAGTTGATCCTGCCTGCTATCTTTTCTGTGTAGTAATTCAGATAGGCCTTTTTATTGAAATTCCTGTAAATCAGCAGCTCAATGATTGCGTTGTAAAGCGCTTTTTCCCCCTTACAGGATGCAATTTCTTCAAGTCCTCTGACAAGTTCTTTTTTATACACGACTTCCCGAAAAGTGACCCGGCGGCCCTTTTCTTCGCTTGTAAACTTATAGAGCGTATCAAATACAATATCGATGAGCTTTTTATCACTGATCTTTCGTCCAATTTTCGCTTTAAGCTGATCCACCCTGATTTTCAATTCCTCTCTGGTCATGTGCAGGTACGTGGTCGGAATCCACTCATCAAGTCCAAGAAATTTCAGATATCTTCCCTCAATAAAAGATAGTAGTTCATCGAGTTGCTCCTGAATAACACCCGATAGAACTTTAAGCTCCTGCACGCCAGCCGGAATCTGATTATTGTTCTCACAGGCCTGATCAAGCAGGATGATCAGATCAGAATGGTAGCGCCGGACAAGCAGCTTTATCTGCGTGTGATTCCTGAGTGCGTATACCTCTCTTTTAAGCTGAACCTTAATTTTCTCTTTTTCTTCATCCGCCCTTTTCAGAATGGAGTCAGCCTGAGCCTCCGTAATAGCTGTTACATCGGTTTTTGCCGGATTTAAAGTGATACAAACCAGCAAATCATACCATTCAAGAGAATATGGGTGTTGCATGTGATTGTTGATTAAAGTTGCCAAAATCTGCCACTTTTCTTAATTAAGTGTCAATTTGACGATAAACTTATTGCACATTAAGTAGAATATCGGCTACATAATAATTTTTTTATTAAATTAGCTTAACAGACTGTCATAGTGCTGATTACAATCATCTGACACCATTTAACTCTTCACAACCATGGAAGATATAATCAGAAGAAACAGAAAACAGACAGAGCAACGGCTTATTGCAGCAGCAGGCGAAGTGTTTCGCACCAATGGTTATGCTGGAATTAAGCTTAACAAAGTCGCCCGGCAGGCAGGCGTCCAGAAGAACCTGATATACCGCTATTTCGGAAGCGTTCAGAAGCTTTTCAGAGAGTACATATTAAAACAGGATTACTGGAGCTTTTATCATAAAAACCTTGATAATATTCTGGAAGAAAATCAGCAGGATTCCGGTAGAAACCTGGCAAAAAATGTTCTGGAAAAACAACTTGATTATTTTTATTCCAATTCAGAAATGCAGCAGGTGATCCGCTGGGAGATCTGCGAGAAGAATGAAATTTCACGGGGTATATCCGATGCCCGCGAAAGGCTTGGAGAAGAAATGTTGGGCCTGACAGACCCGTATTTTAGAGGCTCCAAAGTAAATTTCCGTGCGTTGTTAGCATTACAAATTGCTGGCATTTACTATTTTGTCCTTCATGCAATGATAAACGGAAGTACCTTCTGTGGCATTGACATAAATAAAGAAAGCGACATGAAAGAGCTTCACAGAACGCTCAAACAGGTAATCGACTGGGCCTACGAAAAGGCTTCCAACTGAAAACAGGTAATATCATAAACTCTATACGAAATCTGGCCCGACAGTCTGCCCTTGTGATCGTTTATGGTCACAAGGGATTTTTTTACCACTAAAAAACCCCGATAAAACCTGCTACCGGTAAGTATTACGCTTGACTTTATCAATGTCTTTAAGACGCCAGCCGCACGTTTGCCAGTCAGTCAACCGAAAGTTACGAAGCAAAAAATGACGGCCGCAAGCCTGCACTTCGTCATCCGGCTATTTACCACCGCTTCCAGCAGCCCGCCTTAAAACGCCGGATGGGCTTGCATCCAAGGGTTAAACCCCGTCATTTTTTCTTCGTGAGAAAGCAGCGATTGCCTTTGGCACCAAGCCAGGCCCTGTTTACTTAAATGTTTTTCACTCATGAAAACCTCAGTTGAATTTCGCATTTATGTTGGTACTTACGCTAAGTACAATGACGGATCGCTTTTCGGAAAATGGATGGATCTCTCAGATTATATTGATCTGAACGATTTCTACGAAGCTTGTTTAGAACTTCATCAGGATGAAGAAGATCCGGAGCTTATGTTTCAGGATTGGGAATACATTCCGGATTTTTTGATTTCAGAAAGCAGTCTGAATGAATATACTTTCCGGTACATGGAAGAAGTCACCGGTATGGATGATGACAGAGCCAGAGCGCTTGAAATCTACTGCAAGGATATAGCCAGCTGGCCCGATAATGAAAAGGATTTCGAAGAAATACTCCAAGAATTCAACGAGTCCTATCAGGGATACTTTGCAGGATCGATGAAAGATCCGGCAGAAGAATTCGCCTACCAATACATTGAAGATACCGGAATGCTATCAGACGTACCAGAACTACTTCAGAGATACTTCGATTACGAAGCCTTCGGAAAAGATCTGTTTATGGATGGGTACTCCGAATTTGAAGGACACGTGTTCAGTAGCTACTAAATTAAAAGGGCTCCGGCCCTTTTTTTGCTCCTGATATTACTTTTCATAAGTTAGCGCAGTACCGTTTTAGTTAAATTAGTTTTAGTCATGTAGGTATGTATACCCTAGAAATCAAGGAAATAGCAAGAAAATAGTTCTCTAACTATGGGTTCAGCCTCATCGGACATCTCAACCACATCGGTTAAAACACCGGCCTTTTAAACAAAGCACATTCGGACGTTTAAACAAAGACGCCTCAGAACATCCGCCCTACTTTTGTTCCATCAATAACATTTAAAATTTAAAAGAATGGAACAAAACAATTATCAGGGAGCATTGCAAAACCCAACGGGTTCTGGCTTCAACGCAAGATCTACAACCAATGATGTTATCAAAGGAATTGACCTTACCGGGAAAATCGCCATCGTAACCGGGGGCAACACCGGTATTGGTTTGGAAACCACCAAAACGCTGGCAGCAGTCGGGGCGACAGTAATTGTGCCTGCAAGAGATACCGAAAAAGCAAAAAGGAATCTGGAAGGCATTGCCAACGTAGAATTGGAAACAATGGATTTAATGAATCCAGATTCCATTGATGCGTTTGCTCGAAAATTTCTTGCTTCCGGCAGGCCACTTGATCTACTTATCAACAATGCGGGTATTATGTGGGTGCCTTTGCGTAGGGACAGCCGTGGTATCGAATCACAGTTAGCCACCAATTATTTAGCACAATTTCAATTAACCGCAAGGCTTTGGCCAGCCCTGAAAAAAGCCAATGGTGCAAGAGTGATTAATGTATCCTCACACGGACATCAATTTGCTCCATTCGATTTTAAAGACCCTAATTTTCTCAATAGGGAATATGAAACGCTGCAGGCTTATGGGCAATCAAAAACGGCCAGCAATCTGTTTGCCCTTGAGTTGGACAATCTTGCCAAAGCATTTGATGTACGGGCTTACTCGTTGCACCCGGGTTCTATTGCTGGAACAGAACTCGGTAGAGAAGCATCCCTGGAACTATTTCAAAAAATGGGTTTCCTTGATGCAGACGGCAATCTGTTACCGGAAGTAGCAGCATCGTTAAAAACAATTCCACAGGGTGCAGCCACGACTGTCTGGTGTGCCACCAGTCCCCTGTTGAACAATGTTGGTGGTGTATATTGTGAAGATGCTGATGTGGCCGAAGTTGCTTCTGACACTTCCATGTCCAATGGTGTAAAACGTTACTCAGTGGATGAAGATAATGCTAAACGGTTGTGGACATGGAGCGAAGCCATGACAGGTATCACATTCAACCTAATTTAACCCACTTTAAATACTGAAATGAAAAGTTTGAAAGATAAAGTTGCCGTCATTACGGGCGGCAACAGCGGCATCGGGTATGCCACAGCAAAGGCGCTCCATGAAGACGGAGCAAGAGTGATCATCACGGGCAGACGGAAAGAAGCGATTGAAAAGGCAGCATCAGAACTCAAAGTCCGTGGTTTGCTGGCAGACCAGTCCAACTTATCAGATATTGAAAGGCTGGTATTGGATGTGAAAGAGCAATTCGGGAAAGTAGATATTTTGCTTATCAATGCAGGTATCACAAAGTTTGCACCGATTGAAGTCATGACAGAAAATATGCTGGACGAAGTAATGAATGTCAATTTCAAGGGAGCATACTTTACATTAAGTAAATTTATTCCAATCCTCCATGATAGTGCCTCGGTTATATTTTTGTCATCAACATCTGCTACTATTTCCCCACAAAACGCGTCTGCCTATGCGGCAAGCAAAGCAGCTATCAACGCCGTTATGAAAATTGCAGCCCTTGAATTGGCCTGCCGAAAAATTCGTGTGAATGCGGTGAGCCCCGGTCCCGTCGCTACCGAAATTATGAGTAAACTGGGGTTGGATGATTCTATTGAAGCTCAAATAATAAATAGCATTCCTTTGTCAAGATTGGGCAGGGCAGACGAAGTGGCAGATTTGATTACTTACTTATCGGGCGATCATGCTTCATTTATTACAGGCTCAAATTTTCTGATTGATGGCGGGCAGTCCCTATGGGTGCATTACAAACTGTCGCTATGCTGCAATTTTTTGTCGTTGATATGGCTCTATATGTTGTCTAACAATATCCCAACGGTTGCTCATCGAGCAAACGCGTAGATTTAATACACGCTGAGCTCCAG
>Ga0209958_1001267_pt1 | contig 21236 bp, 18 predicted proteins | sample ThiBio_inoc_plan_FD_183942 | JGI IMG/M metagenome (GOLD analysis project Ga0209958, IMG submission 183942) | Wastewater bioreactor microbial communities from Cape Town, South Africa - Thiocy_inoc_plan (SPAdes) | ecosystem: Engineered > Bioremediation > Thiocyanate > Unclassified | place: South... | reverse complement strand
TTCCCCGCGATCCAGTGCGTCTGGCCCGACATGGAGGGACGCTTCCCGGACGAGCCCGACGCCCCGGACGCGCTGCGGGAGGCCCAGCCGCTGCTGGACGACTGACGATCGGCCCGCCTCATCGCGATGCGACGCGATCCCCCCGGCCGCGGAACGGGTCGAACTGGCCGCGGTCGCGCTTGAGGGCTTCGAAGGCCTCGAGCCGGGGGCGAAGCTCGGCGAGGATCTCGTCGAGCGACCAGACCTGGTAGTCGTGCCCGTCGAAGCCGACGTCCAGGGCCGGCCAGGCGTCGCGGTCGCGGATCGGGTGGGCGTCGGGCGTCCGCTGGTAGAGCGCGTGGACGTGGCCGTAGAGGTGGACGTTGGGCTCGGCGACGCTCGCGTGGTGCTGGCCGTTCCACGTCACCATCGGGTAGTGGTTCAGGGTCAGCTTGACGCCCCGGTCGCGGACCTCGACCTGATGATGGGCCGAGGCGAAGAGGTCGCGGATCTTGGGGTCGTCGTGGTTGCCCCAGACCAGGTGGACGGTCCGGCAGCGGATCATGTCGCGGAACGCGCGGGCGTTGGCGAGGTAGTCGCTCCGGCCGAAGGCCCAGTCGCCCAGGCACCAGAGGACGTCCCCCTCGCGCACGCGGGCGTTGATGTTGTCGGCGAGCGTCCGGTTCATGCGGTCGACGGATTCGTCGCTCACGCGGAACGCCGACGCGTCGCGGCCGGACTCCTCCAGCGCCAGGAACGCCTCGCGGTCGGCCTCGGTCATGAGGGCGAGCCGCCGGGCGTACTTCATGATGTTGCCGTGGAAGGCGTGGGGGTCCGAGCAGTAGTAGTTCGTCACGAATCTCGATTCCTTCCGGCCCGATTGCCGGTCCTGGGTTCTTCCCTTGGATGTTCGCGACGGACAGGATAGCCCCTGCGTCGGTTCGGACGCAAGCCGGCCCGGCCGCATCGGCCGGATGTTGATCGGGGATGGCCGTCGACCTACGATGGCGGCCGAATCACGCCCGCTCTCCCGGGGAGGATCGCATGACGAAGCTGCTCGCGCCGACGGTCGCCGGAATCCTGATCCTGTTCGCCGCCGCCCGGTCCTCGCCGGCCTCCGAACCCCCGGCCGCCCCCCCGGACCGCCCCACGTTCTGGATCATCCCCCACACCCACTGGGAGGGGGCCGTCTTCAAGACCCGCGAGGAGTACCTGGAGGTCGGGTTCCCGAACATCCTCAAGGCGTTGAGGGCCCTGGGCGAGCATCCCGACTATCGGTTCGTGCTGGACCAGGTCGCCTACGTCCGGCCGTTCCTGGAGCGGCATCCGGACCGGGCCGAGGAGCTCAAGAAGTACGTCGCCGAGGGCCGGCTCCAGATCGCCGGGGCGCTCGACGTCATGCCCGACGTCAACATGCCCGGCGGCGAGTCGTTCGTCCGGCAGGTCCAGTACGGCAAGGCGTACTACCGCGAGATCCTGGGCGTCGACGTGACGACGGGATGGCTCATCGACACCTTCGGCCACCACGCGCAGATGCCGCAGCTCATGCGGCTCGCCGGGTTCGGGTCGTACTGGACCCAGCGCGGGGTCGCCTACCGCGAGCACCCGGCGGAGTTCCAGTGGGAGGGGATCGACGGCACGCGGATCCCCACGTTCTACATGCCGGGGAGCTACGCCCTGATGTTCGGCTCGCCGGCCGACCCGGCGAAGTTCCGCGACTTCATCGTCGGCCGGTTCAACTCGCTCGACCGCAACGCGCCGAGGGCCCACCGCGCGGGGCCCTCGGGGGCGGACGTCGTCCCGCCGGAGCCGCACCAGGTCGCGATGGTGGAAGCCTTCAACAAGTCGCCCGACGCACCCTTCACGGCCCGCATCGGCACGCCCGCCGATTTCGAAGCGGCCATCCTCAAGACGGGCGAGCTCCCCGTCTTCAAGGGCGAGCTGAACCCGATCTTCCAGGGGACGTACAGCAGCCGGATCGAGCTGAAGTCGTGGATGCGGACGATGGAGGCCAAGCTCCTCACGGCCGAGAAGCTGGCGGCCATCGGCGCGACCCTGGGCGTCGCGGCGCACCCGTCGGCCATCTGGCGGGCCTGGGAGCCGACCCTGTTCAACGAGACCCACGACCTGGCCTCGGGCGTCATGACCGACCACGTCCACGACGACGTGATCTCGAACTACCAGCAGTCCGAGCGCCTGGCCGCCGAGCAGGTGACGCGGGGCTTCGACGCTCTCGCCGCCCGGGTCGACACCCGCGGCGAGGGGACGCCGATCGTCGTCTTCAACCCGCTGGCCTGGGCCCGGTCGGACGTGACGGAGGTCGAGCTGGGCTTCACGGCCGGCGGCGCGGGCGGCGTCGAGATCGTCGACGATCGCGGCCAGGTCCGGCCTTCCCAGGTCGTCTCCGCGACCCCGTTCCCCGAGGGGGGCCTGTGCGCCGCGAAGGTCGCCTTCGTGGCCGCCGACGTCCCCTCGATGGGCTATCGGACCTACCACGCGCGGGCCGTCGCGGGGACGCCGCCGGCCGCGGCCCCGGAGCCGGGTAAGCTGGAGAATCGGTTCTACCAGGTCGCGATCGATCCCGGCACGGGCGCGATCAAGAGCCTGCGGGTGAAGGACGGCGATTGGGAGGTCTTCAAGGCCCCGGCCAACGTCGTCGCCCGCCACGAGGACAAGGGGGACGTCTGGGAGCTGTACCGCGGCCTCGACGGCGGCAGCAACGTCGCCATGAAGGACAAGCAGCCCGTCCCCGCCCGGGGCGCCGCGAAGTTCAGCGACGAGCAGGCGGCCGAGCCCGGCGCGGTCGTCGCCGGCCCGGTCTTCACCGAGTATCGCGTCGCCCACCCGTTCGACACCGGCGACTACGCGGCGACCGTCCGCATCTACGCCGACCTCCCGCGCATCGACTGCGCCACGACGCTCGTCAACCGCGAGAAGTACACCCGCTATCAGGTGCTGCTCCCGACGACGGTCGCGGCCGGCAAGCGGACCGACGAGATCCCCTTCGGGGCGATCGAGCGGCCCGAGGGGATCGAGTTCCCGGCGCAGAACTGGGTCGACCTGGGCGACGGCTCGCGGGGGCTGGCCGTGCTCAACGCCGGGCTGCCGGGGCACACGGTCGCGGACGGCACGGTGATGGTCTCGGTCCTCCGCTCGCACAACCTGGGCGCCTACGGCTTCGGCGGCGGGTACGAGCCGGGGATGAGCTCCGAGGAAGCCTTCCTGATCGGCCAGCCGCGGACGGCTCGTTACGCCCTGCTGCCCCACAAGGGGGATTGGCGCGACGCGGGCGTCGCGCGGGCCGGGCTGGAGTTCAACCACCCGCTCGTCGCGCGGATCGTCGCCCCCCACGCCGGCGACCTGCCGCCCGGCCGGGCGCTCGTGGAGGTCTCCGCCCCCAACGTCGTCGCCTCGTCCCTCAAGCCGGCCCGCGACGGCCGGATCGCCCTGCGGCTCTACGAATCGGCCGGCCGGCCGGCTTCGACGACCGTCAAGCTCTCCGCCGACGTCGCGGAGGCGAAAGAGGCCGACTTGCTGGAGACGCCCGGGAAGGCCCTCGACGTCGCCGACGGGGCCTTCCGCGTCGAGCTGACCCCGTTCCAGATCAAGACGATCGTGCTGCGGGCCGGCCCGAGCCGTTGACCCCCCGGGCCGTCAGGCGTGCGAATGCTCCAGGCAGACGAACAGGTTGGCGGCGGCGACGGTCAGCCCGCAGAGGGCGCCGTAGAACGCGCGGAAGGCCCAGGCGTCGGGGGCGTCGGCCGGCTGGACGAGCGTGAGCCCGAAGAAGACCGCGGCCAGGGCCAGCGCGACGGCCGCCGGACCGCGGTAATCCGACCGCGACCGGGCGCCGTCGACGCTCGCCAGCATGGAGCCCAGGGGGAGGATCAGGGCGATGAGCAGGGCGTAAAGGAGGAACATTCCCATCGGCCGGGCTCCTGAACGGGGGACGTGACCTCATCCAACCCGCCCATGCCCGTCGCCCGTCGCGCCGTGCCACCGAATCCGCGATTGGCCGCGGGCTCCCCTGTCGTGTATCCTCGCGGCCGTCGGTCGTGACGATTGCGACGGTGGGAGGGCCCGGTCGGTGGCCATCGCGAAGACGAACGCCGTGCGGCTCCTGGACCGCCTGGGCGTCACCTACGAACTCCGCGACTACGAGGTGGACCCCGACGACCTCGTCGCCGAGTCGGTCGCCCGCAAGGTCGGGCTCCCGCCGGAGCAGGTGTTCAAGACCCTCGTGGCGCGCGGCGACAAGCACGGCGTCTGCCTCGCGGTCGTCCCGGCCGACTGTGAGCTGGACCTGAAGGCGCTGGCGAAGGCCACCGGCGACAAGAAGGTCGACACCGTGCCGCTGAAGGAAGTGGAGCCGCTGACCGGCTACATCCGGGGCGGCGTCACGGCGATGGCCTGCAAGAAGGCGTACCCCGTGTTCCTGGAGGAGACGGCGGAACTCTTCGACGTCATCTCCGTCTCGGCCGGCGTCCGCGGCGTCCAGGTGTTGCTGTCGCCGGTCGACTACATCCGGGCCGTCGAGGCGAAGGTGGCGGCGATCTCTAAGGCCAGGTCCTAAGTGGCGACCGAGGAGACTCATCTTGAGGCCACGATGGATCACAGCCTACCTCGCCTTTCTCTTCATGCTGGCCGTCGACGCCCTCGCGCTCGCGTGTCTAGGAGGTGAACCGATGCGGCCTGCCTGGCCGCCCATTGCGGTCCTGGGCTTTTTCACCCTGCCGGTGCTGTCGCCACTCGTAGCCCTTGTGTACACCCTGGTGGGCCAGGATCGTCCGCCTTCGACGAGAGTCCAGGCAAGGTTGCTTGGATTTTCCCTCGGAGCGATGCCGCCGCTGTTCGTCTTTATCGCCGCCGATCTGGCACGGAGGACGTGCGATTACGATAGCGTCGCGCCGCTGATCGGGCTCTTGTGGATCGTCCACGGCCCAGCATTGCCGATCATGGTCCTTTTCCCCGTCCACGACCCCCACTCGGCAAAGATCCTCACGATCCTGATCCTTGTCGTTTCATGCTCGGTCTGGGGCGGCCTGGGCTACCTCGTCGGTCGTTGGAGCGAAGGTCCGGACGAACCGTGAGCTGAAGCTAGACCGAACCCCCGCGGGCGGATCGTCGTCTGGTAGGTCTTGTCGCGGGCTCGTCCCCCCTCTCTCTCCCACCGAGGTCTCATGGATCACCAACGCCAGAACGAGCTGATCGTCGAGCAATTCTCCGCCCAGGCCGCCCCCTTCGCCGAGTACGCGCCCCATTCCGACGCCGAATCCATGCGGCTCGTCCGCGAGGCCGCGGGGGTCGGCGCGGACGACGAGGTGCTCGACGTCGCCTGCGGCCCCGGGCTGGTCGCCTGCGACTTCGCCCGCCACGCCCGGCGCGTGACGGGGGTCGACCTGACGCCCGCGATGATCGACCAGGCGAGGGCGAGGCAGGCGTCGGAAGGGCTGACGAACCTCGACTGGCGGGTGTGCGACGTCCGCAAGCTCCCGTTCGGCGACGGCTCGTTCTCGGTCGTCTTCTCGCGCTACGCCTTCCATCACATCCCCGATCCCGCCGCCGTGCTGGGCGAGATGGCCCGCGTCTGCCGCCCCGGCGGGCGCGTGGCGGTGGTCGACGTCCATTCCCGGGACCCGGAGCAGGGGGCCGCCTACGACCGCGTGGAGAAGCTCCGCGACCCCTCGCACGCCCGCGCGATCGGCCTCGACGAGTTCGCCGCCCTGTTCGCCGCCGCCGGCCTGGAGGCGGAAACGCCCATCTTCTATGGGCTCGACGTGCGACTTGACGACCTCCTGGCCACATCCCATCCCGACTCCGGCGCGGCCGACGAAGTGCGCCGGACCTTCCACGAAGACCTGGGCGTCGACCGACTCGGCGTGAACGCCCGGGAGGTCGACGGCGCGATCTGGTTCACCTTCCCGATCGTCGTCCTCGTCGGCCGCAAGCCGACCGGCTGATCGCCGATCCTGGCCGCGATCCATCGGGGCGCGTCCCGACGATCATCGGCGGGACGCGGGTCCGTTCGCGCCAGGGGAGCTTCGCCTCGATGAATGCAAGTCGTTGTAATTATGGGCTTTGCATTCGCTGGCGGCTGGCTTCGTTCGTCGTTTTCGAATCGTGGTTTTGACACTCCTTGCGAAACATTAGCGGGATCGATCGGAGACAGTGGCCCGGCCGGCCCGGCCGGGCGTCGAGGGCCGAGGCATGGAGAGGATCGTCTCCCGATGGGTCGCAGGCACCCGGCCGGGCCGGCCGGGCCACTGTCTCTTCCAATGACTTGCATCGATCCCTGGTGGTGTTCAGCCGTCGCCGCGTCGACTCGGCTCGGTGCGCCCGCCGTCGTTCATCCATCGTCCGGGTTGTCAAAGATCCGAACCCCTCCATCTTGCTACGGTCCTCCGGCCCGGCGTCCGGATTTCATGATTCCGACGGACGCTTCCCAAAGACTCGATACGCGACGGGCGGCCGCGGGCCGATTCGCCGCGGATCGGCGTGGCGGACCCGTCGCCCGCCCTGTACGATTTTTGTTGAGCAATCGGGCGGACGGGCGGAATACCCTCGGGGCAGGCGCATGATGCGGGGACGATCTCTCCGGGCGGCCTTGGGATGGTCGGCATGGCTGGGCCTGGCGACGGTCGCCGTCGCGGACGGTCCCGTCGACCCGGCGGCCGTGGAGTTCTTCGAGAAGCGCGTCCGGCCGATCCTGGTCGAGCGCTGCGTCGGATGCCACGGCCCGGAGAAGGCCAAGGGCGATTTGCGCCTGGACTCCCGCGCCGGGGCGATCGCCGGCGGCGCGACCGGCCCGGCCGTCGAGCCGGGCGACGCCGACGCCAGCCCCCTCGTCGAGGCGATCCGATACGAGGGGGACGTCCGCATGCCCCCCAAGTCGAAGCTCGCGCAGGAGGAGATCGACGTCCTGACGCAGTGGGTCGCCAAAGGAGCGCCCTGGGGGCCCGAGCCCGAGAAGGCCGCCGCGGCACCGGTCAAGGGCGCGCTCGACGGCTCGCCCGAGTTCGCCCGCCGCGCGGCCTTCTGGAGCTTCCAGCCGATCCGGGCGGTCGAGCCCCCGGCCGTCGACGGCGACTGGTCGCGCGGGGCGATCGACCGCTTCCTGCTCTCGGCGCTCCGGGCGAAGGGGCTGGAGCCCGCCCCGGAGGCCGAGCGACGCACGTTGATCCGCCGCCTCGCCTTCGACCTGACCGGCCTGCCGCCGACGCCCGCCGAGGTCGCCGCGTTCCTCGCCGACGACGCCCCCGACGCCTATGAGCGCCTGGTCGACCGCCTGCTCGCCAGCCCCGCCTACGGCGAGCGCTGGGCGCGGCACTGGCTGGACCTCGTCCGCTTCGCCGAGACGTCCGGCCACGAGTTCGATTACGACATCCTCAACGCCTGGCGCTACCGCGACTACGTCGTCCGGGCCCTCAACGACGACCTCCCCTACGATCAATTCATCGTCGAGCACCTGGCCGGCGACCTGCTGCCGGAGCCGCGCCGGAACCCGCTCGACGGTTCGAACGAGTCGATCCAGGGGACGGGCTTCTTCTGGCTGGGCGAGGGGGTCCACTCGCCGCTGGACGTCCGCGACGAGGGCGTGCGCCGGGTCGACAACCAGATCGACGTGATGTCGAAGACGTTCCTCGGCCTCACCGTGAGTTGCGCCCGCTGCCACGACCACAAGTTCGACCCGATCAGCACGCGCGACTACTACGCCCTCGCCGGCTTCCTGCGCAGCACGCGGATCCAGCAGGCGTTCGTCGACTCCGACGTCCGCATCGCCCCGATCGTCGCCGACCTGGAGGCGCGGAAGGCGGCGCTGGCGTCCCTGCTGGCCGAGGCCGCGCCCAGGCTCCCGGAGCCTCGGCGTTCGGAGGTGGAGGCTCTCCTGCGAAGGCCGGAGCCCGCCGCCTGGGCCGCGCCGGCGGGGCGGCCGGCCCCCGAGGACCTCTCCACCTGGCGCTCGACCGGCGACGCCTTCGCGGCTCGGCCGGAGACGCCCTTCCGGATCGAGCCCTCCCGCCTCGTCGCCGCGCCGGCCGGCTCGCTGGGCAGCGGGCTCGTGTCGGACCGGCTCCAGGGCGTCGTGCGGTCGCCGACGTTCACGATCGCGGGGCGTCGGCTGCACGTCCTGGCCGGCGGGACCGGGGGGCGGCTCAACCTCGTGATCGACGGGTTCGAGAAGATCCGGGGGCCGATCTACGACGGCCTGACCGTCCCGGTGAACCACCCGCAGGCGCCGCACTGGATCACGCTCGACGTCACGACCTGGGTCGGCCACCGCGCGTTCCTGGAGGTCTGCGACGGCGCCTCGGCCGACTTCGGCGGCGCGACGGCGGAGCCGGTCGACGGCCGCGGCCGGGTCGACGTCCTGGCCGTCCGCGCGAGCGACGACCCGGCCCCGCCCGCGATCGAGGTCCCGGCCGAGGTCGCGGTCGACGCGGCGGCCCTCGTCCGCGACCTGGAGGCCGTCGACTCGCCCCTGGCCGAGCGGGTCGCGACCGCCCTGGCCGAGTATCGCGAGGTCGAGTCGCGCATCCCCGCCCCGGCGCTGGCCCCAGCGGCGATCGACGGCGACGGCGAGGACGAGTTCGTCATGCTGCGCGGCAGCCCGAGAACCCTGGGCGAAGCCGCGCCGCGGAAGCTGCTCGCGGTCCTGGGCGGCGGCGGGCCCTCCCCGGGGGCGGTCGGCAGCGGCCGGCTGGAACTGGCCCGCGCGATGGTCGATCCCGAGGCCGATCCGCTCATCGCCCGCGTGATCGTCAACCGGCTCTGGCAGCACCACTTCGGCGTCGGCCTGGTGCGCTCGGCCGACGACTTCGGCGCGATGGGGCAGGCCCCGTCGCATCCGGAGCTGCTCGACTGGCTGGCGTCGGAGTTCGTCCGCCGCGGCTGGTCGCTGAAGGCCATGCACCGGCTGATGGTCGAATCGTCGGCCTACCGCATGGCCGCCCGCGCGACGCCCGAGGCCGACCGCGCCGACCCGACCAACGCGCTGTTGCACCGGGCCAACGTTCGCCGGCTGGAGGCCGAGGCCGTGCGCGACGCCCTCCTCGCCGTCTCCGGCCGGCTCGACCGCCGGGCCGGCGGGCCGAGCGTCCCATCCTACCTCTCGCCGTTCATGGACGGCCGCGGGCGGCCGAAGGAGAGCGGCCCGCTCGACGGCGACGGCCGCCGCAGCCTGTACCTCCAGGTCCGGCGCAACTTCCTGAACCCGCTGTTCCTGGTCTTCGACGCCCCCGTCCCGGCCTCGACGATGGGCCGTCGCCACGCCTCCAACGTCCCCGCCCAGGCGCTCGCCCTGCTGAACGACCCGCTGGTGATTCAGCTCGCGGAAACCTGGGCCGCGCGGAGCCTGGCCGACGACGCGACCGACGCCGCGCAGGTCGGGCGTCTGTACCAGGAGGCGTTCGCCCGCCCGCCGACGGCCGAGGAGGTCGGCCGTTGCGTCGCCTACCTGGAGGCCCGCCGCTCCGCCGGCCCGGCCGATGAGAAGGCCGCCTGGGCCGACCTGGCGCACGCGCTGTTCAACGTCAAGGAATTCGTCTACGTCGATTGACCGGATCGACCGGGGCCCTCGCCATGCACTGCGGACGCTTCTCCACGCCGATCGACCGCCGCCGGATGCTCGCCCGCTGCGCCAACGGCTTCGGGGCGGTGGCCCTGTCGGCCTTGCTGCGCGAGCGGGCCTTCGCCGCCGAGCCGTCGGCCTCCGGGCTGCATCACGCGGCGAAGGCGAAGAGCGTCATCTTCCTGTACATGGACGGCGGCCCGTCGCAGATGGACACCTTCGACCCCAAGCCGAGGCTCGACCGCGAGCACGGGCAGCCGATCAAGGTGAAGACGGCGCCCACGCAGTTCAACAACGTCGGCGCGGTGCTCAAGTGCCCCTGGAAGTTCCGCCGCTACGGCGAGTGCGGGGCCCCGGTCAGCGACCTGTTCCCGAACGTCGCGCGGCACGTCGACGAGATGGCCATCGTCCGGTCGATGACGTCGGAGTTCTCCGAGCACACGGCGGCGAACTACTTCCTGCACACCGGCAGCGGCCTCCAGGGCCGGCCCAGCCACGGGGCCTGGACGACCTACGGGCTGGGGAGCGAGTCGAAGGACCTGCCCGGCTTCGTCGTCCTCAACGGCGGCCTGATCCCGCCCGGCGGGATGGACTGCTTCAGCAACGGCTTCCTCCCCGCGGCCTACCAGGGCTCGGTCTTCCGGCCGGCGGCCGAGGCCGTCGCCAACATCCGGCCCGCGGAGTCCGCGCCCGGCGGCCAGCTCCGCAAGCTCGACCTGGTCCGCGACCTCGACCGCGGCGTCGCCGACCGCATGGGCCGGCCCGACGCCCTGGAAGCGGCGATCGCCAATTATGAGCTGGCGTACCGGATGCAGTCGGCCGTGCCGGGCCTGATGGACCTGGACGGGGAGTCGGCCGCGACCAAGAAGCTGTACGGGCTGGACGAGGACTTCGAGCCGACGCGGATCTTCGGCCGCGAATGCCTGATCGCCCGCCGCCTCGTGGAGCGCGGGGTGCGGTTCGTGGAGGTGCTCTGCCCGTCGGTCGGCCACGACCGCTGGGACCAGCACTCCGACCTGAAGAACGGCCACGAGCGCAACGCCCGGGCCGTCGACCGTCCGATCGCCGGGCTCCTCTCCGACTTGAAGGGCCGGGGCCTGCTGGACTCCACCCTGGTCTTCTGGGGCGGCGAGTTCGGCCGGACGCCGATGGCCCAGGGGAGCGACGGCCGCGACCACAACCCGTTCGGCTTCACGGTCTGGCTGGCCGGCGGCGGCATCAAGGGGGGCGTGACCCACGGCGAGACCGACGACTACGGCTATCACGCCGTCGTCGACAAGGTCGCGATGTACGACCTCCACGCCACGATGCTCCACCTCCTCGGCCTGGACCACAAGCGACTCACCTTCCGCTTCGGCGGCCGTGACATGCGCCTGACCGACGTCCACGGCGAGTTGATCGCGCCGATCGTGGCGTGAGGGTCAGCCCACCTTCGCGCGCCGGACTTCGTTCTTGTGGAGCCAGCCGAGCAAGTCTTCCTGCTCCTCGGACAGCTCGACCTCGGTGGTGTTCTCGGTGTCGAGGGGGGAGACGAGGTCGATGACGCCGTCGTCCAGCCACTTCGCGACCTCGTCGCGGTCGAACCAGTATTCGCCCTCGCCCAGCGCGGGGCGGTCGGGGGCGTCGGTGGCGGCCTGGAAGTAGACGAGCTGGGACCGGAGCCGCTCCGACATCGGGAACGGTTCCAGCTCGGGGCGGTCCAGGGGGATCAGCTTGGGTCGGGCCATCGTCGATGCGTCCGGGCGGTGGGGGGATCGGGGTTCGTCGTCGACGATTCTCCGCGGACGTCCCCCGGAGATCAAGCGTCGCCGGCCTTGCCCGCTCGCGTTGCGGCCGATCCGCGACTAGAATAGCGGACGGGCTCAAGCTGGACGACGAAAGCGGGAGATCGCGCCATGCTGCTGGCATTCAGCGACGAGGGGACCGGGCCGGTCGTCGTCCTCCTCCACGGATTCCCGCTGAATCGTTCCATGTGGGACGCCCAGGTCCGGGCGCTGGCCCCCGCGCATCGGGTGATCGTCCCGGACCTGCGCGGCCACGGCGAATCCCCGGCCCCCGACGCCGTGTACGCGATGGACCTGATGGCCGAGGACGTCGTCGAGATGCTCGACGGCCTGGGGATCGCCGAGCCGGTCGTGGTCGGCGGGCTGTCGATGGGCGGCTACGTCGCCCTCGCCCTGGCGCTGAACCACCCGGACCGGATCCGCGGCCTGGTCCTGGCGGACACCCGCGCCGCGGCCGACTCGCCCGAGGCCGCCGCGAAGCGCGAGGAGACGGCCCAGGCCGTGTTGAAGACGGGCGACCTGGGGCCGCTGATCGAGGGGATGGTCCCGCGCCTCTTCTCGCGGTCGACGTTCCGCGACCGGCCGGGCCTGGTCCCGCCGATCAAGGCGGCGATGGAGCAGACCACGCCGGCCGGCGTCGCGGGGGCCCTCCGGGGGATGGCCTGCCGGCCGGACCGCCGCGATCGGCTCGGGGAGATCGCGTGCCCCGTCCTCGTGGCCGTCGGCGAGGACGACGCGATCTCGCCCCCGGACGAGGCCAGGGCGATCGCCGAGTCGCTGCCCGCCGGACGGCTCGCGGTGATCCCGCGCGCCGGCCACCTCGCCCCCTATGAGAACCCCGACGCCTTCAATCCCGCCCTCCTCGACTTCCTGAGAGACGTCCCCCCCCATGCCTGACACGAGACAGGAGAGCCTCGTCGCCACGGCGGCCGGCCTGCGCGAGCTGGTCGAGCACATCCGCGAGGAGCGCCGGTTCGGCTTCGACACCGAGTTCGTCTCCGAGGACACCTTCGAGCCGGTCCTCTGCCTGATCCAGGTCGCCACCTCGAAGCGCCTGGCCGTGGTCGACCCCCTGGCCGTCGGCGACATCGACGGGTTCTGGGACGTCGTCCTCGACCCGGCGATCGACGTCGTGATGCACGCCTCCGGCGAGGACATGCGGATCTGCCACCTGCGCACCGGCAGGCTGCCGGACCGCGTCTTCGACGTCCAGATCGCGGCCGGGCTGGTGGGGTACAGCTACCCGCTCTCGCACACGAACCTCGTCCACCAGCTCCTCCGCGCCACCGTCTCCGGGAGCGAGACCCGGACCGATTGGCGGCGCCGGCCGCTGACCTCGGCCCAGGTCAAGTACGCGCTCGACGACGTCCGCTTCCTGCTGGCGATGGAGGACAGGCTGACGGCCGAGCTGGACCGCCTGGGGCGCGGCTGGTGGGCGGACGCCGAGTTCAAGGACTACCTCAAGACCGTCGAGGAGCGCGCCGACCAGGACCGCTGGCGACGCCTCCCCGGCCTGCACCAGCTCAACCGCCGCTCGCTGGAGGCCGCCCGCCGGCTCGCCGAGTGGCGCGAGGGCGAGGCCCGCCGGCAGAACCGGCCGATGCGGCAGGTGATGCGCGACGACCTCGTGACGGCGATCGCCAAGCGGATGCCCGGGAGCCGCCGCGACCTGGAGGCCCTGCGCGACTTCAACCGCCCCGGCCTGCTGAACCGCTCCGACGAGATCATCGCCGCGGTCGCCGCCGCCCGCGCCGTCCCCGAGGACCAGCTCCCCGAGCCCGCCGGCCGGCCCGACGACGCGCCGGGGGCGTCGACGGTCGCCAACCTGCTGGCCGCGGCCCTGGCCCAATGCTGCCTTGAGAACAAGGTGGCCGGCTCGCTCGTCGCCAGCAACGCCGACCTCCGCAGCCTGATCCGATGGCGGCTCGAAGGCTGCCCCGAGGGCCATCTCCCGGCGCTGGCCGAGGGCTGGCGGGCCGAGATGTGCGGCAACCTCCTGCTGGACGTGCTCGACGGCCGCACGGCCCTGCGGGTGGTCGACCCGGAGAGCGAGTTCCCGGTGGCGCTGGAGCCCGTCCGGGGCGGAGAAGGGGCCTGAGACATGCACGTCCTGAGCTGCTTCACCAACTGCTACGGTCCGGCCGGCGTCCGGACGGCCGTCGAGACGATCCGCGAGGCCGGCATCCACCACCTGGAGCTGGCCCTCCGCGGCCACGACTTCGGCGGCCTGGTCATCCCCGAATCGGCCGTCGTCACCGAGAAGGCCGACGACGCCACGGCCCAGGCGTTCGTCGACCTCCTGAACCGCCATGAGGTGAAGGTCAGCGGCTGCAACGTCGGCGGGGCCGACATCCGGGCCGAGGAGGGCGTCGCCCTCACCGAGCGCCGGATCCGCTTCGCCGCCCGTTGGTTCAACGTCCCCATCTGCGTCACCGGGGCCGGCCAGCCCGCCGACGCCGACCAGCGCGCGGCCGTCGTGAAGGCCCTGCGCCGCCTGGGGGACGTCGCCGCGTCCGTCGGCGTGACGCTGGCGCTGGAGACCCACAAGGGACCGACCCAGGACGCCGCCGCGATGCTCGCCCTGATGGACGAGGTCCGCCACCCCCACGTCCTGCTCAACTTCGACACCGGCAACATCGCCTACTACAACGCGGGCGTCGACCCCTGCGACGAGTTGGAGAAGGTCAAGGACCTGGTCCGCAACGTGCACGTCAAGGACAACCGGGGCGGGTTCGAGGACTGGTACTTCCCGGCCGTTGGCGACGGCGGCGCGGTCGACTTCGAGCGGGTCCGGACGATCCTCGACGGCGTCGGCTACCGCGGCGCCTACACCATCGAGATCGAGGGGATCGGCGGCGAGCCCGAGCCCGGCCTGGAGGAACGCCGCCGCCGGATCGCCCGGAGCGTGGACTACCTGAAGCGGCACGGGTATTGAGTCGACCCTCTCCCCGCATCCTCCCGGGATTTCCTCAAGTCCCGGGCCGACGGGGCCGATGAAGGCCGATACGGCTTTCGAGGCTCATCCGGGATGCAAGAATCGGCCGCCGGCGGCGAATACCCCACGGGCGGTTTCGCCGTTTCCGGTTCGGGAGGAGGGGGAGATGGGGTTGGACCTGGCCCTGGGGGTGGTGGTCCTGATCGCCGCGGTCCGCGGCTGGATGCGGGGCTTCGTCAGCCAGGCGATCCGGATCGCCGGGTTCGTGGCGTGCTTCTACCTCGCCGGCCCGGTCCGCGACCAGGCCCGGCCGTACGTCCTCGCGCGGCTGCCCAAGGTCGACCCGGCGCTGATGGACCGGATCCTGTGGTGGTCGTCGGCCGCGGCGTCGTACATCGTGATCGTCGGGGCGGCCACGCTCCTCATCAAGCTGGCCCGGCGGCCGGACGCCTCGGGCAAGAGCGAAGCCCGCCGCGACGACCAGTTCGCCGGGTTCCTGCTGGGGGCGGGGAAGGGGGGGCTCGCCGCGGTCTTCCTGCTGGCGGCCTTCCAGAAGTACGCCGGCGAGCTGCAAGGGCGGGTCGACTTCGTCGAGAAGATGACCGCCGGGTCGAAGACGCTCGAATGGAACCAGAAGTACGATCCGGCCCCGAAGATCTGGGAGTCGACGCCGGTACGGCGGTTCGTCGACCACATCCGACGCCACGGCCTGGGCAAGCCGGCCGATGCGCCGGCGGCGGAAACGCCCGAGGGCCAGGTGGCCGAGGCCCGCGACCCCGAATCCCCGCGGCCCGTCCCGCGGCTCGAAATCCCCGACGCCCCCGCCGCGTCCGAATTCGACCCCGAGGTCCTGGCCGACCTCGAACGGTTCAAGGCCGAGCGCGACGCCCGCCGCGGCCGTCGGGCCGAGCCCGACTGGCGTTGACCCCCTCCGGGCCCGGGCTAAGATCCGGGCTTGGAGCACGCCGGGAGGCGGGCCGATCGCGGATCGGGGAAGGTCATGGACGACGCAACGGATCGCGCGCGCGGGACGCCCCCCTGGCGTCTCGTCTTCCTGGCCCTGGGCCTGTACCTGACGATCAAGGGCTATCACAGCCTCGACGGCGACCAGGCCCATCGGCTGCCGATCCTCCTGCATCGGCTCGACCCGGCGCTCTACGCCGACGACCCGTTCGTCCGGTGCTTCGACGAGTTCAACCCGCATCGCGGGTCGCTGCAACTGCTGGGGACGCTGACGCGGGCCGTCGGCCTGCCCGCGACGCTCGCGGGGCTGTTCGCGATCACGTTCGCCCTGAGCGTGCGCGGGGTGCATCGGCTGGCCTCGGCGTTCTGGGGCGATCGGTCCGGGGCGATCGGGTGGACGGCGGTCGTCCTGTTCCTGGCGGCGAAGGCCGGGAACGTGGGGACGAACCACCTGTTCGAGTCGATGCTGCTCGATCGGCTCATGGCCCTGGCGCTGGCGTGGGTCGCCGCGGCCGAGGTCGTCGAGGACCCGGATCGCGGGTGGCGGCGCTCGGCCCTGCTGCTCGGGGTCGCGGCCTGGATCCACCCGTCACTGGGGCTGCAATTGGCCCTGGTCTTCTCCGGGGCCTGGCTGGCGTGGGCGGCCTTCGGCGGGGCGTCGCGGAGGCTCGCGGCCGTCGCGATCGCGGCGACGGGGCTGGCGATCGTCCCGGGGCTGCTGGTGAACCTCGCCCCGTTCGGGAACCTGCGCGAGGGGCTGCCGCCCGAGACGTTCCGGCTCCTGACCGTCGAGCTTCAGAGCCCGCAGCACATGCTGCCTCACCTCTGGAGGCAGCCCCAGTGGCTGGCGGCCGGGGCGTACCTGCTGCTCGCGGCCGTGGCGCTGGCGGGGCCGCGATCGGAGTCGACGGCGTCGCCGCGGCGTCGGCTGCTGCTGATGCTCGGCGTGGTGCTGATCTGGCTGGCCGCGTCGTGGGGGGCGGTCGAGGTCGTCGGGCACGTCGGGGCCACGGTCTTCCAGCCGTTCCGGATCGCGACGTTCGGCCGCGGGCTCTGCCTGGCGATCGCGAGCGGGCACGTCGTCGGGCTGTGGCGTCGCGGCGGGGTGACCGATCGCGCGCGGGCCGTGCTGATCCCCGTCGCCTGCACCGGCGACTGGACGTTCGCGGCCGTCGCGGCGATCGAGGTCGTGATGACCGCGATGGAGTCGGCGCGGGTCCGGATCGGCGTGCGGGACGCCGCCTTCGTCGGGATGCTGGCGTGGGCCGCGGTCTTCCTCTCCCGGCACGACACGGAGCGCGGGCATCGGGCGTTGCTCGGGGCGGCCGGCGCGGGCGTGGCGGTCGGCTTGCTCATGCGCCGTCGTCCCTCCCTTATTATAAGGAAGGGGCGACTGTACCGGGCGGCGATGGTCCTCGCGTGGGCGGGGCCGACGGCCGGGCTCGTCGCCGGTTGGTTCCCGACGTCCCATCCGAAGGCCGGGGCCGTGGTTGCGCGGTGGCGGTTCGCGGCGACGCCGGTGGAGGATGACGAGCGGCTGGGGGCGTGGTGTCGCGAGCACACGCCGGCCGCGGCGCGGTTCATCGGGCCGCCGGGGCCGAAGGGGTTCCGGCTCTGGTCGCGACGGAGCTGGGCGTTCAACCGGGCGGGGAGCCCGTACCACGCCCGGGGGCTGGGCGACTGGTACGAGCGGTTCCGCGACCACGTCGCGTTCGACGGCCCGCCGGAGGAACTGGTCCGCGCGTACCTGGAAGGCCGGCACCGGCTGGAAGGGCGGTACGACGCCATGACCGACGCCCAGCTCGCGGCGCTCGCGGCGAGGCAGGGGGCGGAGTTCGTGGTGGCGGGGGCCGATCGGGAGGACGAGGCCGGGGGCCCGCTCGAACGGCTGCACGCCGAGGGCGAGTTCGCGGTCTACCGCGTGCGTCCGGAGCGGGTGGCCCAGGTCCAGCGGTAGCGGAGGCGGTGGGTGAACGCGCCCGGGGTCAGGCTCGCGAGGGCCTGGACCTGCACGGAGCGCGGGCCCTTGCTGGCGGTCGCCAGGCCGGCCCCGTCGACGGCGGCCAGCGCCAGGGTGGCGTCGCCCAGCGACCAGGCGACGGCGCGGGGGCCGGCGTCTTCCAGGTCGCCGGGGCCGAGCCGGACCTCGTAGGTCGCGGCGAGGCGAGAGACGACGTCGCGGCAGCGGTCGGCCACGTCGAGGTCGACGACCGTCGCCCCGTCGTCGTCGACCTGCACGGTCAACACGGCCGAGAAGTGATGCTTGTGCAGCAGCCCGGTGAGGAGCAGCCGAACGCGGCGGTCGTCGTCGTCGAACGAATGGTGCTGGACTTCCTGGTAGACCGGGCTGACGACCTGGGACGGGTCGGCCGATTCGGGAGGATCCTCGATCGTGGCCAGCCAGGGGGGGCCGTCGGCCGGGCCGACCTCGTGGATCCATCGGTCGGCCGTGCGCCGGAGGGCGACCCGGACGGCCTGCGTCCGGATCGTCACCAGCTCATCGCCCTCCGACAGCTCCCACGCGGCACCCGGCATCGTCGACCGACCCTCGTCGTTTACTTGGACAGCTCGGCGCCCTTGGCCAGCTTCATGCGCAGGTATGATTCGATGAAGCCGTCGAGCCCGCCGTCGAGCACCGCGCGGGGGTTGCCGACCTCGAAGCCCGTGCGCGCGTCCTTGACGAGCTGGTAGGGCTGGAGGACGTATGAGCGGATCTGGCTCCCGAAGGAGACCTCGCCCTTCTCGTCGTACTTCTTGGCGTACTCGGCCTCGCGCTTCTCCTCCTCCATGCGGATGAGCTTGGCCTTGAGGGAGGCCAGCGCGATGGCGTCGTTCTTGTGCTGCGAGCGCTCGCCGCGGGACTCGGCGGCGACGCCGGTCGGGAGGTGCGTGTAGCGCACGGCCGACTCGGTCTTGTTCTGGTGCTGGCCGCCGGGGCCGCCGGCGCGGAACACGTCGCGCTTCAGCTCGTCGTCCTTCAGGACGATGTCGATGGTGTCGTCGACCTCGGGGATGACGTCGACGGACGCGAACGAGGTCTGGCGCCGGGCCGCGGCGTCATACGGGCTGATCCGGACGAGGCGGTGGACGCCGGTCTCGCCGCGGAGGTTGCCGTAGGCGTAGGGGCCGGTGATCTGGATGGTGGCCTCGGCGATGCCCGCCGCGCCGCCGTCTTCGCGGTTGGTGATGGCGACCTTGAAGCCGCGGCCCTCGGCCCACATCATGTACATGCGCATGAGCATCTCGGCCCAGTCGCAGGCCTCGGTGCCGCCGGCGCCGGCGTGGACGGTGACGAAGGCGTTGCAGTGGTCGTTGGGGCCGCTGAGCATCGACTGGAGTTCGAACGCGGCGAAGTCCTTGTCGGCCTTCTCGGTCGACGTCCGGACGTCGTCGTCGAACTCGTCGGTCTCAAGCTCCTCGGCCATCTCGATCGCGGCGGCCAGGTCGTCGGCCTGCTTGATCAGCTCTTCGAACGGCTTGAGGACGCCGTTGAGCGTCTTCAGCTCGGCGATGGTCGCCTTGGCCTTCTCCTGGTCGTTCCAGAACGACGGCCCTTCCATCTCGGACTGGAGGGCGTCGCGGCGGGACTGCTTTTCGCCCAAGTCAAAGAGAGTCTCGGAGATGGATGATCCGGTCGATCACGTTCCTGGCCGATCGCTTCAGCTCGGCATCCACGGCGAAACACTCCTGGGAGAAGGGCGGGCGACGGCCTGGCCGTCCCGCGGGTCGGATCGCTAGACTCGGGCCCATTAGAACCGAACGACCGGGCCGCAACCAGACCAGTCGGCCCCGTCGCGGGGCCCGGAGGGGATCGACGACGTGGAGCTTCGACAGCACGTCCGGCCCGGCTGCGGCCGGCTGGCCCCCTCGCCGACGGGGGGCCTGCACGTCGGCCACGCGCGCACGTTCCTGGTCGCCTGGCTCGCCTCGCGCCGGGAGGACGGGCCGGTCGCCCTGCGCATCGAGGACCTCGACGCCACCCGCGCCCGCCCGGAGGCGACGGCCGCGGCCCTCGTCGACCTCCGCTGGTTGGGGCTGGACTGGGACGAGGGGCCGGACGTCGGCGGCCCGCGCGGGCCTTACGTCCAGTCCGAGCGGCGGGCGGTCTACGACGAGGCCCTCGCGCGGCTGAAGGCGGCGGAGCGGGTCTATCCCTGCACCTGCACCCGCGCCGACATCGAGCGCGCGGCCTCCGCCCCGCACGCCGAGGACGAGGGGCCGACCTACCCCGGCACCTGCGCGCATCGCTCGGCCGCCGACGCCCCGGCCCTGGGCGACCGGCCGTTCGCCTGGCGCTTTCGCGTCCCCCCCGGGGAGGTGGGATGGGACGACCTGATCCTGGGCCCGCGCTCGATCGACCCGGCGCGGCTCGGCGGCGACTTCCTCGTCGGCCGCAACGGGCAGGGGCCGTCGTACCAGCTCGCGGTGGTGGCGGACGACGCCCTGATGGGGGTGGACCGGGTGATCCGCGGCGACGACCTGGTCCCCAGCACGCCGCGCCAACTCCTGCTGTACCGCGCCCTCGGCTGGGAGCCGCCGCGGTTCGGCCACGTCCCGCTGGTCGTCGGCCCCGACGGTCGTCGCCTGGCCAAGCGCGACGGCTCCATCAAGCTGGCGACGCTCCGCGAGCGCGGCCTCGACCCCCGCCGGCTGGTCGGCGTCCTGGCCCGATCGTGCGGCCTCTCGGACGAGGCGGCCCCCTCCGCGCCCGGAGACTGGGTCGATGCCTTCGACCTCGCCAGGCTGCCGCGCGAGCCCTGGACGGCCTCGGCCGACGACTGGCTCGGTTCGGGTCCGTTCGTCGAGCCGGCCGTCTCGGGCGGAAATTCGTAAGTCGTTGATGCGACTGCGGTTTGACGTGGTTTTGGCGGTTCGAAATTTGGCTTCGATCGTCGAAGCCGATGGGGTTTTCCGAGCGACCGGGGCCATCGCGACGGCGGCGGAGACGGTCCCCTGCGCGGGGACCTGGGCCGTCGCGCGCACGAGGCCGTGCGGGCTCGTCGACGTCCCGCCGACCCGTCGCTCGACTCGTCCTCCCGGCCGTGATCGCATCATCTCCCCCCATCGACTTGGTCGCGGTGCATGGCCCCCCGATAGGCCGATGTCCCCGGAATGCGGCTTGCGAGGAGATTGTGACGGAACCGGAACGAGTTCGTATGGACACGGACTTGGTCCGCGAACGGTGGCGACCCGAGGGCGGCGAGCCTAGAATGGGGGTCTGCGGCGGGCCGGCGCGCCCGCGCGTCCTTGTCCATTGCAGGATCGACCGTCCCATGCCCACGCCAGACCAGTTGTACGACCAGGCCATCGACCTCCGCGACGCGGGCGACAAGCCGGCGGCCATCGCGAAGCTGGAGGAGGCCCTGGCGGCCGACCCGAATTTCACGATCGGCCACGGGATGCTCGCGCGGCTCTACGTCGACCTCGGCGAGGCCGAGAAGGCCATCGCGCACGCCCAGAAGGTCGTGGAGCTGGAGCCGGACGACGCCTTCAGCTACACCGCCCTCTCGGTCATCTACGTCCGCTGCGGCCGGATCCCCGAGGCCGAGCACGCCAAGGCGATGGCCTGGAACAAGCAGCACGGCTTCGAGGAGTGACCGGCGGGCCCTCGGTCGCCGACCGACGTTCATCCCCTCTCCCGCCGGGAGAGGGCGGCCGCGCAGCGGCGGGTGAGGGTCGTCGGAGTGCGGAGGGTATGTCGGAGGCGCGATCACCGGGCTGAGGCCAGGGATGACCGAAAGGTGGTCCGGGCGGCCCGCCCGGACGTCGAGAGCTTTCGGAATGGGGACGTCCGGGCGGGCCGCCCGGACCACCCTTCAGTCTTCTTTTCTGATCGTCACGGATTTTGGGGGGGGCGACAAGAATCGTCTTCCCCCCTCGCGGGGGAAGACAGACCGCGAAGCGGTCAGATGAGGGGGACGCGAAGCGCGGAGGCCGTGGGGATCCGATGGCCCGCCCGGGACGGCCGTCGCGCAGTCCGACCGCCGTCTCGCTCGTCGTCCCCCTC
>Ga0209958_1001260_pt1 | contig 21346 bp, 16 predicted proteins | sample ThiBio_inoc_plan_FD_183942 | JGI IMG/M metagenome (GOLD analysis project Ga0209958, IMG submission 183942) | Wastewater bioreactor microbial communities from Cape Town, South Africa - Thiocy_inoc_plan (SPAdes) | ecosystem: Engineered > Bioremediation > Thiocyanate > Unclassified | place: South... | reverse complement strand
CGCCCTCGTCGGCCAGCATCTGCAGGATGCGGTCCACGTTGCGTTCGACGCGGCACTCGCAGCGGTCCCAGTCGCTGCGCCGGATGTAGGGCGCCAGGGCGGAGACCTGGAAGTAGTCCTCGACGTCGATGGTGAGGGCATTCAGGCGATCGGTTTTCATCAGCATGAGGTGCTCTCCCTGAAAGGGGTCAGCCCGGCGGCGTGTCGCTGGGCGCGCCGCCCTGCGGACCGTTTCCATTGCGTCCCTTGCGGGCGCCCGCGACGATGCGCCGCAGCGAGCTGAGGATTTCCAGGCTGATGCGCTCCTGGCGCAGCACGCTGCGCTCGATGCGCAGCAGGCGCGCGCTGAGCTGCTCGGCCGCCACCTGCGTGAGCTGCTCGGACATGCCCTCGACCATGCCGGGGTCGATGTCCAGGTCCAGCGGCTCGACCTGGTCGGTGAGCGTGGGCGGCATGCCGCGCAGGGGAATCTCGGCCAACGGGCCCCAGCGGCTGGCGTCCTGCTCGGTGCGCGTGGGCGAGGCGGCGGTCTCGGCGCGGGCCTCGTTCACCACGTCCTGGAAGGCTTCCAGCGTGAGGTGCGGCGTCTCGGCCAGGAAGCCCTGCAACAGCAGCCGGTCCACCAGCAGGTTGATGCGGCGCGGGATGCCGCCCGACTCCTGGTGCAGCAGCGCGAAGATGCCTTCGTCGAAGGTGGGTTTGTCGGTGGCGCCGGCGCACTTGAGGCGGTGCTCCACATAGCCGCGCGTGTCCTCCTCGTCCAGCGGGCCCAGGTGGCAACGCGCCGTGACGCGCTGGCGCAGCTGCAGCATGCGCGGGCTTTGCAGGATGTCGCGGAACTCGGGCTGGCCGATCAGGAAGGTCTGCAGCAGCGCCTGGTCGCCGAACTGGAAGTTGGAGAGCATGCGCAGCTCTTCCACCGCCTGGGGCTGCAGGTTCTGCGCCTCGTCGACGATCAGCAGGCAGCGCTTGCCCTGCGAGACCTGGGTGATGAAGTAGGCCTCCAGGGCCATGAGCATGTCGGCCTTGCTGTTGCCCTTGACGGACACGCCGAAGGCGGCGCACACCAGCTTGAGCGCGTCCTCGGCGCCCAGCTGGGTGCTGACGAGCTGGGCGGCCACGACCGAGCCGTTCTCCAGGCTGTCGAGCAGGTCGCGCACGATGGTGGTCTTGCCAGCGCCCACCTCGCCCGTGATGACGATGAAGCCCTCGCCGCGCATGACGCCGTACACCAGATAGGAGCGCGCGCGCCGGTGCGGCTTGCCCGAGAAATAGAAACGCGGGTCCGGGTTGAGCTGGAAAGGCTTGCTCTTGAGCCCGTAGAAGGCTTCGTACATGGATCAGAACCGATGGGAAACCATGGCCTGAATGGCCGTTTCCCGGTAAGGGGTGGTGGCGTCGAACGACGAGCGGCGCAGCATCACGACACCGGTGGTGCGGGCGCTCAGGCGCGTGGTCAGCGCCAGGGTGATCGAATCGAGCCGGTTGAACAGCGTCGTGCCCACGCCCACGTTTTCCTGGCGCTGGAAGGTGATGCTGGCCGCGGAGCGCGGCGAGAGGCGGTGCGCGTAGGCCACGCTCCAGCCCTTTTGCAGGATCTCGCTGGCGAAGTTGAAGTCGTCGCCGGTGACCAGGCTGTTGTTGAGCTGGTTCGAGCGCGTGCGCTGGATCGCGGCCGTGAGGGCGCCGCGGTTGAGCATCAGCACGAAGGCCAGTTCCTGGATGCGCTGCTCGGTGACGAAGGACGTGAGGTAGCCGGGGAAGTTGGTGGTGTTGCCCGGTAGGCCCAGGCGCTCCAGCTCGCTCTGCACGCGCTGCGCGCGCTGCACCGGGTCGGGGATGCTGCCGCCGTACAGGGCGTCGAGCAGGCCCGACAGGGTGGTGCTGCCGTCGCCCAGTCCCAGCTGGCTGGTGGAGATGTCGCGCGAGTCCGTGAAGCGCACCACCGCGCGGCGCATCTGGTACTCGGCCTGAAGGTTGTGGTCGTGGCCGAAAAAGCGCTTGTTCGCGCCCATGGCAATGCGCGCGTTTTGCGTCGGTCGCCAGTTGAAGCCGCCGCCCCAGGTGGAGTAGGACTCGGTATCGGCCGTGAGCACGTTGTTGGATTCGCGGCCGCCCTGCACGTAGACCAGCAGCGTCGGGGTCACCGCGTAGTTCAGTTGGCCGATCACCTGCTGCAGCGTGACCTTGCGGCCCAGGCTGTAGTCGAGGTTGCTGCGCGAGGCGTCCAGCGCCCAGCCCAGGCGGGCCACGCCCTCGCTGCTGGCCAGGCGGCCCGAGACGGTGTTCTCGTCGATGTCCGATCGGTTGTCGGCCTGGGTGCGCGAGGTGAAGCGGCTGTAGCGCAGCTCGTAGTCAACGGCGTCGTTGAAGCTGCCGCGCAGGTAGGGCGAGATACGGAACTGCTTGGTCTCCGCCAGGTTCGGGCGTTCGAAATCGCCCACCGGTTGAACATCGAAGGCCGAAACGCGGCTGCGGCCGACGTTGCCGTTGAACTCGACGAAGGCGGTGTTGTTCCAGGCGTCGAGCAGCAGGTTGGCGTCCAGGCCCTGCAGGTGGTCCTCCTGCCCCACGCCTTGCGCCTGGTACAGGCCGCTGAGCGAGTAGTCGACGCTGCCGGTCAGGCGCGGCAGGTTGAAGACGGCCAGCACCGAGGCGCCCAGCTCGGTGGTCCATTCGGACTGGCGGTCGGTGCCGCTGAGCAGGTAGTTGTCGGTGTACCACTGGCGGGCGAACACGCGCGGCTCTATCCACACGCGCGGCGGCGGCCCCTGCGGCGTGATCGACTCCTGCACCTGGGTGGCGGCGCCCGGCACTTCCATCGGCACCTGCGCGCGCGCCGTTCCCGCCAGCGCCAGGGTGGCCAGGGCCACGGCGCTCAGTGGCAGGCGGCACCGGAGGCGCGGGATCGAGGGGGTCGCTATCGGGCGCATGGTCTGCCTCGCTGGCCGTTAGGCCGTGGTGTTCGCCTCGGCCGGCGCATCCGTGCCGTAGCCGTAGCCATAGCCGTAGGAGTTGCGCTCTTCCTCGCGGACCTGGTTGAGCACCATGAGCTTGATCGGACAGTTCTCGATCGCCTCCAGCGCGTGGCGCACCTGGGCGCGCTGCGTCTGGCCGGCCTGCACCACCATCACGATCTGGCCCATGTGCGAGGCCAGCACGCGCGACTCGGTGGTCATCAGCAGCGGCGGCGAATCGAAAATGATGATGCGCTCGGGGTAGCGGCGCCCCATCTCCTCCACCAGCGTGCTCATGGCGTCGCTGGCCAGCAGTTCGGTGGCGCGCGCGTGCGGCGTGCCGCTGGGCAGCAGCGTGAGCTTGTCGATGTTGGTGCGCAGCAGCACCTCGGACATCTCGGTCTCGTTGCCCACCAGCAGGTCCATCAGGCCCCGGCCGGACGGCAGGCCCAGGGTCTTCATGACCGAGGGGCGCGAGACGTCGGCGTCGACCAGCAGCACCGTGTGGTCGAGCTCCATGGCGATGCTCACCGCCAGGTTGATGGCGGTGAAGGTCTTGCCCTCGCCCGCCAGCGCGCTGGTGATCATGATGCGGTTGCCGTGGGTCACAGGCGCGGCGCCCTTGCCCATGGCGTTGGCCAGCAGCGGGCGCTTGATGACGCGGAACTGCTCGGCCGTGAGCGAGCGCTGGGCCTTGGGCGTGACGAAGCCCGCTTCCGTCAGGGCGTCCAGGTCGAGCTGCACGACCTTGGAGCTGCTCTGCGGACGCAGGGGCTGGGTGGGCCGCGGCATGGCCATGGGCGGGCGCGCCACGGCAGCCGGCGGGGCCTCGGGGGTGTCGGGTATGTCGGCCCCGGCCTGGCGAAGCTGCTCCAGCCGTTGCGCCGCTTTTTCGATCAGACTTGCCATCGCTTCAGGCCCCATTCAAACGGATGACTGGTGAATGGACAGCGCCACCATGCCCAGCGCGAACAGCAGCACCAGCGCGGCGATCGCGACGATCACCCGCAGCAAGCTGCGCCCCTGGCGGTGGCGGATCACCTCGTTGCGCACCTGGGTGACCACACCCAGCAGGGGCAGGTCGACCGCGCTGCGCAGGCCTGCGGCATCGAAGTACACCGGCCGCAGGTTGCTCACCATGAACGCCACCGCCGCGCCGGCCACCAGCGAGAGCAGCAGCACGCCGGGCAGCAGCACCACGCGGTTGGGGGCCACCGGGCGGCGCGACACCTGAGGCGGCTCGACCACGCGGAACTGCGCCACGTGCGCGTCGCTCTGCAGCTCGTTGCTCAGGGCCACGGTCTCGCGCCGCGCGACCAGGTCCTCGTAGTTCTTGCGGTGCACGTCGTAGTCGCGGTTGAGTTGGGCCAGTTCGGCCTCGACCTGCGGCGCCACCTTGGCCTGTTCGCGGATGCGGGCCGCGCGGCCTTCGTATTCAGCCACGCGCGCGCGCAGCGAGGCGACCTGCACCTCGGTGGCGGCCAGCGTGCGCGACATCTCCTGCATCGCGGGGTTCATGTCGGGCATGGGCCGGCCGGCGGCCTCGGCCTGCTGGGCGCGTTTGCGCAGGGCCTCGACCTCGCGCGCCTTCTGCTGCTCGAGCTCGGCGATCAGCTTGCGGGTGTTCTGCACGTCGGGGTGCTGCTCGGTGAAGCGCTGCAGCAGGCCGTCGAGGTTGCGGCGCAGCACGTCGATGCGGGCGTCGATCTCGGGCGTGGCGAATGTCTGGGCAGGCAAGGTGGCGGCGGCGTTGCGGGCCGCGGCGCGCGCCTGCTCGAGCTGGGCACGGGCCGCTTCGCGGGCGCTTTCGGCCTCGCGCAACTCCAGCCGCGCCTGGCTCAGCGTGGTGCTGATTTCGGCCATGCGGCCGGCCATGTCCACCCCGCCCTGGGTCTGCATGTCGATGTGGCGCAGGCGGAAGTCCTTCAACCGCGTCTCGGCGTCGGTGAGCTTGGACTCATAGTTGCGGATCTGCTCCTCGATGAACTTGCGCGCGTTCTGCGCATCGGCCGTGTAGGCCCCCGTGCGCGAGGCGATGAAGGTCTTCATCAGCGCGTCCACCACGCGCAGCGCCAGCTGCGGGTTCTGGTCGCGGTAGGAGATGGTGTACAGGTTGTCGCGGCCGGTGGACTTGAGCTGGATGTTGCCCATGATGCGGCCGACCAGCGCGTCCCGCTCTGCCTTGCCGGCCAGGGGCACGCCCAGGTCCTCGGTCTGCACCAGCTTCTCGATGGTGGGCCGGCTGATGAGTGTGCGGCCCAGCATCGCCACCTGCTGCTCGACGTCGGGCTGGATCGTCAGACCCGCCATCAGCGGACGCAGGATGGATTGCGTGTCGACGTACACCCGGGCCGATGCCTCGAAGCGGTCGGGGATGAACATCACGGCGGCGGCGCCCAGGAGGGCCACGGCCCATGCCACGGCCACACCGGTGCGGCGGTACAGCCACATGCCGCGCAGCGCGTTGGTGAGTTGGTGGATCAGTTCATGCATGCGGATTGCGGGACGATCGGGGCAAGCGCGATCACCGTCGGACGACGGTGATCAATCGGAAGGGCCTGGTCAGAACCAGCCTTGGGGAATGATCAGCACATCGCCCGGCAGCATCTCGACATTGGCCGAGATGTCGCCGCGCTTGACCAGGTCGTCCAGGCGCACGCTGTAGCGCTTGTTGCCCTCGGCGGCGCGCACGATGGTGGCCTTGTTGCCGCTGGCGAATTCGGTCAGGCCGCCGGAGGCGATCAGCACGTCCATCACCGTCATCTTGTGGCGGAACGGCAGGGCCTGGGGCTTGACGGCCTCGCCCACCACACGGACCTGCTCGCTGTGCGAGCCCACGAAGTTGGTGACGATCACGGTCACCACCGGATCGCGCACGTACTTGCCGAGCGCCTTCTCGACGTCGCGGGCGATTTCCTGCGAGGTCTTGCCCTGGGCAAGGAGTTCATCGACGAGCGGGGCGGAGACCTTGCCGTCCGGCCGCACGGGCACCACGGCCGACAGCTCCGGGTTGCGCCACACGCTGATGGACAGCGTGTCGCCCGGGCCGACGAGGTAGTTGTAACTGGCGCCCGCGGATGCGGTCGGAGGCGCGGGCGGATACGAACCGCCGCTGGCGCAGCCAGCCAGGATGGCCGCAGCCGCCAACATGGCCACGCGGAAGCGGATGGACGTATGTTTTTGCATGCTCACGGCCTCCAAAGAAGGGACAAGTGTTAATAAAAGTAAACAGTCGGCGAATATACCCCAGCACCCTATGGTGAACCACCTTCACGCCTCGGGAAACTCATTCAAACGTGGGACTCCATGCAGTACTGCACGCGCAGTACATCATGGCGACGCAAGCGCAGTCAAAGGTCGACACCTGACGAAGCTCCGATACCCCCGGCTGTGCGGTGGCCAGCGCTCTAGAATTCCGGGTCTTCCACCTCTTCCCCAGCCCCCTCATGAGCCTCTTCTCCGCCGTTGAAATGGCCCCCCGCGACCCGATCCTGGGTCTGAACGAGCAGTTCGCCGCCGACAGCAACCCCAACAAGGTGAACCTTGGGGTGGGCGTGTATTTCGACGAGAACGGCAAGCTGCCGCTGCTGCAGTGCGTGCAGGCGGCCGAGAAGGCCATGATGGACAAGCCCGCCGCGCGCGGCTACCTGCCCATCGACGGCATCGCCGCCTACGACAACGCGGTCAAGGGCCTGGTCTTCGGCGCCGACAGCGAACCCGTCAAGAGCGGACGCGTGGCCACCGTGCAGGCCCTGGGCGGCACCGGCGGCCTCAAGATCGGCGCCGACTTCCTCAAGCGCCTGAGCCCGTCCGCCAAGGTGCTGATCAGCGACCCGAGCTGGGAAAACCACCGCGCCCTCTTCACCCAGGCCGGCTTCGAGGTCGGCACGTACACCTACTACGACGCGGCCAAGCGCGGCGTGGACTTCGACGGCATGCTGGCCAGCCTGCAGGCCGCCGCGCCCGGCACCATCGCCGTGCTGCACGCCTGCTGCCACAACCCCACCGGCTACGACATCACGCCCACGCAATGGGATCGCGTGATCGAGGTCGTCAAGGCGCGCGGCCTCACGCCCTTCCTGGACATGGCCTATCAGGGCTTCGGCCACGGCATCGCCGAAGACGGCGCGGTGATCGCCAAGTTCGTGGCCGCCGGCCTGGTGTTCTTTGTCTCCACCTCGTTCTCCAAGAGCTTCAGCCTGTACGGCGAGCGCGTGGGCGCCCTGTCGGTGCTGTGCGCCGACAAGGCCGAGGCCGACCGCGTGCTCTCGCAGCTCAAGATCATGGTCCGCACCAACTACTCCAACCCGCCCATCCACGGCGGCGCGGTGGTGGCGGCCGTTCTCACCAACCCCGAGCTGCGCGCGCTGTGGGAGAAAGAGCTGGGCGAGATGCGCGTGCGCATCAAGGCCATGCGCCAGCAACTGGTGGAAGGGCTGAAGGCCGCCGGCGTGAAGCAGGACATGGGCTTCATCACCGACCAGATCGGCATGTTCAGCTACTCCGGCCTGACCAAGGACCAGATGGTGCGCCTGCGCAGCGAGTTCGGCGTCTACGGCACCGACACCGGCCGCATGTGCGTGGCCGCGCTCAACGGCAAGAACATCGGGCACGTCTGCAAGTCCATCGCCGCGGTGCTCTGAGCACCGCCTGGCCAGGGGGCCCGCGGAACCGGCTTCGCGGAGCCGCAGGCGCCGCCCCCTGTCAGGGGAAACGCGCGAAGCGCGCCGGGGATCACCCCCAGATGACCGATCTCATCGAGATGGCGGCGGCCTGGAAGCCCTCGTTGAAGAACTCGATGGGCTCGTCCGGGTCGACCGCGCCGGCCGCGTACAGCAGGGGCAAGTAGTGGTCCCAGGTGGGCTGCGAGAGGTGGGCCATCTCGCCCTGCGACTGGAACGCCGCCAGGCCGGGGGCATCGCCCGCCTGGATCAGGCCCGCGACGTGGGTGTCAAAGTCCACCGCCCAGTCGTAGGCCTGGTTGTCGGGCACGTCGCGGCGCATGACGCGCAGGTTGTGCACGATGTTGCCGCTGGCCACGATGAAGACGCCGCGCGAGCGCCAGGCCTTCAACTGGCGGCCGATGGCCAGGTGCTCGGCCGGCGGCCGGCCATAGTCCATGCTGAGCTGGACCACGGGGATGTCGGCCTGCGGAAACATGGGTTTGAGCACCGACCAGGCACCATGGTCCAGCCCCCACTCCCCTTCGTCGACACCCACCGCGCCCTGCCCCTCGGGCAACTGGAGCGACTGCGCGATCTCGCGCGCCAGGCCGGGCGCGCCGGGCGCGGGGTACTGCTGGTCGAACAGCGCCTGGGGGAAACCGCCGAAATCGTGGATGGTGCGCGGCCGGTCCATGCCGGTGAGCCACCAGCCATGGGTCAGCCAATGGGCCGAGACGCACAGGATCAGGCGTACCCCGGGGATGCGCTCGCGAAGCTGAGGCCCCAGCGCCTGCCAGGTGCGGCGCCAGTGGTTGTCCTCGATGGTGTTCATGGGGCTGCCGTGGCCGACGAAGAGCACAGGCAGGCGATGGGGGGTGTTCATGGGCGGAATTGTCGGCCAGCCTGGTGCACAAAGGCGACAGTTGGGGTCTTTGCCCCCGTGTTCTCCCCAGAACAAGGCCATCGGCATCCTGCTACATTGCACTGCAACATTTCACGAAGGCATGACCCATGCTGTACCAGATCTACGAAACCCAGCGCTCTTTCATGGAGCCCTTCACCGACCTGGCCGAGGTCGCCTCGCGGATGTTCAGCAACCCGCAGCTGCCTTTCGCGCAGCTGCCCCTGGCCCAGCGCATCTCGGCCGGCTACGACCTGCTGCACCGCCTGGGCAAGGACTACGAGAAGCCCGAATTCGGCATCCGGACCGTGGACGTGAACGGCGTGGACGTGGCCATCCATGAGCGCGTGGACATCGACAAGCCCTTCTGCGAGCTGCGCCGCTTCAAGCGCTTCACGGACGACCCCAACACCCTGACCGCGCTCAAGGTGCAGCCGGTGGTGCTGGTGGTGGCGCCGCTGTCGGGTCACTACGCCACCCTGCTGCGCGACACGGTTCGCACCCTGCTCAAGGACCACAAGGTCTACATCACCGACTGGAAGAACGCCCGCCTGGTGCCGCTGGCCGAGGGCGAGTTCCACCTGGACGACTACATCAACTACGTGCAGGAGTTCATCGGCCACGTGCAGGGCATTTACGGCAACTGCCACGTGATGAGCGTGTGCCAGCCCACGGTGCCGGTGCTGGCCGCGGTGTCGCTGATGGCCAGCCGGGGCGAAAAGGTGCCCCTGTCCATGACCATGATGGGCGGCCCGATCGACGCCCGCAAGTCGCCCACGGCGGTGAACAACCTGGCCATGCAGCGCAGCCACGAGTGGTTCGAGAACAACGTCATCTACCGTGTGCCGGAGAAGTTCCCCGGCGCCGGCCGGCGCGTGTACCCGGGCTTCCTGCAGCACAGCGGCTTCGTGGCCATGAACCCGGACCGCCACGCCTCCAGCCACTACGACTACTTCCAGGACCTGGTGAAAGGCGACAACGACAGCGCCGAGGCGCACCGCAAGTTCTACGACGAGTACAACGCCGTGCTCGACATGGACGCCGACTACTACCTCGAAACCATCAAGACCGTGTTCCAGGACTTCGAGCTCGTCAAGGGCACCTGGGACGTGCGCAACGAACAGGGCCAGCTGGAGCGCGTGCGCCCGCAGGACATCCGCGAGGGCGGCCTGCTGACCATCGAGGGCGAACTCGACGACATTTCGGGCGCCGGCCAGACCGCCGCCGCCCACGGGCTGTGCTCCGGCATCCCCCCAGCGCACCACCTGCACTACGAGGCCAAGGGCGCCGGCCACTACGGCATCTTCAGCGGCCGGCGCTGGCGCGAGATGGTCTACCCGGTGGTCAAGGCCTTCATCGCGGCACACCAGCCGGCCCAGGCGGCGGCAGCCGGCGTGCGTCCGGCGCCGAAGGCCGCGGCCAAGGCCGGCGCCGCGAAGCGCGCCGCCCAAGCCCGCGCGAAGCCGGCCGCCAAGGCGGCGCCGAAATCCCCCGCGCGCCGCAAGCCGGCCACGGTCTGAGACCCGGCGGCCCCCGGCCGCCCAACACGGCATGAATCCACTCGCCCGGCGCATCGACGATGCCCTGCCGCAGACGCAGTGCCAGCGCTGCGGCTACCCCGACTGCGCCAGCTACGCCCAGGCCGTGGCCGGCGGCGAGGCCGGCATCAACCAATGCCCGCCCGGCGGCGCCGAAGGCGTCGATCGCCTCGCGGCCATCACCGGCCGCCCCGCCCTGCCCCTGAGCCGCCAGCACGGCATCGAAGGGCCGGTGACCGTGGCCGTGATCGACGAGGACTGGTGCATTGGCTGCACCTTGTGCATCAAGGCCTGCCCCACCGACGCCATCGCGGGCGCGAACAAGCGCATGCACACCGTGGTGGAGCCCTGGTGCACCGGCTGCGAGCTCTGCATCCCCGTCTGCCCGGTGGACTGCATTTCGCTGGAGAACGTGAGCGGCGAGCGCACCGGCTGGGCCGGCTGGTCGGTCGCGCAGGCGATCCTGGCCAAGACGCGCTACGACGCGCGGCGCGAGCGCCTGGCCCGCGAGGCGCAGGAGCACGAGGCCCGTCTGCAAGCCAAGGCCGAGGCCAAGCTCGCCGACCTGCCCGCGGCGTCGACCATCACCGACCCCGAGGCGCTCGATCGCAAGCGAGCGGTGATCGAGGCCGCGCTGGCCCGTGCGCGGGCGAAACGCCAGCCCGGCGGCTGAGCCGCGGGCGCTGCCTCAACGCGCCGCGACCGTCTTGTAGACGCCGCAGCCCACGTACAGGGCGTCCACCTTCACCACATAGGACATCTTGGCCTGCACCGCGCCGCTGGCCGGGTTGACGATGTCGTACTCCACCCAGCCCGGGCCCTGTTCGGCCTGGCTCACGATGGCGGCCAGCAGCGCCGCGCCGTCCACGCCGGCGATGTCGTGCACGCGGCTGCCCAGCTTGTCGGGCTTGCCGCCGAAGGCGCGGTAGACGCCCGAGGCGTCGAGCGCGAACACGTACATGTCGCGGTCGTGGAAACCGCGCGCGGGCTCGGTCAGGTCGCGCACAAAGGTCTCGGCCGACACCTGGCGGCGGTGCGTCAGGGCCTTGTCCACCAGGGCCATGGCCTCCTCGGCCGTGCCCTGCTGCAGCATGAAACGGCTCACCGCGCGCGACAGGTGCGCCGCGCGCTGCTCCAGCCGGTTGGCCTGCTGCACGGCCAGCTCCACCATCTGCGCGTTGCGCTGGGTGATCTGGTCGAGCTGGCTCACGGCGGTGCTGATCTCGGCCAGCCCGGTGCTCTGCTCGGCGCTGGAGGCGGAAATCGACGACAGCTTGCCGGCCACGCCGCGCACGCCGTCGACGATGCTTGCCATGCTCTGGCCGGCATCGCGGATCTGCGCGGCGCCGCTTTCCACCTGGGCGCGCGAGGCCTCGATGAGGGCGCGGATCTCGCGCGCCGAGGCGGCCGAGCGCTGGGCCAGCGAACGCACCTCGCCGGCCACCACCGCGAAACCGCGGCCCTGCTCGCCGGCGCGCGCGGCCTCCACGGCGGCATTGAGCGCAAGGATGTTGGTCTGGAAGGCCAGGCTGTCGATCACGCCGATGATCTCGTTCATCTGCGCGGCGCCTTTCTGGATGCCCTCCACGGTGCCCACCGCCTGGTGCATGGCGCCCGCGCCGCGTTCGGCCACGTCGCGCACCTGCGCGGCCTGGCGGTCCGAGTCGCTGGCCGTCTGCGCGTTCTGCGCCACCGCGCCGGTGAGCTGCTGCACGCTGGCCGCGGTCTGCTCGAGGTTGGCGGCCTGCTGCTCGGTGCGCTCGGCCAGGTCGCGGTTGCCCACGGCCAGGCTGCGGCCGGCGTGCGCCACCAGCGCCGAGTTGCTGCGCACCTCGGCCACCATGCCCGAGAGGCTGCCGATCATGCGGTCGAGCAGGCGCGCCAGGTCGGCCAGCTCGTCGTGGCCGTCCACGCGCGGGTGCGCGCGCAGGTTGCCGCCGGCCGTGTCGGCCATGGCGTCGAGCAGGCGGCGGAAATCACCAAGGAAAGCGGCGCGAAAGGCCATCAACAGGTAGGCCAGCAGGACCAGGCCGGACGCCGCCACGGGGGCGATGGCGCCGGTGCGGTCCGTGGCGGCCAGCGCCAGCGCGGCCACCAGTGGCCAGGCCGCGGCCAAGGCCAGGCAGGCCAGCTTGCCGCCCAGGCGCCAGCGGCGCATGAGCCACACGCCCGGGCGCATCAGGGGATTCGAAGAGGGGGTCATGGGGCTTGTGCTCCTCTGCCGTAGGGCCCACAGGGGCTTGCTGACGACTGTAGAAGGACCCCGCGCCCGGCAATGGCGAAAACAAACCCCCGAAAGTCGGCCATTTGCGCCGGCCCATTTGCGCCGGCCATCTGCGCCGGCCATCACCCGGTCAGCGAAGGGGAAGCCACCACAGCCCTGCCAAGGCCACCCAGCCGCCACGCGAACAGGGTGCGCTGGGTGGCCAACGCGCAGCGCCGCCGCCCGCCCCTTCCCGCCGAGGAAGAAGACGCCCTGTTCGCGCGCTTTCGCCGATCGCCGGAGCTGATCGAACGGTTCGAATGGCCGCCGGCCTCGCGCCCTCACTTCGAGGAATGAGGCGCCGGGGCGCAGCGCGCCTCAGGCGGGCGTCCCCGCGGCCAGCGCATCGAAGGCGCTGACCACCTCGGGCGGCGCCTGCACCAGCTCGATCAGCACGCCCTCGCCGGCGATCGGGAATTCCTCGCTGGCCTTGGGGTGCAGAAAGGTGATGTCGAAACCCGCCGCGCCCTGGCGGATGCCGCCGGGCGCGAAGCGCACGCCGCGCCCGGTGAGCCACTCCACCGCCTTGGGCAAATCGTCGATCCACAGGCCAATGTGGTTGAGCGGCGTGGCATGCACCGCGGGCTTCTTGTCGGGATCCAGCGGCTGCATCAGGTCCACCTCGACCTTGAACGGCCCGCTGCCGATGGCGCAGATGTCCTCGTCCACGTTCTCGCGTTCGCTGCGGAAGCTGCCCGTCAGTTCCAGGCCCAGCATGTCCACCCACAGGGTCTGCAAGCGGTGCTTGTCGGGGCCGCCGATGGCGATCTGTTGCACACCGAGGACACGGAAGGGACGGGGGGAAGCGGTGTTCATGGTCAATGGATGCCGTGGGTGGCGTGGGCCGCCGGCTCCAGCGACCAGACGGTCGCCGGCGGCAGGTTGGCCCAGACGGTGGTGACACGCCGCCAGCGCCAGCCCGGCGGCAATTGATCGAATGGCCGCACGTGGCGCGCCGCGTAGGTGTACTGCAGCAGGCGCGCGTTGGGCTGGCGCTCCAGCAGCGCCAGCATGGCCTGCACGCAGCGCCTGGCCTCGTCGCGCGGCATGGACAAGAGGGGCAGCGAGGACACCAGCATGAGCGAGCTGGCCGCCGGCAGGGGCAGCACGTCCAGCCGCGTGGCGCAGGCGTGCAGCACCTCGGCGCGCGGAAAGCGGTGGTGCAGGTGGCGCACCAGGCCGGGGTCGCGTTCGATGATGAAGAAGCGGTCGGGCGGCGGCCCGAGGTCGGCCAGTGCCCGGGTGATGGCGCCGGTGCCGGCGCCGATTTCCAGCAGCAGCTCGGGGCCCACGCGGGACACCTCCGCCGCGACGGCCTGCGCCAGCGCCCGCGAGGCCGGGGCAATGGCCCCCACCCGCCGCGGGTTGCGCACCCAGGCCAATGCAAACGCCAAACCACTCAGCCCCTGACCGCGTCCGTCCGCCATGTGCCGTGCTCCAACAAGCCGTGGAGTCCGCAGGGTAACCCAGCCCGGCGGGCTTGTGGCGTCAGCGGAGGAAACAGCCGGTCGGGCCGGCACGGCCTTCATTCGAACTCGACGATGGCCTGGTCAACGGCCAGGGACTCCCCTTGCTGGGCCAGCACCTTGGCCACCGTGCCGTCGGCCGAGGCGAACAGCACGTTTTCCATCTTCATGGCCTCGATGACGGCCACGCGCTCGCCGGCCTGTACCTTCTGGCCCGGCTGCACGGCCACCTGCACCAGCAGGCCTGGCATGGGCGACAGGACGTACTTGCTCATGTCGGGTGGCGCCTTGAAGGGCATGAGCGCGTGCAGCTCGGCCATGCGCGGCGAGACCACCATGGCCTCGATGCGCGTGCCGTTGTGCTGCACCACCAGCGCCAGCGGGTTGCGTGGCGTGCCCCGCTCCAGCTGGGCCGTGAACGGCTGGCCGTTGCACACGCCGACGGTGCAGATGTCGTTGAGCCGCGATGGGCTCTGGAAGGCGTAGCGCTTCTCGCCCACCATGACCACCGCCGCGCCCACCTGGCCCAGCACCTCGTCCACGTGCACGTTCACGCGGCGGTGCGCGCCGGCCTTGTCGAGCACGATCACCGTGTAGTCGTGCCCCACCTTCACGCCGTAGCCGGGCAGCTGGCCGCTCAGGCCGGCCGCGCGCTCGCGGCTCTTGCGGCGCACGAACGCCGCCAACGCCACGAGGAAGTCGGGATCGTCGTGCGGCACGTCCTCGGCGCGAAAGCCCTGGCCGTAATGCTCGGCGATGAAGCCGGTGTTGAAGTCGCCCGCCACGAACTTGGGGTGCGCGAGCAGCGCGGCCTGGAAAGGAATATTGCTTTGCACACCGCGGATGACGAAACCGTTGAGCGCTTCGCGCATCTTGGCGATGGCCTCGTTGCGGTCGCGGCCGTGCACGATGAGCTTGGCGATCATCGAGTCGTAGTACATGGGGATCTCGCCGCCGTCCTGCACGCCGGTGTCCACGCGCACGCCGAAACGGTGCTCCGTGTCGGCCTGCCACATGGTCTGCGGCGGCGCGGCGAAGCGCACCAGGCGGCCCGTGCTGGGCAGGAAGTTGCGGAACGGGTCCTCGGCGTTGATGCGGCACTCGATCGCCCAGCCCTCGCGCTTCACGTCGGCCTGCGCCAGCGGCAGCTTTTCACCGGCGGCCACGCGGATCATCAGCTCCACCAGGTCCAGACCGGTGATGCATTCCGTGACCGGGTGCTCCACCTGCAGGCGGGTGTTCATCTCCAGGAAGTAGAAGTCCTGGTCCTTGCCCACCACGAACTCCACCGTGCCCGCGCTCTGGTACTTCACAGCCTTGGCCAGGGCCACGGCCTGCTCACCCATGGCCCGGCGCGTGGCCTCGCTGATGAAGGGCGACGGCGCCTCCTCGATCACCTTCTGGTGGCGGCGCTGGATGGAGCACTCGCGCTCGTTCAGGTAAATCACGTTGCCGTGCGCGTCGCCCAGCACCTGGATCTCGATGTGGCGCGGCTCCTGGACAAACTTTTCCATGAAGACGCGGTCGTCGCCGAAGCTGTTGCGCGCCTCGTTGCGACAGCTCGTGAAGCCCTCGAAGCACTCCTTGTCGCTGAAGGCCACGCGCAGGCCCTTGCCGCCGCCGCCGGCGCTGGCCTTGATCATGACCGGGTAGCCGATCTTCTGCGCGATGGCCACCGCCTCCTCGGGCGACTGGATGGGCTCGTTGTGGCCCGGAATGGTGCTCACCTTCGCCTCGTTCGCGAGCTTCTTGGACGCGATCTTGTCGCCCATGGCCGCGATGGAGTAGTGCTTGGGGCCGATGAAGACCAGGCCCTGTTCTTCCACCTGGCGCGCGAAGTCCTCGTTCTCGGACAGGAAGCCATAGCCGGGGTGGATGGCCTCGGCGCCGGTCTGCTTCGCGGCGGCGATGATGGCCTCGCCCAACAGGTAGCTCTCGCGCGAGGGCGGCGGCCCCAGGCGCACGGCCTCGTCGGCCAGCTGCACATGGCGCGCTTCCTTGTCGGCGTCGGAGTACACCGCCACGGTGGCGATGCCCAGCTTCTTGGCCGTGGCGATGACGCGGCAGGCGATCTCGCCGCGGTTGGCGATCAGGATCTTCTTGAACATGTCTTTCTCTCCTCGGGCCTTCAGAGCGGAATGTTCCCGTGCTTGCGCCACGGGTTCTCCAGCTTCTTGTCCTTGAGCATCACCAGCGAGCGACCAATGCGCTTGCGCGTCTCGTGCGGCAGGATCACGTCGTCGATGAAGCCGCGCGCGCCGGCCACGAAGGGGTTGGCGAAGCGGGCCTTGTACTCGGCCTCGCGCTGCGCGAGCTTGGCCGGGTCCTTCTTCTCCTCGCGGAAGATGATCTCCACCGCGCCCTTGGCGCCCATCACCGCGATCTCGGCGTTGGGCCAGGCGAAGTTCACGTCGCCGCGCAGGTGCTTGGAGGCCATCACGTCGTAGGCGCCGCCGTAGGCCTTGCGCGTGATCACGGTGATCTTGGGCACGGTGCACTCGGCGTAGGCATAGAGCAGCTTGGCGCCGTGCTTGATGATGCCGCCGTACTCCTGGCTGGTGCCGGGCATGAAGCCGGGCACGTCGACGAAGGTGACGACCGGGATGTTGAAGCAGTCGCAGAAGCGCACGAAGCGCGCGGCCTTGATGGAGCTCTTGATGTCCAGGCAGCCCGCCAGCACCAGCGGCTGGTTGGCGACGATGCCCACGGTCTGGCCGTCCATGCGCGCGAAGCCGATCACGATGTTCTTGGCGTACTCGGGCTGCAGCTCGAAAAAGTCCCCGTCGTCCACGATCTTGAGGATGAGCTCCTTCATGTCGTAGGGCTTGTTGGGGTTGTCGGGCACCAGGGTGTCCAGGCTCAGCTCCATGCGGTCGATCGGATCGCCACTGGGCCGCACCGGCGCCTTCTCCCTGTTGTTGAGCGGCAGGTAGTTGAACAGGCGGCGCAGCATCAGCAGCGCCTCCACGTCGTTGTCGAAGGCCAGGTCGGCGACGCCGCTGCGCGTGGTGTGGGTGATGGCGCCGCCCAGTTCCTCGGCCGTCACTTCCTCGTGCGTGACGGTCTTCACCACTTCGGGGCCGGTGACGAACATGTAGCTGGAGTCCTTCACCATGAAGATGAAGTCCGTCATGGCGGGCGAGTACACCGCGCCGCCTGCGCTGGGGCCCATGATCATGCTGATCTGCGGCACCACGCCGCTGGCCAGCACGTTGCGCTGGAACACGTCGGCGTAGCCCCCGAGCGAGGCCACGCCTTCCTGGATGCGCGCGCCGCCCGAGTCGTTGAGGCCGATGACGGGCGCGCCAACCTTCATGGCCTGGTCCATCACCTTGCAGATCTTCTCGGCGTGCGCCTCGGAGAGCGCGCCGCCGAAGACGGTGAAGTCCTGGCTGAAGACGAAGACCAGGCGGCCGTTGATCATGCCGTAGCCAGTGACCACGCCGTCGCCGGGGATCTTGTTGTCCGCCATGCCGAAGTCGGTGCAGCGGTGCTCGACGAACATGTCCCATTCCTCGAAGGTGCCCTCGTCGAGCAGCACCTCCAGGCGCTCGCGCGCGCTGAGCTTGCCCTTGGCGTGCTGCGCCTCGATGCGCTTGGCGCCGCCGCCCAGGCGCGCGCGGGCGCGCTTGTCTTCGAGCTGTTGCAGGATGTCTTGCATGGTTCTTCTCCAGAGAATTCAGTCGAACAGCGCGAGCAGCTGCCGCGCCGCGGTGCTGGCGGGCAGACGGCCATCGAGCACTTGCGTGGTGGTGTCGGCCAGCGCGGCGCGCACCGCCGGGTGTTCGCGGAAGCGCTGCTTGAGTCCGGCGTCGATGCGCTCCCACATCCAGGCCTTGGCCTGGCGCTGGCGGCGCGCGGCGAGTTCGCCATTGGCGCTCTGCACCTGGCGAAAGCGCTGAACCTCGGCCCAGAAGGCGGCGATGCCCTCGGCCTTGAGGGCCGAGAGCTGCAGCACCGTGGGGTGCCAGTGCGCGGTGTCGTGCGCCGCGTGCTCCGGCCGGCCGTGCTGGCCGAGCAGGCGCAGGGCGGAAGTGATCATCGCGCGCGCCCGCGTCGCGGCGTCGGCGTCGATGTCGGCCTTGTTGATGACCACCAGGTCGGCGATCTCCATCACGCCCTTCTTGATGGCCTGCAGGTCGTCGCCTGCATTGGGCAGCTGCAGCAGCGCGAAGCAGTCGGTCATGGCGGCCACGGCGGTCTCGCTCTGGCCCACGCCCACGGTCTCGACGATCACCACGTCGTAGCCAGCGGCCTCGCACACCAGCAGGGCCTCGCGCGTCTTTTCGGCCACCCCGCCCAGGGTGCCGCCGCTGGGGCTGGGCCGAATGAAGGCGCGCTCGTCCATGGACAGCCGCTCCATGCGCGTCTTGTCGCCCAGGATGGAGCCGCCCGAGACCGTGCTCGACGGGTCGATGGTGAGCACGGCCACGCGCTGGCCCTGTTCGATCAGGTGCAGGCCCAGCGCCTCGATGAAGGTGCTCTTGCCCACGCCGGGCACGCCGCTCAGGCCCAGGCGGAAGGCCCGGCCCGTGCGCGGCAGCAGCGCGGTGAGCAGCTCGTCGCCCTGGGCGCGGTGGTCGGCGCGCGTGGACTCGAGCAGCGTGATGGCCTTGGCCATGGCGCGGCGCTGCGCCATGCCCTGGCCTTGCACGATGGCGTCGAGCAAGGCTTGCGGCGACGCGGCCAGGCTCAAGCCACCGCCTTCTTGATCTGTTCCAGCACGTCCTTGGCGCTGGCCGGAATGGGCGTGCCGGGGCCGTAGATGCCCTTGACGCCGGCCTCGTAGAGGAAGTCGTAGTCCTGGCGCGGAATCACACCGCCCACGAAGACCACGATGTCATCGGCGCCCTGCTTGCGCAGCTCCGCGATGATCGCGGGCACCAGGGTCTTGTGGCCCGCGGCCAGGGTGCTCACGCCCACGGCGTGCACGTCGTTCTCGATGGCCTGGCGCGCGCACTCCTCGGGCGTCTGGAACAGCGGGCCCATGTCGACGTCGAAGCCCAGATCGGCGAAGGCCGTGGCCACCACCTTGGCGCCGCGGTCGTGGCCGTCCTGGCCGAGCTTGGCGATCATCACGCGCGGGCGGCGGCCCTGCTGCTCGCCGAAATCGGCGATCTCCTTCTGCAGCTGCGCCCAGCCTTCGGCGCTGTCGTAGGCGGCGGCGTACACGCCGGTCACCTTCTGGGTGTCGGCGCGGTGGCGGCCGAAGGCGGTTTCGAGGGCATCACTGACTTCTCCCACGGTGGCGCGCAGGCGCACCGCCTGAATGGACAGATCGAGCAGGTTGCCCTGCCCCGAACGGGCGGCCTCGGTGAGCGCGGCCAGCGCGGCCTTCACCGCGGCATCGTCGCGCGCGTCGCGCACCCGCTTCAGGCGCGCGATCTGCGCCTCGCGCACCTTGACGTTGTCGATGTCGAGGATCTCGACCGGGTCTTCGTTCTTGAGCTTGTACTTGTTGACGCCGACGATGACGTCCTTGCCGGAGTCGATGCGCGCCTGCTTCTCGGCCGCGGCGGCCTCGATCTTGAGCTTGGCCCAGCCGCTGTCGACCGCGCGGGTCATGCCGCCCATGGCGTCGACCTCCTCGATGATGGCCCAGGCCGCGTCGGCCATCTGCTGCGTCAGCGTCTCCATCATGTAGGAGCCGGCCCAGGGGTCGACCACGCTGGTGATGTGGGTCTCTTCCTGAATGATGAGCTGGGTGTTGCGCGCGATGCGCGCGCTGAACTCGGTGGGCAGCGCGATGGCTTCGTCGAGCGCGTTGGTGTGCAGGCTCTGCGTGCCGCCGAACACCGCGGCCATGGCCTCGATGGTGGTGCGCACCACGTTGTTGTACGGGTCCTGCTCGGTCAGGCTCCAGCCCGAGGTCTGGCTGTGCGTGCGCAGCATCAGGCTCTTGGGGTTCTTCGCGCCGAAGCCCTTCATGATGCGGCACCACAGCAGGCGGGCCGCGCGCATCTTGGCGATCTCCAGGTAGAAGTTCATGCCGACCGCCCAGAAGAAGGAGAGGCGGCCCGCGAAGGCGTCGACATCCAGGCCCTTGGCCATGGCGGTCTTCACATACTCCTTGCCGTCGGCCAGGGTGAAGGCGAGTTCCAGCGCCTGGTTGGCGCCGGCCTCCTGCATGTGGTAGCCCGAGATGCTGATCGAGTTGAACTTCGGCATGTGGCTGGCCGTGTACTCGATGATGTCGCCGATGATCCGCATGCTCGGCTCGGGCGGGTAGATGTAGGTGTTGCGGACCATGAACTCCTTGAGGATGTCGTTCTGGATGGTCCCGCTGAGCTGGTCCTGCGGCACGCCCTGTTCCTCGGCCGCCACCACGTAGCCCGCCAGCACCGGCAGCACCGCGCCGTTCATGGTCATGGACACGCTGACCTTGTCGAGCGGAATGCCGTCGAACAGGATCTTCATGTCCTCGACACTGTCGATGGCCACGCCGGCCTTGCCCACGTCGCCCGTCACGCGCGGGTGGTCGCTGTCGTAGCCGCGGTGGGTGGCCAGGTCGAAGGCCACGCTCACGCCCTGCCCGCCGGCCGCCAGGGCCTTGCGGTAGAAGGCGTTCGACTCTTCGGCGGTGGAAAAGCCCGCGTACTGGCGGATGGTCCAGGGCCGCACCGCGTACATGGTGGCCTGTGGACCACGGATGAAGGGTTCGAAACCGGGCAGCGTGTCGGTGTAGGCCAGGCCCTGCAGGTCGGCCGCGGTGTACAGCGGCTTGACGGCGATGCCGTCGGGCGTGGTCCAGGTCAGCGCGTCAAGCTGGCCGCCAGGGGCGGATCGGGTGGCGGCCTGGGTCCAGTCGGACAGCGTGGCGCGCGCGAAGGCGTCGGGGTGTTGGCTCATGGCGGCGGACGTGGAAAACGGCGGGAGCAAGGCAAGGGCGCAGGTGTTCTGCGGCTCAGGCACCACGGTGAGTGTACATCATTCATAATTATTGATGCAGAATTTCAATGCGCGGATAGAATCGGCGCCTGCATGGACACCGACACCGCCACCCCCACCGCCCCCTCCCTGGCGCCGCGCGCGCTGTACGAGGAAGTGGCCGAACGGCTGCGCCAGCGCATCTTCCAGCGCGAACTGGAGCCGGGCAGCTGGATCGACGAACTCAAGATCGCCGAGGCGTACGGCATCAGCCGCACCCCCCTGCGCGAAGCCCTGAAAGTGCTGGCCGCCGAAGGCCTGGTGACCATGAAGGTGCGCCGGGGCGCCTACGTCACCGAAGTGTCCGAGAAGGACCTGCGCGACGTCTACCACCTGCTGTCGCTGCTCGAATCGGACGCCGCCGGCGAAGTGGCCTCGCGCGGCGAGCCCGCCGCGCTGGACGAACTGGCCGCCCTGCACGATGAGCTGGAAGGCGCCGTGCACCAGCGCGACCGCTTCTTCGCCATCAACGAGCGTTTCCATCTGCGCCTGCTCGAGCTGGCCGACAACCGCTGGCGGCTGCAGATGGTGAGTGACCTGCGCAAGGTGATGAAGCTCAACCGCCACCATTCGCTGTTCAAGGCGGGCCGCATCGAAGAATCGCTGGCCGAACACCGCGCCGTGATGGCC
>Ga0209958_1001259_pt1 | contig 21350 bp, 23 predicted proteins | sample ThiBio_inoc_plan_FD_183942 | JGI IMG/M metagenome (GOLD analysis project Ga0209958, IMG submission 183942) | Wastewater bioreactor microbial communities from Cape Town, South Africa - Thiocy_inoc_plan (SPAdes) | ecosystem: Engineered > Bioremediation > Thiocyanate > Unclassified | place: South... | reverse complement strand
TGTCCATGTCGCCGGGGCGCACGTAGACCTGCAGCAGGTGCTCCTGGCCGCCGCGCGAGACGATGCGCTGCTCGCGCGCCACGAGCTGGCCCGCCACCAGGGCGAACAGGTAGCAGGGCTTGCGGTGGGGGTCGACCCACTTGGCGAAGTGGCGGCCATCGGCCAGTTCACCCGACTCGACCAGGTTGCCGTTGGACAGCAGCACCGGGTAGCGCTGCTTGTCGGCGCGCAGCGTGACGGTGTAGCTGGCCATCACGTCGGGCCGGTCGAGGAAGTAGGTGATGCGGCGGAACCCCTCGGCCTCGCACTGCGTGAAGAAGGTGCCCTGGCTCACGTACAGGCCCATGAGCTGGCTGTTCTTCTCGGGCGCGCAGGTGGTGAAGATCTCCAGCGTGAAGGGCGCGTCGCCGTGTTCCTCCAGGCTTGGCAGGTTGTCCAGCACCAGCTGGCCACCGTCCATCTTGAAGGAGCAGCCGGCGCCGTTGACCAGCACGCGCGCGAGGTTGAGCTCCTCGCCGTCCAGGCGCAGCGGCTGCGCGGGCACGGCCGGATTGCGGCGCAGCGCCATGCGGTTGAGCACGCGGGTCTTGGCCGGGTCGAGGTCGAAGGTGAGTTCGACCGTGTCGATCCAGTAGGCGGGCGGGGCGTAGTCTTCGCGGCGCACCACCGTGGTGGGGCCTTCACGCAGGGAACTCATGGATCACACCCCTTGTTTGAGCGAGGCTTCGATGAAAGGATCGAGGTCGCCGTCCAGCACCTTCTGGGTGGCGGAGATCTCGACGTTGGTGCGCAGGTCCTTGATGCGGCTGTTGTCCAGCACGTAGCTGCGGATCTGGTGGCCCCAGCCGACGTCGGTCTTGGTGTCCTCCAGCTTCTGCTGCTCTTCCATGCGCTTGCGCATCTCGTGGTCGTACAGGCGCGAGCGCAGCCGCTGCCAGGCCAGGTCGCGGTTGCTGTGCTGGCTGCGGCTGTCCTGGCACTGCACCACGATGCCCGTGGGCATGTGCGTCAGGCGCACGGCCGAGTCGGTCTTGTTGATGTGCTGGCCGCCCGCGCCGCTGGCGCGGTAGGTGTCCACGCGCACGTCGGCGGGGTTGATGTCGATCTGGATCGAATCGTCGATCTCGGGGTAGACGAACACCGAGGCGAACGAGGTGTGGCGCCCGCCCGAGCTGTCGAAGGGGCTCTTGCGCACCAGGCGGTGCACGCCGGTTTCGGTGCGCAGCAGGCCGAAGGCGTATTCGCCCTCGATCTTGATGGTGGCGCTCTTGATGCCGGCGGTGTCGCCCGGGGTCTCGTCTTCTACCGTGGTGCTGAAGCCCTTGCGTTCGGCGTAGCGCAAGTACTGGCGCAGCAGCATGCTGGCCCAGTCGCAGGCCTCGGTGCCGCCGGCGCCGGCCTGGATGTCGAGGAAGCAGTTCAGCGGGTCCGCCGGCTTGTTGAACATGCGGCGGAATTCGAGCTTCTCCACCTCGGCCTGGATCTTGGCGGCCTCGTTGGCGATGGTCTGCAGGCCGGCGTGGTCGTCATCGGCGGCCGACATCTCATGCAGCTCGGTGTTGTCGGCGAGCTCGACGCTCAGCCGGTCGAGCACCAGCACCACGTCTTCCAGGGCCTTCTTTTCCTTGCCCAGGTCCTGGGCGCGCTTGGGGTTGTCCCAGACGGTGGGGTCTTCCAGCGCGGATTCGACTTCTTTCAGCTTCGATGCCTTGGCATCGTAGTCAAAGATACCTCCGCAACTCGACCACGCGGGTGGTCAGGTCATCGAGTTGCGTGCGGATGGCGTTGATCTGTTCGGCGTCCATGGCGGTTCCTGCGTGTGTTCGGCAAAAACCTTGATTTTCTCATGCAGGGGCGGTCCTGGCGACGGTCGCCGCCCGTGGCCCCGCAGGCGCGTCAATAGCGCCAGGTGAAACCGAACATCAGGGCCGCGGTGCCCAGGATCTGCACTTCCAGGCCCGCCTTGTCGCTGAGGCGGTAGCCGATGGCCGGGACGATGGCGGGCGAGAAGCCCCCGACGTTGGCGGGCACCTTGTTCTTGTACTGGCCCACGTAGCCGTAGATGACGCCGGCGCTCACCTGCGCGTAGACCTGGGGCCAGCCGTCGATGAGGTCGTCCCAGCGCTTGCCCGCGTACAGATAGCCCGAGGGTTGGCCGAAGGAGTTGCGGAACAGGGACAGGCCGCAGAAGCGGTCGTCGGGCAGTTGGCGGTTCAGCGCCAGGGCGAACACCGGGCGGTGTTCCGGGTCGTGGGACCAGTGGTGGGTGTACGGCGAGGCGAAGAGCTCGTAGCGTGACTGGCCCTCGGGCAAGGGGTCGTCCCAGCCGGGGCAGGCGTTGAAGGCGAAGGCGGGGGCGCAGAGCAGGGCGGCCGTGGCGGCAAAACAATGGAGCGGTCGCATCGGCCAAGTATGCCTTCCCGCCTGTTTCGAGAAGCTCGCGGGATGCAAGAAAACGTGACTCAGCCGCCGCGCAGAAAGTCCTCGATCAGCGCCGCCAGGGCCTCGGGCCGGTCGTGGTGCATCATGTGTCCCGCGTCTTCGATCAGGGCGTGGCGCAGGTTCGGCACGTGCGCGATGCGCTCGCGGAATTCGTCCAGCGTGTAGCGGCCCTTCCACCACAGGCCCAGGCTGTCGTCACTGGCCACCACGCACAGCGTGGGTGCGCCGATGCGGCGGTAAACCTCGATGGCTTCCTCGGGCCGGAACAGCACGGCGTTGGTGACCTTGTGCGCCGGGTCGCCCAGGATGGCCCAACGGCCCTCGGCATTCGGCCGTGCCCACTGGCGCGCCAGCCAGTCGGCCTTGTCCTGCGGCAGGCGCGGGTTGGTTTTCATCAGGCGGCGCGCCACGCCCTCGGCGTCGGCGTAGTCGCTCAGGTCCATGTCGCCCCGGCGCAGGGCGCGGATCTCATCCAGCCACTGGGCGTAGCGCTTGGGCGCCTGCTCGGGCGGCGAGGCCGGCATGCCGAAGCCTTCCAGGTTGACCAGGCGGCGGATGCGCTGCGGCCGCGCGCCCGCGTACAACGTGGCCACATGGCCGCCCATGCTGTGGCCCACCAGGTCCACGGGCTGGTCGCCGGCCAGGGCGTCGAGCAGGGCGTCGAGGTCGCCCAGGTAGTCGGGGAACCAGTAGCTGTCGGGGGCGGCGCCGTTCCATGTGGTGTCGCCGTAGCCGCGCCAGTCGGGGGCGATGATGTGGCGGTCCTCGCGCATCGCGTCCACCACGAACTGCCACGACGCGGCCACGTCCATCCAGCCGTGCACCAGCACCAACGGCGGGCGGGCGGCATCGGGCGTGCCCCAGTGGCGCAGGTGGTAGCGCCAGCCGCGGATGGGGAGAAACTCGCTGCGTGAGGGGCGTCGTGCTTGGTACATTCGCCCGATCATAGAGAGCCCCCGGTCGCGGGGCTTGGAGACAAAGGCATGCCCCACGCCGCCCGCCGCCCAGGCCGTGACACCGCGATCGACCACTACCCCGCGCTGCACGCGGACTTCCGTTGGCAGGTGCCGGCCGAATTCAACATGGCCGAGGTCTGCATGCGCCGTTGGGCCACGGGCGCGGCCAGCGGCCGCCGCACGGCGGTGATCGCCACCGCTCCCGGCCAGGCCGACCGCGAGCACAGCTACGCCGAGCTTTTCGCCCAGGCCAACCGCCTGTCCAATGCGCTCGACGCCCTGGGCGTGCAGCGCGGCGACCGCGTCGCCATCGTGCTGCCGCAGCGCTTCGAAACCGCCGTGGCCTACATGGCCGTGCTGCAGATGGGCGCGGTGGCCATGCCGCTGTCGCAGCTCTTCGGTCCCGAGGCGCTGGAGTTCCGCCTGCGCGACAGCGAGGCCGTGCTCGCCATCTGCGACGCCAGTACCCTGGCCGCGGTGCAGGGCGTGAGCGCCGCCTGCCCGCTGCTGAACGAACTGGTGGCCGTCGACGCGCCCGCCGGGCCCGCGCGTGGCGGCGCGCTCGACTGGGCCCAACTGCTGGCGCAGGAAGAGGAGGCCTTCGAACCCGCGCACACGCGCGCCGACGAAGCCGCCGTGCTGATCTACACCAGCGGCACCACCGGCAACCCCAAGGGCGCGCTCATTCCGCACCGCGCGCTCATCGGCAACCTCACCGGCTTCGTGTGCAGCCAGAACTGGTTCGGCTTCGACCCCTTCGACACCAGCCGCCCCAGCGAGGCCGTGTTCTGGTCCCCCGCCGACTGGGCCTGGACCGGCGGCCTGATGGACGCGCTGCTGCCCACGCTCTACTTCGGCCGGCCCATCGTGGCGCACAACGGCCGCTTCAGCCCGCAGACGGCCTTCGAACTCATCGAGCGCCACGGGGTGACGCACAGCTTCCTGTTTCCCACCGCGCTCAAGGCCATGATGAAGGCCTACCCGCGTCCCAAGCGGCAGTTCCGCTTCGTGCTGCAGGGGCTGATGAGCGCCGGCGAGGCCGTGGGCGACGCCGTGTTCAACTGGTGCCGGGACGAGCTGGGCATCACGGTGAATGAAATGTTCGGCCAGACCGAGATCAACTACATCGTGGGCAACTGCGCGCGCCTGTGGCCGGCGCGGCCGGGCAGCATGGGCAAGGGCTACCCGGGTCATCGGGTGGCGGTGATCGACGACAACGGCAAGGAATGCCCCGTGGGCGTGCCCGGCGACGTGGCCGTGCACCGGCTGGACGTGCATGGCGAGCCCGACCCGATCTTCTTTCTGGGCTACTGGAAAAACGAGGCGGCCACGCGCGGCAAGTTCACCGGCGATCCCGCCAACAGCTGGTGCCGCACGGGCGACCTGGCCGTGCGCGACACAGACGGCTACCTCTGGTACCAGGGCCGCGCCGACGACGTGTTCAAGGCCGCGGGCTACCGCATCGGGCCGAGCGAGATCGAAAACTGCCTGGTCAAGCACCCGGCGGTGGCGAACGCGGCGGTGGTGCCCAAGCCGGACCGGGAGCGGGGGGCGGTGGTGAAGGCCTACGTGGTGCTGTCGCCGGGACACATCGGCGATGCCTCGCTGGTCGCCGAACTGCAGTCGCACGTGAAAGGGCGGCTGGCGCCCTATGAGTACCCGAAGGAGATCGAGTTCATCGACGCGCTGCCCATGACCACCACGGGGAAGGTGCAGCGCCGGGTGCTGCGCCTGCGGGAAGAGGAACGCGCACGCGCCGCGTGACGCGCCGGGCGCAAAAAAAGCCCGGCGCTTGCCGGGCTTGAGAGAGCGGTGACAGCAGTGATGGGTCAGCGCTGCGCGGTGCTGGCCGGCTCGGCCACATAAATCTCCACGCGGCGGTTCATGGCGCGGCCCTGGGCCGTGCCGTTGTCGGCGATGGGCTCGCGCGAGCCGCGGCCGTCGGTGCTGATGCGCGTGGCCGCGACGCCCCGGCCCACCAGGTAGTCGCGCGTGGCATTGGCGCGGTCGAAGGACAGCGGGTTGTTGATGGCGTCGCTGCCCGAGCTGTCGGTGTGGCCGATGATGGTCACCTGCGTGGCCTGGTTCTGCTGCAGCGTGGTGGCGAACTGGCCCAGCACGCGCACCAGCGTGGGGCTCAGCGTGGAGCGGCCCGACGCGAAGCCCGCATCGGCTGGCACGTCCAGCTTCAGGCGGTTGTCGGCCGTCTGGCTCACGCCGATGCCGGTGCCCGCCGTGGCCGCTTCCATCTGCTTCTTCTGCTCCTGCATGCGCGTGGACCAGATGTAGCCGCCCAGCGCGCCCGCGCCGGCGCCCAGCACGGCGCCCTGGGCCGCGCCCTTGGAGCCACCGGTGAGGCCGCCCAGTACGAGGCCCGCCGCCGCGCCGATGCCAGCGCCTTTGGCGCTGTCGCTCTGCGTTTCGCTCATGTTCGCGCAGCCGCTGATGGCCAGGGCCGCCGCCACGGTGAGCACGGTCAGGCCGCGCGTGGTGTGGGAAACGGTGTGGGACATGGTGGAACTCCTCGTTGTTGATGGGAAAACAGGCCCGCCGGGCGCCGCTGGCGGTGGATGACTCAGCGCCTAAACTTATACCCCTCCGGGGTTACCGGCCCCGTAGGAATTCTCTGACGTTACAAATCCTTGCATGAACCCCGTCGCACTGGGCCAGAGCCCCCTTCACGTCACCCCCATCTGCCTCGGCACCATGACCTTCGGCGAGCAGGTCGATGAGCCGACCGCGCACCGCATCCTGGACCGCGCCGTCGAGCGCGGCGTGGATTTTCTCGACACCGCCGAGATGTACTCGGTGCCCGCGCGCGCCGAAACGTTCAGCGCCACCGAGACCATCATCGGCAACTGGTTCGCGCGCCACCCTGGCCAGCGCCAGAAGCTGGTGCTCGCTACCAAGGTGGCGGGACCTTCGCGCGGCATGCCCTGGATCCGCGGCGACAACGCGGGACTGAGCAAGGCCGAAATCGTGAAGGCCTGCGAGGGCAGTCTGCGTCGCCTGCAGACCGAGGTGATTGACCTCTATCAAATTCACTGGCCGGCGCGCAACCTGCCGGCCTTCGGCGCGCTCAGCTTCGACCCGAGCAAGGACAAGCCCTGCGCCTCGATCCTCGAACAGCTCGAGGCCATGGCCGAGCTGGTGAAAGCGGGCAAGGTGCGCGCCATCGGCCTGTCCAACGAAACGTCCTACGGCGTGCACGAGTTCGTGCGCCTGGCCGAGCAGCACGGCCTGCCGCGCGTGGCCACGGTGCAGAACCCCTACTGCCTGATCAACCGCAGCCACGAGAACGGGCTGGACGAGACCTGCCATCGCCTGGGCGTGTCGCTGCTGGCCTATTCGCCGCTGGGCTTTGGCCTGCTCACCGGCAAGTACGACGGCACCGGCCTGGTGGGCGGGCACGGCCGCCTGGCGATCTTCGAGAGCATGCGCAAGCAGCGCTGGGGCCGACCCGAGGCGCTGGCCACCGCCCAGCGCTACAACGCGCTGGCCCGCGAGCACGGCCTCACGCCGACGCAACTGGCGCTGGCTTTTTGCTACAACAACTGGCGCGTGGCCTCCACCATCCTCGGCGTGACCACCGTGGCCCAGCTGGACGAGTGCCTGGACGCCTGGGGCACGCCGTTCACGCCCGAGCTGCAGGCGGCGGTGGACAAGATCCGCTGGGACAGCCGCGACCCCGCGCAGTAAAAGGAACGCCCCTGCCGCGCCTCGCGCGACCCCCTCAAGGGGGCGATGCCTGCGGTCCCGGCAGAGCCGGTTCCGCGGCCTATCTGGACAAAGCCTGGTATGCCCAAGCCTCGACATGTTTCCGAGACACCCGCCACGGCCTGGCTCAAGGCGAATGGCGTCGTGTACACCGAGCATCCCTACGAGTACCTGGAGCACGGCGGGGCGCAGCACAGCGCGCAGGTGCTGGGCCTGGACCCGTTCGCGGTGGTCAAGACATTGATCATGCAGGACGAGGCCGCCAGGCCGCTGGCGGTGCTCATGCACGGCAACCGCACGGTGTCCACCAAGAACCTGGCGCGCCAGATCGGCGCGAAATCGGTGGAGCCCTGCAAGCCCGAAGTGGCCAACCGCCACAGCGGCTACCTGGTGGGTGGCACCTCGCCCTTTGGACTCAAGCGCGCCATGCCGGTGTTCGTGGAATCGACGGTGCTGGAACTGCCGCGCCTGTGGATCAACGGCGGGCGGCGTGGTTTCCTGGTCGGCATCGATCCGGCCGTGCTGAGCACTCCCCTGGGCGCGAAGCCGGTGCAGTGCGCGCTGGCAGAATGACGCGCGCCCCCCATTCCAACCACAAGAACCGTTGACCGAGGAGATGCCCTTGCAAGCGCTCTATCCCGCGCTGGCCACCGTGGCCGCCTACCTGATCGGGTCCCTGTCCTTCGCGGTGATCGTCAGCCGCCTGATGGGCCTGTCCGACCCGCGCACCTACGGCAGCAAGAACCCCGGCGCCACCAACGTGCTGCGCTCGGGCAGCAAGGCGGCGGCCATCGTCACGCTGCTGCTCGATGCGGTGAAGGGCTGGCTGCCGGTGTTCGTGGTGGCGCACTGGGGCGAGCCTTTCGGCCTGGGCGCGGGCACGGTGGCGCTGGTGGGGCTGGCGGCTTTCCTCGGGCACCTGTATCCCGTGTTCTTCAAGTTCCAGGGGGGCAAGGGCGTGGCCACGGCGGCCGGCGTCATCCTGGGCTTCAACCCCTGGCTGGGCCTGGCCTCGCTGCTCACCTGGCTCATCATCGCCATCTTCTTCCGTTATTCCTCGCTGGCGTCCATCGTCACGGCGGTGTTCGCGCCGGCCTACTACCTGCTGGGCGGCGGCGTGGCCTGGGAGGCCCCGGGCGTGATGGTGCTGGGCCTGGCCGTGATGGCGGTGCTGCTGGTCTGGCGCCACGCCGAGAACATCAACCGCTTGCTGGCCGGCAAGGAAAGCCAGCTCGGAGCCAAGAAGAAATGAGCCAACAAGGGATCCAGCGCGTGGGCATGGCCGCGCGCTACAGCGAAGCCGCCGTGTTCAAGGGCATCGTGTTCCTGGCGGGCATGGTGCCCGAGCGCGGCGACACCGATATCCGCGGCCAGACCGAGGACGTGCTGCAGCAGGTGGAGCAGCGCCTGAAGGAATGCGGCAGCGACAAGTCGCGCATCCTGCGCACCGAGATCTTCCTCACCGACATCCGCGACATCGCGGCGATGAACGAGGTCTGGGACGCCTGGGTGGTGCCCGGCGCCGCGCCGCCACGCGCCACCGTGCAAGCCGCCCTGGCCAACCCGGCGTACCGCATCGAGATCGTGGTGACGGCCGCGCAGGCCTGAGTCAGTAGCGCCGCTCCAGCGTGAGCTGGTCGTTGTTGCGCTGCATCTGGAAGCGCGTGAGGAAGCTGTTGCCCAGCAGCACGAAGGGCATGGGCTGTGGCAGCACGATGGCGGCCACGGCGTGCACCTGGGCGTCGCCCACGCGCACCGAGTCGAGCGTGACGCGGTAGCCCGGCGCGGTGCCGTTGGCCGTCTGCACGCTCACGCGCTGGCCGCGCTGGTAGTCCAGGTTGATGCGCTTGGCTTCCGACTCGCCGATGACGACCTGCGTGGCGCCCGTGTCCACCATGAACTGCACCGCGCGACCGTTGATCTGGCCTTGGGGCATGAAGTGGCCGCTGCCGTCGGCCGTGAGCACCACGCGCTGGGCACCGTTCGCGCCGGCCCCGGTGGCGCCGCCCAGGCTCACGGGCGCTTCGCCCAGGCGCAGGGCCTGGCGCTGGCCGCCGATCTCGACCACGGCCGAGTCGCCCTGCACCGACACCAGGCGAACGCCCTGGTGGGCCTGACCGGCCGCCATGAAGCGCGGCGCGGCGCCGTCGATGACCACCAGGGCCTTGCTGCCCGAGACGCCCGAGAGCGACACCGATTGCGCGACGACGAGGCCGGCCGACCCCATCAGGAAACAGATCAGCAGCGCGCGAAGGGACCGAAACCCAGAGGTGCCGCGGAACCGGCTTTGCCGGGCCGCAGGCGCCGCCCCCGGAAGGGGGGGAGCGCCGAAGGCGCTGCGGGGGGGATTCAATTAGTCGCGGAAGTTGTTGAAGGACAAGGGCAGGTCCTTCATCTCGTTCTTGATGATGGCCATGGTGGCCTGCAAGTCGTCGCGCTTGGCGCCGGTCACGCGCACGGCGTCGCCCTGGATGGCGGCCTGCACCTTGAGCTTGCTGGCCTTGATGGCCTGCTGGATCTTCTTGCCGTCTTCGGTGGCGATGCCGTTGCGCACCTTGGCCACCTGCTTGACCTTGTCGCCGCCCATCTTCTCGACCTTGCCCATGTCGAGGAAGCGCACGTCCACGTTGCGCTTGGCCAGCTTGTTGCGCAGCACGTCCTCGATCTGCTGGAGCTGGAAGTCGGCGTCACCGGTGAGGGTGATCTCCTTGTCCTTCAACTCGATCGCGGCGCTCGTGCCCTTGAAATCGAAGCGCGTGCCGATCTCGCGCGCGACCTGATCGACGGCATTCTTGACTTCAACGAGATCGGCTTCTAGGACGGTGTCGAACGAGGGCATGGCGAGGCGGCGGTGGGTGAGAAAATCGCGGCCATGATAGTCGAGAAGCAGGTGCCTCTACAGGCCTACAACAGCTTTGGCATCGTGGCCAAGGCGCACCGCCTCGCGCGCATCCGCGCCGAGGCCGACCTGGCCGAGCTGCGGGCCTCGGACGACTGGCAGCAACTCACCCGCGAGACCCCCCCTTTCGTGCTCGGCGGTGGCAGCAACCTGGTGATCACGGGCGATGTGAGGCCTTTGGTGCTCAAGGTGGAGATCGCGGGCCGGCGCCTGGTGGAGGAAACGCCCAAGGGCTGGCTGGTGGAGGCTGGCGCGGGCGAGAACTGGCACGCCTTCGTGCAGTGGACGCTGGAGCGGGGCTGGCCCGGGCTGGAGAATCTGGCGCTGATCCCCGGTACCGTGGGCGCCTCGCCGGTGCAGAACATCGGCGCCTACGGCGTGGAACTGCAGGACCGTTTCCATTCGCTGGACGCCATCGACCTGCGCTCGGGCGAGGGATTCACGCTGGACGCCGCCCAGTGTGGCTTCGGCTACCGCGACTCGGTGTTCAAGCACCAGCCCACGGATGCGCGCGACTTCGGCCTGGCGGGCCGCGCGCTCATCGCGCGGGTGCGCTTCTGGCTGCCCAAGGCCTGGAAGCCGGTGCTGGGCTATGCCGATCTGGAGCGCAAGATCGCCGAAACCGGCAATACCACGCCGGATGCGCGCACGATCTTCGACTGGATCTGTGGCATCCGGCGCGCCAAGCTGCCGGACCCGGCGGTGATCGGCAACGCGGGCAGCTTCTTCAAAAACCCCACGGTGACGCTGGACCAATGCGCGGACATCATTGCGCGCGAGCCCAAGGTGGTGCACTACCCCATGCCCGATGGCACGGTGAAGTTGGCCGCGGGCTGGCTGATCGACGCCTGCGGCTGGAAAGGGCGCGGCGTGGGCAACGCGGGCGTGTACGACAAGCAGGCCCTGGTGCTGGTGAACCGCGGCGGGGCCACCGGGGGCGAGGTGGTCACGCTGGCGAAGGCGATCCAGACCAGCGTCTATGAGCGCTTCGGCATCCGGCTGGAGCCGGAGCCGGTGGTGATCTGAGTGTTTTCATCCGGAGGAATGACGATGGCTGGCCACCCCGTTTTCTCGATGAAGTTCGCCCGGCTGTACCCGCTGTACGTGCAGAAGGCCGAGCGCAAGCAGCGCACCCGTGAGGAGGTGGACCAGGTCATCGGCTGGCTGACGGGCTACGACGCGGCGGGCCTGCGCCGCCAGATCGAGCAGGGCAGCGACGTCGAGACCTTCTTTGCCCAGGCGCCCGCGTTTCACCCCAACAGCGCGCGGATCCAGGGCCTGGTGTGCGGCGTGCGTGTCGAAGCGGTGGACGACCCGCTGATGCGCAAGATCCGCCAGTTGGACAAGCTGATCGACGAGCTCGCCAAGGGCAAGGCGATGGACAAGATCCTGAGGAATTGAGCGAGGCACACATGAAACCCACCGAACGCGACCTGCTGCTGCAGACCCTGAAGACCCGGTTCGAGAAGCACCACAAGCGCCACAAGGGCATCGCCTGGGACGAGGTGCTGGCGCGGCTGGAGGCGAACCCCGGCGCTCTGTCGTCCCTGCACCGGATGGAGGCATCGGGCGGCGAGCCCGATGTGATCGGGCGCGACAAGGCCTCGGGCGTGTTCCTTTTCTGCGATTGCTCGGCCGAGACGCCCACGGGCCGCCGCAGCCTGTGCTTCGATCGCGAGGCGCTGGACGCGCGCAAGGAGAACAAGCCGCAAGGCAGCGCCATGGAGATGGCCGCCGAGATAGGCATCGAGATGCTCGATGAGGCGATGTACCGCCGGCTGCAGGAGTTGGGCGAGTTCGACCTGAAGACCTCCAGCTGGATCGCCACCCCGAAAGCCGTGCGCGCGCTCGGCGGGGCCCTGTTCTGCGACCGCCGCTACGGCCAGGTGTTCACGTACCACAACGGCGTGCAGTCCTACTATGCGTCGCGCGGCTTTCGGGGGCTGCTGCGGGCCTGATCGCGGCGCGGGCCGGACGGTGGCCCCAAAAGAAAGGCCCGCCAGCTGGCGGGCCTTTCGAGTGGAAGCGGTGGCCCCGCTTCAGTCCTTGCCGAGCTTGAGCATGTCGGTGCCGTCACCGCCGGTCAGCAGGCCGGTGCGGCTGTAGACGCCCAGCTTGCCGCGCGTGTCGGTGATGTCGAGGTTGCGCATGGTCAGCTGGCCGATGCGGTCCAACGGCGTGAAGGGCGCGTCCTCCACCTTCTCCATCGACAGCCGCTCGGGTGCGTAGGTGAGGTTGGGGCTCTCGGTGTTGAGGATGGAATAGTCGTTGCCGCGGCGCAGCTCGACCGTCACCTCGCCCGTGACCGCGCGCGCCACCCAGCGCTGGGCCGACTCGCGCAGCATGATGGCCTGCGGGTCGAACCAGCGGCCCTGGTAGAGGAGGCGGCCGAGCTTGAGTCCGTTGATGCGGTACTGCTCGATGGTGTCTTCGTTGTGGATACCGGTGACCAGGCGCTCGTAGGCGATGAACAGCAGGGCCAGGCCGGGGGCCTCGTAGATGCCGCGGCTCTTGGCCTCGATGATGCGGTTCTCGATCTGGTCGCTCATGCCCAGGCCGTGGCGCCCGCCGATCTCATTGGCCTTCATGATGAGGTCGACCGGGCTGGCGAAGCTCTGGCCATTGAGGGCCACGGGCTGGCCGTCCTCGAAACGCACCGTCACCTCTTCGGGCTTGACCACGCAGTCCTCGCGCCAGAAGGGCACGCCCATGATGGGGTTGACGATGCGGATGCCCGAGTTCAGGTGCTCCAGGTCCTTGGCCTCGTGCGTGGCGCCGAGCATGTTGCTGTCGGTGCTGTAGGCCTTCTCCACGCTCATCTTGTAGTCGAAGCCGTTGGCGATGAGGAATTCGCTCATCTCCTTGCGGCCACCGAGTTCGTCGATGAAGCGCTGGTCCAGCCAGGGCTTGTAGATCTTGAGGCTGGGGTTGGTGAGCAGGCCGTAGCGGTAGAAGCGCTCGATGTCGTTGCCCTTGAAGGTGGAGCCATCGCCCCAGATGTGGACGTCGTCTTCCTTCATGGCGGCCACCAGCATGGTGCCGGTGACGGCGCGGCCCAGTGGGGTGGTGTTGAAGTAGGTGATGCCGGCCGTGCTGATGTGGAAGGCACCGCACTGCAGCGCGGCGATGCCCTCGTGCGCCAGCTGCAGGCGGCAGTCGATCAGGCGGGCCTTCTCGGCACCATAGGCCATGGCCTTGCGCGGGATGGCCTCGTAGTCGTCCTCGTCGGGCTGGCCCAGGTTGGCCGTGTAGGCATAGGGCAGGGCGCCCTTCTTCTTCATCCACAGCAGGGCGGCGCTGGTGTCCAGGCCGCCGGAGAAGGCGATGCCGACTTTCTGTTGCGTGGGCAGGTGTTGCAGGATGGTGGCCATGTCGGTGTCCTGTGGTGGCTCAGCCGAAACGGCAGATGTAGTGGTAGGCCTCGCTCACGCGGATCTGGAAGCTGCTGTTGCCGGGCACGCTGAACTGCTCGCCCGGGCCGTTTTTCACCCAGGTGCTGCTGCCGGCCAGCAGGTATTCGCAGCCACCGGCCACGCATTCCATGACCTCGGGCGCGCCGGTGTTGAAGGTCAGCGTGGCGGGCAGGATCACGCCCACCGATTGTTTCGTGCCGTCGGCCAGGGTGAGGCTGTGGCTCACGCATTTGCCGTCGAAGTAGACGTTGGCCTGGGTGGCGACGGTGACGCCGCTGATCTGGGTGGTGGTCATGGTGCTGGAGGGCGTGATGAAGGCAAAGCCGCGATTTTAGGTCGCGGCCCCGGGAGGGCGGTCGGGGGGGCCGGCCGCGGCTCAGCGCCGGGCGGCCCAGTCAGTCGGGTCGAAGCCCACGGTGATGGCGCCGTCGCTCCACAGCACCACGGGCCGCTTGATCAGGCTGGGCTGCTCGAGCAGCAGGCGGCGCGCGCTGGCGCTGTCCACCACGGCGGCGCGCGTGGCCTCGTCGAGCCGGCGCCAGGTGGTGCCCTTGCGGTTCACCAGGGTTTCCCAGCCCGCGCTGGCCAGCCAGGCGTCCAGCCCGGCCTCGGGCACGCCCTGCTTCTTGAAATCGTGGAAATGGTGTTCGCGGCCGTTGGCGTCCAGCCAGGCGCGCGCCTTCTTCACCGTGTCGCAGTTCGGAATGCCATGCAGCGTGATCATGGGCGGGATTGTCCGTCAGCCATGTCGGGCCAGGGGGCGGGTGGGACAATCGCGAGATGCTTGAGATCCCCGTTCCCGACCACCCCGTGACGCTGGCCGACTGGCTGGCCCACGCCGAGCGCCTGCACCCGCAGGCCATAGACATGGGCCTGGAGCGCGTGACGACCGTGGCGCGGCGCATGGGCCTGCAACTGAGCTGCCCGGTGATCACCGTGGCCGGCACCAACGGCAAGGGCAGCACCTGCGCCATGCTGGAGTCCATCTACACCCAGTCGGGCTATCGCACGGGCGTCTACAGCTCGCCGCACCTGGTGCATTTCGAGGAGCGCTGCCGCATCGCGGGCGAGGTGGTGTCGGCCGACACGCTGGTGCCCGCCATGGCCGAGGTGGACGTGGCGCGGCGCGGGCAGGGCGGCGAGCCCGAGGTGAGCCTGACCTATTTCGAATTCACCACCCTGGCCATCCTGCGCACCATCGCGCGCGAGGCGGTGGACGTGGCCATCCTGGAGGTCGGCCTGGGCGGCCGGCTCGACGCGGTCAACATCCTCGACGCCGACTGCGCGGTCATCACCAGCATCGACCTCGACCACATGGCCCTGCTCGGCCCCGACCGCGAGAGCATCGGCCGCGAGAAGGCCGGCATCATGCGCACCGGCCGCCCCGCCGTGGTGAGCGACCCGGCGCCGCCGCAGAGCCTGATCGACCACGCGCGCGAGATCGACGCCGAGCTCTGGCGCGTGGGCGTCGACTTCCACGTCGCGGGCGACCAGCAGCAGTGGGGCTGGGCCATGCACCCCTCGCGCGGCGGGCGCCGCTACAGCGGCCTGGCCTACCCGGCGCTGCGCGGCGCCAACCAGCTGCTCAACGCGGCCGGCGCGCTGGCCGCCATCGAGGCCCTGCGCGCTCGCCTGCCGGTCACGGCCCAGGCCGTGCGCACCGGCTTCGTGCTGGTCGAACTGCCGGGGCGTTTCCAGATCGTGCCCGGCCGGCCCGCGCTGGTGCTGGACGTGGCGCACAACCCGCATTCGGTGGCCGCGCTGGCCGCCAACCTCGACGCCATGGGCTTCTACCCGCGCACGCACGCCGTGTTCGGCGCCATGGCCGACAAGGACCTCGGCACCATGCTGGCGCGCATCGCGCCGCTGATCGACCGCTGGTACCTGACCGACCTGCCCCTGCCACGCGCCAGCCGGGCCGCCGACCTCAAGCCCCTGGTGGAGGGTCTGAAAGGACCCGGGGGACGCGACGCCAGCCTGCACCGCGACCCGCGCGAGGCATTGGCCGCGGCCCTGGGCGCGGCGGACCCCGCTGATAGAATCCTCGTCTTTGGCTCGTTCTACACCGTCGGTGGTGTGCTGCAGGACGGATTGCCGAAGCTCGCGGCGCCGCACCTCGCCGCCTGAACCGTGCCGACCAAGGCCCTCGCGACCCCATGATCAGCTCACGCTCCGGCTCCCAGGGCGGCGCCAACGCATCGCCACCCACCATCGAAGCGGTGCGTCGCCGGGCGCGCCACCGGCTCATCGGCGCCAGCATCCTGGTGGCCGCCGGCGTCATCGGTTTTCCGCTGCTGTTCGACAGCCAGCCGCGCCCGATCGCGGTGGATATTCCGATCGACATCCCCGGCCGCGATGCCGCGCCGCCCCTGGCCAGCACGACCCGGCCCGCCCCCGCGCCCAGCCCTTCGCCGGCCCCGGCCCCCTTGCCGACGCCCGCCCCCTCGTCAGCCCCTGCGCCCAGTCCGGCGCCCGCGCCCGTCCCCAGTCCTGCGCCGGCTCCGGCTCCGGCTCCGGCTCCGGCTCCGGCGCCCGAGCCGCCGAAACGCGATGCCGCCGACGCCGCGCGCGCCCAGGCCATCTTGCGCGGCCAGACCCCGCCCGCCACCGCCGCCGCGACCGAGCGCGTGGTGGTGCAGGTGGGCGCTTTCGCCGACGAGGCCCGCGCCCGCGAAACACGCCAGAAGCTCGAGCGCGCCGGCCTCAAGACCTACGTGAACGTGGCCCAGACGGCGGATGGCAAGCGCGTGCGCGTGCGGGTGGGCCCCTTCGACAGCCGCGCCGAGGCCGAGAAGGCCGCCGCCCGCGTCAAGTCCCTGGGCCTGCCGGCCGCCATCCTGACCCTCTGAACGGAGGGGCGCCATGCTGCTGACCGACTGGGTGCTGCTCACCTTGCTGCTGCTGTCGGTGCTGCTGGGCCTGTGGCGCGGGCTCATGTTCGAGGTGCTGTCGGTGCTGGGCTGGGTGGCCGCCTTCCTGTGCGCCCAGGCCTTCGCCGACGATGTCGTGCCGTGGCTGCCGATCGACAAGGTCGCGCCGCCGCTGCAACTGGCCATCGGCTTTGCGCTGGTCTTCATCGCCGTCGCTTTTCTCGGCGGCGTGCTGGCCTGGCTGGTGCAGAAATTGATCAACACCGTGGGCCTGCGCCCGGTCGACCGCGTCCTGGGCGGCGCCTTCGGCCTGTTGCGGGGCCTGGTCATCCTGCTCGCCGTGGCGCTGGTCATTGCCATGACGCAGATGCAATCGGCCGCCTGGTGGCAGGACTCGCCCACCGCCAACGCACTGAGCGGCGCGTTGCGCCAGGCCAAGCCCCTGCTGCCCGACCCGTTCGCGCGCTACATCCCCTGAACTTCTGAACCCAAGGACACCATCATGTGTGGAATCGTCGGCGTCGTCAGCCAGACCCCGGTGAACCAGCTCATCTACGACGCGCTGCTGCTGCTGCAGCACCGCGGTCAGGACGCCGCGGGCATCGTCACCCAGCAGGGCCGCAAGTTCTTCATGCACAAGGCCAAGGGCATGGTGCGTGACATCTTCCGCACCCGCAACATGCGCGCCCTGCCGGGCAACTGCGGCCTGGGCCAGGCGCGCTACCCCACGGCCGGCAACGCCTACAGCGAGGAAGAGGCCCAGCCCTTCTACGTGAACGCGCCCTTCGGCCTGGTGCTGGTGCACAACGGCAACCTCACGAACGCCCAGGCGCTCAAGCAGGAGCTGTTTCAGACCGACCACCGCCACATCAACACCGAGAGCGACTCCGAGGTGCTGCTCAACGTGCTGGCGCACGAGCTGGAGAAGTGCACGCGCGGCGAGCCGCTCAAGCCGGCCGACGTGTTCGCGGCCGTGCGCGGCGTGCACGCGCGCGTGAAAGGCTCCTACGCGGTGGTGGCCCTGATCGCGGGCCACGGCCTGCTGGCCTTTCGCGATCCCTACGGCATCCGCCCGCTGTGCATCGGCCGCCAGGACGGCAGCGTGATGGTGGCCAGCGAATCGGTGACCCTCGAAGGCACGGGTTTCCACTTCGAGCGCGACGTGCTGCCGGGCGAGGCGGTCTACGTCAGCCTCGAGGGTGAGATGCACGCCGAGCGCTGCGCGCCCGGCGCCGTGCTCAAACCCTGCATCTTCGAATACGTCTACCTGGCGCGGCCCGACTCCGTCATGAACGGCATCTCGGTCTACCAGGCGCGCCTGAACCTGGGGACCACGCTGGCCAAGCGCGTCATCTCCACCGTGCCGCCGAACGAGATCGACGTGGTGATCCCCATCCCCGAGTCCTCGCGCCCGAGCGCGATGGAGCTGGCGCGCCTGCTGGGCCTGCCGTACCGCGAAGGCTTCGTGAAGAACCGCTACGTGGGCCGCACCTTCATCATGCCGGGCCAGGCCGTGCGCAAGAAGTCGGTGCGCCAGAAGCTCAATGTCATCGGCAGCGAGTTCAAGGGCCGCAACGTGCTGCTGGTGGACGACTCCATCGTGCGCGGCACCACCAGCCGCGAGATCGTGCAGATGGCGCGCGACGCCGGCGCGCGCAAGGTCTACCTGGCCAGCGCCGCGCCGCCGGTGCGCTTCCCCAACGTCTATGGCATCGACATGCCCACGCCGGGCGAACTCGTGGCGCACGGCCGGTCGGTGGAGGAAGTGCGCGAAATCATCGGCTGCGACGCCCTGATCTACCAGGACGTGGACGGCATGAAGCAGGCCGTGGGCTCGCTCAACGCCCAGCTCGACGGTTTCGACGCCTCCTGCTTCGACGGCGTCTACGTCACCGGCGACATCACGCCGCAGGACATCGAACGGCTCAACCAGGGCCGCCCGCAAAGCGAGGAGGGCGAAGAAGACACCTCCCGTCTGGCATTGCCGAACGCCCAGGAGGCCTGAGTTGGACGACGCGCTGAGAAAAACCCTGCACCGCGACACCCTGGCGGTGCGCGAGGCCGTCGATCGAAGCCCCTATGGCGAGAACTCCGAGGCGCTGTACCTCACCAGCGGCTACGTGCAGTCCTCGGCCGAGTCCTCGGCCCGCCGCTTCGCGGGCGACGAAGAAGGCTTCACCTATGGCCGCTACGGCAACCCCACGGTCACCAGCTTCGAGCGCCGCCTCGCCGCGCTGGAAGGCAGCGAGGCGGCCATGGGCACGGCCTCGGGCATGTCGGCCATCCTGCTCATGTGCCTGGGCCTGCTCAAGGCGGGCGACCACGTGGTGTGTTCGCAGTCCATGTTCGGCTCGACCATCAAGCTCATCGGCAGCGACCTGGCGAAGTTCGGCGTCGAGTCGAGCTTCGTGCCGCAGACCGACGTGGGCGCCTGGAAGGCCGCGCTGCGCCCCTCCACCAAGCTGCTGTTCGCCGAGACGCCCACCAACCCGCTCACCGAGGTCTGCGACATCCAGGCCCTGGCCGATCTGGCGCACAACGCCGGCGCGCTGCTCTGCGTGGACAACTGCTTCGCCACGCCCGCGCTGCAGCGCCCCATGGATTTCGGCGCCGACATCGTCATGCACTCGGGCACCAAGTACCTCGACGGCCAGGGCCGCGTCATGGCCGGTGCGCTGTGCGCCAGCCAGGCCCTGGTCACTGAGAAGTTCCTGCCCATCATGAAGAGCGCGGGCATGACGCTCGCGCCCTTCAATGCCTGGGTCATGCTCAAGGGATTGGAGACGCTGGACATCCGCCTGCGCGCGCAAAGCGCCAACGCGCTCGCGTTGGGCCGCTGGCTGGAGGCGCACCCCGCGGTGGCGCGCGTGCACAACCCCGGCCTGCCCAGCCACCCGCAGCACGCGCTGGCCATGAAGCAGCAGAGCGGCATCGGTGGTGCGGTGCTGTCCTTCGACGTGAAGGCCGCCAACCCCGAACAGGCCCGCCAGCGCGCCTTCCACGTGCTCGATTCGCTGCGCGTGCTCTCGCTGTCCACCAACCTGGGCGACACCAAGACCCTGTGCGCGCACCCCGCGAGCACCTCGCACGGCCGCCTCACCGAAGCGCAGCGCCAGGCGGCCGGCATCGGCCAGGGCCTGATCCGCGTGGCCGTGGGCCTCGAACACATCAACGACATGCAGGCCGACCTCTCGCGCGGCCTCGACACCCTCCCGTGAAAGTCCGCACCCGTTTCGCGCCGTCGCCGACCGGCTTCATTCACCTCGGCAACATCCGCTCGGCCCTGTACCCCTGGGCCTTCGCGCGCTCGCAGCAGGGTGACTTCATCCTGCGCATCGAGGACACCGACCTGGAGCGTTCCTCGCAGGCCGCGGTCGACGTGATCCTGGAAGGCATGGCCTGGCTGGGCCTCGACCCCGACGACGGGCCCTTCTACCAAATGCAGCGCATGGACCGCTACAAGCAGGTGCTGGCGAAGATGCAGGCGCAGGGCCTGGTCTACCCCTGCTACATGAGCGTGGCGGAGCTCGACGCCCTGCGCGAGCGCCAGATGGCCGCCAAGGAAAAGCCGCGCTACGACGGCACCTGGCGCCCCGAGGCCGGCAAGACCCTGCCGCCCGTGCCCGAGGGCGTGAAGCCCGTGCTGCGCTTCAAGAACCCGCAGGGCGGCGTGGTGGCCTGGGACGACAAGGTCAAGGGCCGCATCGAGATCCGCAACGACGAACTCGACGACCTCGTGATCGCACGCCCCGATGGCACGCCCACCTACAACTTCTGCGTGGTGGTGGACGACATCGACATGGCCATCACCCACGTGATCCGCGGCGACGACCACGTGAACAACACGCCGCGCCAGATCAACATCTTCCGCGCCCTCGGCCAGGAGCCACCGGTGTACGCCCACTTGCCCACCGTGCTCAACGAGCAGGGCGAGAAGATGAGCAAGCGCAACGGCGCCAAGCCCGTCACCCAGTACCGCGACGAAGGCTACCTGCCCGACGCGATGGTGAACTACCTGGCGCGCCTGGGTTGGAGCCACGGCGACGACGAAATCTTCAGCCGCGCGCAGTTTCTCGAGTGGTTCGACCTCGACCACCTCGGCCGCAGCGCCGCGCAGTTCGACGAGGCCAAGCTGCGCTGGGTCAACGCCCAGCACCTCAAGGCCATGGCCGACGAAGCGCTCGCGCCACTGGTGGCCGAGCAGCTGAAGAAGCGCGGCCTGGTGGCCGACGAGCGCCTGCCGCGCATCTGCGCGCTGTTCAAGGACCGCTGCGACACCACCGTGGCACTGGCCGACTGGGCCGCGGCCTTCTACGCCGACGTGAGCCCGAGCGAGCAAGAGCGCGCGCAGCACATCACCGAGGCCGTGAAGCCTGCCGTGGCCGCGCTCGCCGCGGCGCTGGCCGCACTGCCCGCGTGGGACAAACCCGCCATCTCGGGCGCGCTCAAGCAGGTACTCGCTGCGCACGGCCTGAAGATGCCGCAACTGGCCATGCCGGTGCGTGTGCTGGTGATGGGCACGGCGCAGACGCCGTCGCTCGATGCGGTGCTCGAACTGCAGTCGCGTGAACTTGTGCTCGAGCGACTTCAGAAAGCATGAATTTCTGGCATATAATGCGAGGCTCGCTAGGACGCAACGCTGAGTGATCAGCGAAACGGAACAGCGAACCCTGTGGGGGTATAGCTCAGCTGGGAGAGCGCTTGCATGGCATGCAAGAGGTCAGCGGTTCGATCCCGCTTACCTCCACCACAGATTCGAAGTCGCGCATGGTGGCGACGGCAGGAAAAGCAGACACTGCCGCTGATACAATGCGAGGCTTCCGTCCAGGTTATGACCCTATCGTCTAGAGGCCTAGGACATCACCCTTTCACGGTGAGTACCGGGGTTCGAATCCCCGTAGGGTCGCCAAACAAGCCGCAAGGCAAGTAGGCACAAGTCGTGGCACTTGGTTCGAGAGAACGAAAGCCGCCTGCCAGGAGTGGTAGTTCAGTTGGTTAGAATACCGGCCTGTCACGCCGGGGGTCGCGGGTTCGAGCCCCGTCCACTCCGCCA
>Ga0209958_1001255_pt1 | contig 21453 bp, 15 predicted proteins | sample ThiBio_inoc_plan_FD_183942 | JGI IMG/M metagenome (GOLD analysis project Ga0209958, IMG submission 183942) | Wastewater bioreactor microbial communities from Cape Town, South Africa - Thiocy_inoc_plan (SPAdes) | ecosystem: Engineered > Bioremediation > Thiocyanate > Unclassified | place: South... | reverse complement strand
CCCGGACTGGGCGCCGTCTTCATGATCGACCTGCCCCTGACCGCGACGGCGCCCGTTCGGCCCGCCGCCACCGCCCAATCCCAATGGCTCTGACCCTCTCCCTCTTCCAGCGCCCAGGCGGCGTCCTCTTCCTGGACGACGACCCGGACTACCTCGAAATGCTCGGCATGGTGGTGCCCGCCCAGACCCAGGTGGAGCTCTACTCCCGGCCGTCCGGGTTCCTGGCCCGCATGCAGGCCGAGCCCGCGCACTGGGAGGCCGACGCCGCCCTGCAATTGCAGATGATCGACCGCTGGCGCCAGGGACAGCCCCTCATTCCCCAGGTCCTGCGCTATTGGGCCAGCCGCCCCGAGCGCTACCACCTGGCCCAGGTCTGTGTGGTCGACTACGCCATGCCCGGCACCGACGGCCTGACGGTGCTCAACACCCTGCTCGACTGGCCGGGCGCGCGCGTGCTGCTGACCGGCCAGGCCGACGAGCAGATCGCCATCCAGGCCTTCAACAATGGCCTGATCGACCAGTTCGTGCCGAAACAGGCCACCGACATCACCCGCCACCTGCTGGGCGTGCTGCGCCGCCTGGCCCAAGCGCCCCACCCGCGGCTGAACACCCTGTGGCGCGGCGTGCTGCGGCCCAATCAGCTGTCGCTGCTGCAAATCCCTTCGGTGGCGCAGTGGCTGCGCGACTACACCCACCACCACTGGGTGGAGTACGTGGTGATCGGCGAGCCCTTCGGCCTGATCGGCCTGGACATGGCCGGCCAGGTGCACTGGCTGCAGCTCGAACCCACCTCCAGCCTGCCCGACCTGGCCGATCTCGCCGCCTCGGCCGCCTTGGGCATGGAGGTGGTGCAGGCCATCCGCGCCGGCCAGCGGCTGGCGGCGGTGGAACTGCACCAGCAGCTCGCCCTGCCCGGGCGGGTGCGCACAGCGCCGGCCATCGCCATCGGCGAGGACGGCCTGCTCATGGCCGCGCCCTTCCAGCTCGAAGGGACCGAATTGCCCCAGCCCATTTACCCGTACCGCAACTTCCTGCAGTCCGAGAACCACCGCATGGTGCAGGACCACTGAGGCGCCGGGCGGCGCGAGTCCGCCCGTGCCCTCAGTCGACCGCGCCCGCCCGCGCGCGGCGGGCGATCGGCCACTCCCAGGGCTGCACGATGGGCGCCACCTCGCGCAGCACCGCCTCGATGTGCCCGATCTCGGCCTCGGTGAGCGCGGCATTCAGCGTCAGTCGCACCATGGCGCGGTTGCGGCTGGTGGCGGGGGCACAGAAGATGGCGCCGAACAGGCCGCGGGCTTCCAGCTCATCGCGCAGGCGCATGGTCCCGGGCTCGGTGCCGGCCTCCAGCGCAATGATCTGCTCGCTGCCCTGGTGGATGGGGTAACCCATGTCGCTGATGCTGGCGCGCAGGCGCTGGGTGATGGCCATGAGCCGCTCGCGCGCCGCGTCGGCGCGCTGCAGCACGCCCACGGTAGCGCGCAGGCCGGCCACCTCGTGCGGCAGCAGGCAGGAGCTGAAGATGTTCGGGAAACTGGAGCTCAGCACGTAGTAGCGCATGCTGGCCGGCATGGTGAAAAAGCCAGCGCGCCCGGCCATCGCCTTGGCCAGGCTGGCGGTAATGAAGTGCACCCGGTCGGTCAGGCCCAGTTCGGCGCACAGACCGGCGCCGCGCGGGCCATGGGTGCCCAGCGAATGCGATTCGTCGACCAGGATCATGGCGCCGTGCTTCTCCACCACCTCGACCATCTCGCGCAGCGGGCAGACGGCGCCGGTCGTGCTGTAGACCGAGTCCACCACCACCACCCCCGGGCCCTTCTTGGTCAACACCCGGTCCAGATGGTCCGGGTCGTTGTGGCGAAACGGAGAAGCGGGCGCCCGCGCCGCATGGGCGCCTTCCCACAGCGAGGTATGGGCCATGGTGTCGATGTAGACCGGCGTGTCGGCGTTGGCGATGGCCTGCAGCAGACCCACGTTGGCCGAGTAGCCCGATTGGCAAATCAGGCCGTCCTCCTTGCCCACCCAGTTCGCCATCTCCAACTCCAGCGCACGCGAGGGGTGCTGCGCCAGCAGAAACACGCCCGACTGCACCACGAATTCCGAGTTGCGGGTGAGGGCCGCGACCTGTGCCGAAACGATGTCCGGGTGGCCGGTCACGCTCAGGTAGTCGTTGCCGTCCAGGCGCACCGCGTTGGGACCGGGCTGGCTGCCGTGCAACACGAATTTGCCGCCCCAGTCCCCCTCCCAGCGGGGCAGAAAGTCCCGCTCCAGACGCGCGCGCAAAGCGGGGTTGAGCGGCGGATCTTTCGGCGCCGCGAGTTCGAGTGTTCCCAACGTTGTCATGGAGTTCCCTTTAAAGACCCAGGACTCCATTGAAAAAAGAAATGTGTGACGGATCGCACAAACCCTGTCAGGATTGACAGGGGGCTTGACGCTTTCGTCTCAACTTTGAGTTTGGAAAACCGACCAGTGGTCGGGCAGGCGCTTCTTTTTCGCAACATGTTGTGGCTGGCTCTCGCATTCGGTTACGCGTCCAGCCCGCCACTCCCACGCCTTTTCGGCTGCACTGCAGCAGCACCAGATCGGTGCCATTGGCGCCCGCGGGCCGACACCCGCCCTGAGACACACGCAGCGCCACAATTCACATTATGAAATTTTGAAGAATTTCATCGCCCGCTTCAAAAAAATTCACGCGGTTCACTGACCGCTGTCCCCTTCGCTGGCAGAAGGCGGACAAGAGGCTGACACCGTGCCACACGCTCCGTGAAAACCCTGTCTTGGTAAGCATGCACCCGGAAGGATGATGCCCGCTCCACCTGACCCTCACTGGAGACAAACCGATGTCCGAGAAGAAAACCGTCACGTCCCGTCGCGGCGTGCTCAAGGGTGCCGCCGTCGCCACCGGCGCCATGGCCGTGCCCATGGTGGCCACCGCGCAAACCACCACGCTTCGCTTCCAGTCCACTTGGCCCGCCAAGGACATCTTCCACGAGTACGCCAACGACTTCGCCAAGAAAGTCAACGACATGGCGGGCAACCGCCTCAAGATCGAGGTGCTGCCCGCTGGCGCGGTGGTGCCGGCCTTCCAGCTGCTGGAAGCGGTGTCCAAGGGCACGCTGGACGGCGGCCACGGCGTGATCGCCTACCACTACGGCAAGAACTCGGCCCTGGCCCTCTGGGGTTCCGGCCCCGCCTTCGGCATGGACCCGAACATGGTGCTGGCCTGGCACTACTACGGCGGCGGCAAGGACCTAGTGGACGAGATCTACAAGTCCCTGAACATGGACGTCGCGTCCTTCCTCTATGGCCCCATGCCCTGCCAGCCCCTGGGCTGGTTCAAGAAGCCGGTGGCCAAGGTCGAGGACATGAAAGGCCTGAAGTTCCGCACCGTGGGCCTGGCCGTGGACGTGTTCACCGCCATGGGCACCGCGGTCAACCCGCTGCCCGGCGGTGAGATCGTTCCCGCCCTGGACCGCGGCCTGATCGACGCGGCCGAGTTCAACAACGCCTCGTCCGACCGCGTACTGGGTTTCGCCGACGTGGCCAAGAACTGCATGCTGCAGAGCTTCCACCAGAGCGGCGAGCAGTTCGAGATCCTGTTCAACGGCGCCAAGTACAAGGCCCTCAACGGCGAACTCAAGGCCATCATCGACTACGCCGTGCAGGCCGCCAGCGCCGACATGAGCTGGAAGGCCATCCACCGCAACAGCGAGGACTACATCGAACTCAAGAAGGCCGGTGTCAAGTTCTTCAAGACGCCCGACCCGGTGCTGCGCGCGCAGCTCGCGGCCTGGGACGCGACCATCGCCAAGAAGTCCGGCGAGAACCCGCTGTTCAAGAAGGTGCTCGACTCGCAGAAGGCCTTTGCCGCCCGCGCGGGCCAGTGGCAGAACGACTACACGGTCGATTTCAAGATGGCCTACAACCACTACTTCGGCCGCGGCGCCAAGAAGAGCTGATCACCGACAGCCAGCCCAGGAAAGGGCGCCCCCTTGGGCGCCCTTTCTGTTTCCGGGGAACCCCATGCAAAAACTACTTCTCACGGTCGACGCCATATCGACCTGGTTCGGCAAGGCCTGCGCCTGGACGGTGGTGCTCCTGACGGCGCTGATCACCTGGGAGGTCTTCTCCCGCTACGTGCTCAACACCCCCCACGCCTGGGTGCTCGACGCCCAGATCATGCTGTACGGCGTGCTCTTCATGACCGCCGGCGCCTACACCCTGGCCAAGAACGGCCACGTGCGCGGCGACGTGCTCTATGGCTTCTTTCGCCCGCGCACGCAGGCCACGATCGACCTCGCGCTGTACATCCTGTTCTTTCTGCCGGGCGTCATCGCACTCACCTGGGCGGGCTGGACCTTCGCCAACGAATCGCTCGCGATCCGCGAGCAAACCTTCAACGCCGACCCGCTCCCGGTCTACCCCTTCAAGTTCTTCGTGCCCATCGCCGGCGCCTTCCTGCTGCTGCAGGGCATCGCCGAGATCATCCGTTGCGTGATCTGCCTGCGCACCGGCGCCTGGCCCAGCAAGGAAGAGGACGTCGAAGAGGTCGACGTCGACAAGCTCAAGGAAATGGTGCACGTGAAAGACGCCGACATCGAAGCCCTGGACCAGACGCTGGTCACCAAGAAAGGTGGTCAGTGATGGCGATCCGCAAGGAACTCTGGTTCGGCTTCACGCTGATGGGCATCATCGTGGCCGGCGTGCTGGCCATGGTGTTCAGCGTCGACACCATGACCAACGGCCACTACGGCCTGCTCATGCTCTCGCTGGTGGTGGTGGCCATCATGCTGGGCTTTCCCACCGCCTTCACGCTCATGGGCATGGGCATGATCTTCACCTTCTTTGCCTACCACTCGGGCAACCAGACCGCGGCCGGCGCGATCACGCAGACGCTGGATCTGATGGTGCAGCGCGCTTTCTCGGTGATGGCCAGCGACGTGCTGATCGCCATCCCCCTGTTCGTGTTCATGGGCTACCTGGTCGAGCGGGCGAACCTGATCGAGAAGCTGTTTCGCAGCCTGCACCTGTCGCTGGCGCGCGTGCCGGGCTCCCTGGCCGTGGCCACGCTGGTCACCTGCGCGGTGTTCGCCACGGCCACCGGCATCGTCGGGGCGGTGGTCACGCTCATGGGCCTGCTGGCACTGCCGCAGATGCTCAAGGGCGGCTACGACACGCGATTGGCCGCGGGCGCCATCACCGCAGGCGGCTGCCTGGGTATCCTGATCCCGCCGTCGGTGCTGCTCATCGTCTACGGCGCCACCGCCGGTGTCTCCGTGGTCAAGCTGTACGCTGGCGCGTTCTTCCCCGGACTCATGCTGGCGGGCCTGTACATCGTGTACGTGATCGTCATGGCCAAGCTCAAGCCGACCTGGGCACCGCCCCTGACGGCCGAGCAGCGGCGCGTGCCGCTGCCCGAACCGCTGCTGAAGCTGGGCGCCACCGCCGGCAAGTCGGCCCTGCTCGGCCTGCTGTCTGCGCTCAAGGGCCGCAACAACCAGGGCGTGTCCACCGGCTACCTGCTGCGCCAACTCGGCGTGGTGCTGTTGCCAGCGGTCCTGTTCGTGGCCGTGGCGGTGCTCAGCTACCCCAGCGCCAAGCCGCTGGCGGCCGATGTGCCGGCCGGTCTGGTGCCCCTGGGCCTGGGCGGCGGTGCGCCGGACAGCGGCGGCGGCCTCGCCGAGCCACCGGGCGCCGACGACCAGGGACTGGCCGAGCCCGATGGCGGACTGAGCGAGCCGCCCAGCAGCGAAGGCGGGGATGGACTCGCCGAGCCGCCTTCCGCGGACCAGCCCGAGGCGCTGGGCGAGCCCGCGACCGGCGGCCTCGCCGAGCCTTCGGCGACGCCGGCTGGCGCGGCTGACGGCACCTCGGGCGCCGACGCCGCTCAGGGCGGCGCGGGCAGTGGCTACTGGATCGGCGTGGCCGTGGGAGCGCTCGCGCTCGCCGTGTTCTACGCGCTGTTCAGCTACGCCAGGGTCGAGATCTTCAAGATGCTGCTCGCCAGCTTCTTCCCGCTGATGGTGCTCATCCTGGCCGTTCTCGGCTCCATCGTGTTCGGCCTGGCGACGCCCACCGAAGCGGCCGCTGTCGGCGCCTTCGGCGGTGTTCTCCTGGCGGCCGCCTATCGGCAGCTCACTTTCAGCGTGGTCAAGGAAAGCGTCTTCCTCACGGCCAAGACGAGTGCGATGGTGTGCTGGCTGTTCGTGGGCTCGGCCATCTTCTCGGCCGCCTTCGCGCTGCTGGGCGGACAGGAGCTGGTCGAGCAATGGGTGCTGGGCATGAACCTGTCCAAGACAGAGTTCCTGATCCTGTCGCAGGTGATCATCTTCATCCTGGGCTGGCCGCTCGAATGGACCGAGATCATCGTGATCTTCATGCCCATCTTCATCCCGCTGCTGGACAACTTCGGTGTCGACCCGCTGTTCTTCGGCCTGCTGGTGGCGCTGAACCTGCAGACCGCCTTCCTGAGCCCACCGGTGGCCATGAGCGCGTTCTACCTGAAGGGTGTCGCGCCGAAGCACGTGACGCTGAATCAGATCTTCGCCGGCATGATTCCCTTCATGGGCATACAGATCATCGCCATCGTTCTGCTGTATCTGTTCCCCGGGATCGGCCTGTGGCTGCCCTCGGTGCTCTACAACTGACCACCGCTCATCCCGCACAGGGGCGCTTCGGCGCCCCTTTTTTTCTGGTTTGCCGCTACCATTGACGTTTACGTTAACGTCAATTCAACCAAGCCCGGTTAGGGTACCCGTCGCGCCCCCGCCAAGACCCGCCATGCCCAGCCCCAGCGACCTCCGTCTGCCCTTCCCCGCGTCGGTGCTGCGCGCGCCCAAGGGCTCGGCCTGGCACCGCTGGCAGATCGACCCGGAGACCGCGCGGCCCCAGGTCTCGCTCAAGTCGCTCGATCCCGCCGAGAAGCCCTTTTCGGGCGGCGACAAGGCCGCCGACAAGGCCGCGGTGGAACGGCTGGCCGACGAGATCGACCAGTTGCAGAACGTGTTCCACCCCGACGCGCGCTACAAGCTGCTGGTGGTGCTGCAGGGCACCGACACCGCCGGCAAGGACGGCACCGTGCGCGGCGTGTTCGGCCGCACCAGCCCGCTGGGCGTGCGCACCGTGGGCTGGAAGGCGCCCAGCGAGGCCGAGCGCGCGCACGACTACCTCTGGCGCATCCACCAGGCCATGCCCGGCAACGGCGAGATCGTGGTCTTCAACCGCAGCCACTACGAGGACGTGCTGGTGCCCGTGGTCAATGGCTGGATCGACAAGGCCCAGACCCAGCAGCGCTACGCGCACATCAACGACTTCGAGCGCCTGCTGGCCGAGACCGGCACCGTGGTGCTGAAATTCATGCTGCACATCGGCTTCGACGAACAGCGCCAGCGCCTGCAGGACCGCATCGACGACCCCGAGAAGCACTGGAAGTTCAGCCTGGGCGACCTCGAGGTGCGCAAGCAGTGGGGCGCGTACCAGAAGGCCTACGAGGATTTTCTGGAAGGCACCAGCACGCCCTGGGCGCCCTGGACCGTGGTGCCCGCCAACAGCAAGACCCACCGCAACCTGATGGTCGCCACCATCGTGCGCGACACCCTGCAGCGGCTGGCGCTGCGCTTCCCGCCCGACGACCCCGCGCTGAAAAATCTGCGCGTCGAATGAATCCACCCCAGAGAGACGAGCCATGACCCAGCTGAGCGCCGACTACCAGGCCCTGACCCAGTACCGCCCCAAGCACAAGGTGCGCTTCGTCACCGCGGCCAGCCTGTTCGACGGGCACGACGCGGCCATCAACATCATGCGGCGCATCCTGCAGGGCATGGGCGCCGAGGTGATCCACCTCGGACACAACCGCAGCGTGGACGAGGTGGTCACCGCCGCGCTGCAGGAAGACGTGCAGGGCATCGCCATCAGCAGCTACCAGGGCGGACACGTCGAGTACTTCAAGTACATGGTGGACCTGCTCAAGCAGCGCGGCGGCGCGCATATCCAGGTCTTCGGCGGTGGCGGCGGCGTGATCGTGCCGAGTGAAATCCAGGAACTGCAGGCCTACGGCGTGGCGCGCATCTACAGCCCCGAGGACGGCCAGCGCATGGGCCTGCAGGGCATGATCGGCGAGATGGTCATGCGCTGCGACCACGACCTCTCGGCGCACGCGCCCAAAGCCTTGAAGGCCATCCAGGGCCATGGCGAGATGCACTGGCGCGCGCTGGCCCAGCTCATCACCGTGATCGAGAACGGCCAGGCCGATGCCGCGCTGGTGCAGGCCGTGCGCGAGGCCGCCGCGCAGGTGAAGGTGCCGGTGCTCGGCATCACGGGCACCGGCGGCGCGGGCAAGTCCTCGCTCACCGACGAGCTCATCCGCCGCCTGCGCCTGGACCAGGGCGACGCCGCGCGCGCGGCCGTCATCAGCATCGACCCCTCGCGGCGCAAGAGCGGCGGCGCGCTGCTGGGCGACCGCATCCGCATGAACGCCATCGCGCCGTGGCAGAACGGTCCACGCGTCTTCATGCGCTCCCTGGCCACGCGCGACTTCGGCAGCGAGATCAGCGCCGCCCTGCCCGACGTGATCGCCGCCTGCAAGGCCGCGGGCTTCGACCTCGTGATCGTGGAGACCTCGGGCATCGGCCAGGGCGACGCGGCCATCGTGCCGCACGTGGATGTGCCGCTGTACGTGATGACGCCCGAGTTCGGCGCCGCCAGCCAGCTCGAGAAGATCGACATGCTGGACTTCGCCGAGTTCGTGGCCATCAACAAGTTCGACCGCAAGGGCGCGGCCGATGCCTTGCGCGACGTCGCCAAGCAGGTGCAGCGCAACAAGGAGGCCTGGGGCAAGCGAGCGGACGAGATGCCCGTCTTCGGCACCATGGCCGCGCGCTTCAACGACGACGGCGTGACCGCGCTGTACCAGGCGCTCAAGCCCCGCCTGGCCGGGCTGGGCCTGGCGCTGAAAGAAGGCAGCCTGCCCGTGGTGGACGTGCGCCACAGCACCAACCAGACCCCCGTGGTGCCGCCCGCGCGCACGCGCTACCTGGCCGAGATCGCCGACACCGTGCGCGGCTACAAGAAGTCCGTGCGCGAACAGGCGCGCCTGGCGCGTGAGATCCAGCAGCTGCAGGCCACGGCGGGCATGCTGCGCAAGGACAAGCCTGAGCGTGCCCGCGCCGCCGAAGCGGTGATCGACCTGGCCCAGGTGCGCGAACTCGACCAGGACCCGGGCGCGCGCAAGCTGCTGGCGCAGTGGCCCGACATGCAGAAGGCCTACGCGGGCGACGAGTACGTGGTGAAGATCCGCGACAAGGAGATCCGCACGGCGCTCACCACCAAAAGCCTGTCGGGCACAGTGATTCGCAAGGTCGCGCTGCCGCCCTACGAAGACCACGGCGAACTGCTCAAGTGGCTGATGCTGGAGAACGTGCCCGGCAGCTTCCCCTACACCGCCGGCACCTTCGCCTTCAAGCGCGAAGGGGAGGACCCCACGCGCATGTTCGCCGGCGAGGGCGACCCCTTCCGAACCAACCGGCGCTTCCGGCTGCTGTCCGAAGGCATGCCGGCCAAGCGCCTGTCCACCGCCTTCGACTCGGTCACGCTCTACGGCAACGACCCCGACCCGCGCCCGGACATCTACGGCAAGGTCGGCAACTCGGGCGTGAGCATCGCCACGCTGGACGACATGAAGGTGCTCTACGGCGGCTTCGACCTCTGCCACCCGGCCACCTCCGTGTCCATGACCATCAACGGCCCGGCCCCCACCATCCTGGCCATGTTCATGAACACGGCGATCGACCAGAACCTGGAGAAGTTCCAGGCCGACAACGGCCGCGAGCCCACCGCCACCGAGGCCGCCAAGATCCGCGAATGGGTGCTGGCCAATGTGCGCGGCACGGTGCAGGCCGACATCCTGAAGGAAGACCAGGGCCAGAACACCTGCATCTTCAGCACCGAGTTCAGCCTCAAGGTGATGGGCGACATCGCCAGCTACTTCGTGCACCACGACGTGCGCAACTTCTACTCGGTGTCCATCAGCGGCTACCACATCGCCGAGGCCGGGGCCAACCCGATCAGCCAGCTCGCCTTCACGCTATCGAACGGCTTCACCTTCGTGGAGGCCTACCTCGCGCGCGGCATGCACATCGACGACTTCGCGCCCAACCTGAGCTTCTTCTTCAGCAACGGCATGGACCCCGAGTACACCGTGATGGGCCGCGTGGCGAGGCGCATCTGGGCCGTGGCCATGCGCGACAAGTACGGCGCCAACGAGCGCAGCCAGAAGCTCAAGTACCACATCCAGACCAGCGGGCGCAGCCTGCACGCGCAGGAAATCCAGTTCAACGACATCCGCACCACCCTGCAGGCGCTGATCGCCATCTACGACAACTGCAACAGCCTGCACACCAACGCGTTCGACGAGGCCATCACCACGCCCACCGAAGACTCGGTGCGCCGCGCCATGGCGATCCAGCTCATCATCAACCGCGAGTGGGGTCTGGCCAAGAACGAGAACCCCAGCCAGGGCAGCTTCATCATCGAGGAGCTGACCGAACTGGTGGAGGAGGCGGTGCTGGCCGAGTTCGAGCGCATCGCCGAGCGCGGCGGCGTGCTCGGGGCCATGGAGACCGGCTACCAGCGCGGCCGCATCCAGGACGAGTCGATGCACTACGAGATGCTCAAGCACACCGGCGAGCTGCCCATCATCGGCGTGAACACCTTCCGCAACCCGCACGGCGACCCGATCCCGCAGTCGCTGGAGCTGGCGCGCTCCACCGAGGACGAAAAGCAAAGCCAGCTCAAGCGCCTGCAGGACTTCCATGCGCGCCACGCGGCCGAGTCGCCCGCGATGCTGGCGCGCCTCAAGCGCGCCGTGATCGAGAACGGCAACGTGTTCGAGGTGCTGATGGACGCGGTGCGCTGCTGTTCGCTGGGCCAGATCACCAGCGCGCTGTTCGAGGTGGGCGGCCAGTACCGGCGCAACATGTGACGGCGCCGCCTCCGTGCGTGCCGTCCTCTTCAACCCCGCCGCCCGCGCCGGCCGGGCCTCGGCCCTGCTGCCCGGGCTGCGCCGCGCCCTGCCCGCCGACGTGGCCCTGCACGTGCCCGACAGCGCCGAGGCGGCGCTCGCCGTGCTGCACGCCCTGCCCCCCGGCAGCCGCGTGGTGGCCGTGGGCGGCGATGGCACCCTGCACCGCTGGCTGCCCGCGCTCATCGCGCGCGACCACGAGCTGGGCCTGGTGCCCCTGGGCAGCGGCAACGACGTGGCGCGCGCGCTCGGCCTGGGGCGGGAGGCGCCGCTGGCCTGGCTGTCGCACGCGCTCAACGCCCCGCCCAGCTTCATGGACCTCGGCCTGGCCCTCTGGCACGACGGCCAGGGCCGCCCGCACGAGACACCTTTCATCTCCAGCCTGAGCGCGGGCTTCGACGCCGCCGTGGCGCGCCGTGCCATCGACGGCCCGCCCCGCCTGCGCGGCCTGCCGCGCTACCTCTGGGCCACGCTGCGCGAGCTCGCGGCCCTGCGCACCTGGGCGCTGGACATCACCGTGGACGGCGAGCACCTGCACAGCGGCCCCGCCCTGTTCGCGGCCAGCCTGAACACCCCCAGCTTCGGTGGCGGCATGCCCGCCACGCCAGGCGCGCGCACGCACGACGGCCTGCTCAACCTGTTGCTGGCCGGGCCTTTCACACGCGGTGGCGCGCTGCGCATGCTGCCGCGCCTGCTGCGCGGCCGCCACCTGGGCCACCCCCGCATCCACACCCAGGCCTTCGAGGCCCTGCTGATCCTCGCCCGGGGCGACCTGCCGCTGGCCGCCGACGGCGAATGGCTGGGCTTGGCCCGCTCCGTCCAGGTGGTGGTGCGACCCTCGGCGCTGCGCGTGGTGCGCAAGGGCTGATCAGGGCGCCGACTGCAGGGCCCCGGCCACCCGGCTTGCGCCGGTGATGGCGCGCAGCACGAAGGGGCTGGGCGTGTCGTTCACATAGGCCGCGTCCGGCACGCCCGACAGGCCGATGCGGGCCTGCAGCGTGGCGTTGGGCCAGAAGTTCGGCGCACCCACGTTGCTGGCGCCGGGGATGTTGGCCGCCGTGTCGAAGACGTTCTGGCTCTGGCCCACGCTGCCGCTGGAGAAGCCGCCGGCGATCAGCGTGGGGCTGCCCGTGCCCGCGAACAGGTTGGCGGTGAGGCTCACGGTGCTGGCGCCGCTGGCCACGTACAGGTAGCCGCCGCCCGATCGCGTGCTCACCAGGGTGTTGTGCACCAGCTGCAGCGAGCGCGAGGGGTTGGTGTAGCCCTCGAAGCCATAGGCGACGAGGTAGGCGTTGTCGGCGTTCGGGCCCTTCTGCATGAGGTTGCCGCGCAGGACGACCTGGCCACCGTTCGGGAAGTCGGTCTGGTAGCTGGCGGTGCCGCTGGGGCCATCCATGAAGTAGCTGTTCTCGATCAGGTTGTCGCGCGCGCGGCTCTTCAGGTTGTGCCCGATGCGGGCCTGGCGGAAGAAGCTGGCGCGCACCACCAGGCGGTCGATCTGGTTGACGTAGAGGTTGTGCGTGTAGCCGTCGCCGCGCCCGTTGCCCGCGAACTCGGTGTAGCTGATGTCGATGCTGCCGTTGCCCGGGTTGGCCAGCAGGCCGTTCTCGTTGTCGTAGAAGCCGCTGTTGAGGATGCGCAAGGTGCCGCTGGTGTGCTCGGCGCGGATGCCGGCGCCGTTCTGGTCGGGCACGGTGGCGTTGTGGAAGGAAATGCCGTCCACCGTGACGTTGGCGCCGCCGATGACCCAGATGCCCTTGCCGCGCGCGTTCTGGCCGTCGGCGTACATGCGCGCGGGGCCGCCCGCGCCGCAGATGGTCAGGTTGCCGGCCGTCCATTGCGCGACGGCGGCCGAGCCGCGGTAGTCGCCCGCGCTGATGCGGATGGTGTCGCCCGACTGGGCGGCGGCCGCGGCGGCGGCGGGCGAGGCATAGGTTTTGCCAGGGCCCACCTCAAGCACGCGGCCGGCCGGGCTGGCGCAGGCATTGCCCAGGCCAGGGCCCGCGCCCGGGGGCAAAGGCGTCACGCTGGAGGGCGGCAGAGGAGAAGACGGGGACTGGCCGGGGCCATCGGAGCCACCGCCACCGCCGCAAGCGGCCAGGCCGGCGAGCAGCGCGGGAATGCACAAGAGACGAAGGAGCATACGGGCGCGGGGCCGGGCGGTGGCCCGGCGCAGGAGATGGGACGGGGGAGTATCCGGTGTCGGATGGCCCCCTGCGCCCCGCGCAGGGTAGCGATTCGTAACAGTCGCGCGGAGAATGCCGAGCCATGCAAGCCCCCATCACGCTCATCGGCGCGCCCACCGACATCGGCGCTGGCGCGCGCGGCGCGTCCATGGGCCCCGAGGCCCTGCGCGTGGCCGGCCTCGTGGCCGTTCTGCAGGCCCAGGGCCTCAGGGTGCACGACCGCGGCAACCTGTCCGGCCCGGCCAACCCCTGGCGTCCGCCACAAGGCGGCTACCGTCACATCGAGGAGGTGGCGGCCTGGAACCAGAGCCTGCACGGCGCCGTGCTGGACGAGCTGCGCGCCGGCCACCTGCCCATCGTGCTGGGCGGCGACCACTGCCTGGGCCTGGGCTCTATCAGCGCGGTGGCCCGGCATTGCCGCGAAAGACACAAAAAGTTGCGTGTGCTGTGGCTGGACGCGCACGCCGACTTCAACACCGCCGCCCTCACGCCCAGCGGCAACCTGCACGGCATGCCGGTGGCCCTGCTGTGTGGCCTGGGCCCGCCCGAACTCACGGGCATCGGCGGCCACACGCCCGCGATCCGCCCGCAGGACATCCGCCAGATCGGCATCCGCAGCGTGGACGCGGGCGAGAAACGCCTGGTGCACGAGCACGGGCTGGAGGTGTTCGACATGCGCACCATCGACGAGATGGGCATGCGCCGCACCATGGAGCTGGCGTTGGCCGGCGTCGACGGCGACACCCACCTGCACGTGAGTTTTGACGTCGATTTCCTGGACCCGGAGATCGCGCCCGGCGTGGGCACCACGGTGCGCGGCGGCCCCACCTACCGCGAGGCGCAGCTGTGCATGGAAATGATCGCGGACACCGGCCGGCTGGCCTCGCTCGACGTGATGGAGCTGAACCCGGCGCTGGACGTGCGCAACCGCACGGCCGAACTGGCGGTGGACCTGGTGGAGAGCCTGTTCGGCAAGTCCACCCTCATGAGAAAGCAAGCACCGGCGCGCGTGACTTGATCGAGGATGCCGCGGAACCGGCTCTGCCGGGCCGCGGCATCACCCCCTGGGGGGTGACGCGCGCAGCGCGGCGCAGGGGGGTCAACTCTTGCCCACCAGCTCCAGGTGCTCCACCACCGGCGGCTGCGCGAAGAACGGCCCGACGATGGCGCGCCATTCGGCGAAGGCCGGCGAGCCGCGGAAGCCCACGGTGTGGTCCTCCAGCGTGTCCCAGTAAATCATCAGCAGGTAGCGGCCCGGGCTCTCGATGCTGCGGTTGACCTTGAAGCCCTGGAAGCCCTTGGCCGTCGAGATGACGGTGCTCGCGCCGCGCAGGATGGCTTCCTCAAACGCCGAGGCCTTCGAGGGGTCGATGCGGATGTCCGCGTGTTCCAGGATCATGGGCTGTCTCCGTTGTTGACTCGGCCGCGGCGCGGCGCGCGGCGCGGATCATATCCACCGCCTTCTCGGCGATCATGATCACGGGGGCATTGGTGTTGCCGCCGACGATGCGCGGCATCACCGAGCCGTCGACCACGCGCAGGCCGCGCACGCCGTGCACGCGCAGCTGCGGGTCCACCACGGCGCCCTCGCCCGGTCCCCCGCTCGACCCACCCATCGGCCCCATCCGACAGGTGCCCACGGGGTGGTAAATGGTGTCGGCGTGGCCGCGCACGAACTGTTCGATCTGCGCCTCGCTCCGTGCATCGGCCGAGGCCCGCGACTCCACGCCGCCGAAGCGAGCCAGCGCGGGCTGGTTCAGCAGTTGCCGCATGCGCTGGAAGCCGCGCACCAGGCGTGCGGTGTCGTCCGGGTCGCTCAGGAAGGCCGGGTCGATCAGCGGCATCACCTGCGGGTCGCGGCTGGCCAGGCGCAGCGTGCCCCGGCTCTTGGGGCGCAACAGGCACACATGGCACGAGTAGCCGTGACCGAACACCGTCTTGCGCCCATGGTCCACCAGCTTGCCGATGACGAAGTGCAGCTGCAGGTCGGGAATGGTCTCGTCGGGCGAGCTGCGGATGAAGCCGCCCGCCTCGGCGAAGTTGGTCGTGAGCAAGCCGGTGCGCGTGCGCCGCCACTCGACGATGCCGCGCAGCGCCGCCAGCGCGCCCCGCAGCGACAGGCCGAACAGCTCGGTCGCGCGCGGCGCGCTGACCACCTGCACCACGTCCACGTGGTCGTGCAGGTGGGCGCCCACGTCGGGCAGGTGGTGCACCACGCGGATGCCCCGTTCGCGCAGGTGATCGCCCGGCCCGATGCCCGAGAGCATGAGCAGCTGCGGCGAGCCGAAGGCGCCGGCGCTGAGCACCACCTCGCCACCGTCGCGGCAGCGCGCCAACTGCAGGGGGCCGCGCCCGCCGCTGGCGCGGTACTCCACGGCCACGGCGCGCGGCGACTGGCCGGCCTCCTCGTCCAGCACCACGCGGCAGACCAGCGCGTCGGTGATGACCGTGAGGTTGGGCCGGCCCAGGTGCGGCGTGAGATAGGCCTTGGCCGCGCTGAAGCGCTCGCCGTGCTGGTGCGTGACCTGGTAGTGGCCGATGCCTTCCTGTTCGGCGCCGTTGAAGTCGGCGTTGATCGGGTAGCCCGCCTCGCGCCCGGCCGCGATGAAGTGCGGCACGAAGGGGTTGGGGCTGGTGAGGTCGCGCACGTTCAGCGGGCCGCCGGTGCCGTGGAAGGCGTCGGCGCCGCGCTCGTTGTGCTCGGCGCGCTTGAAGATCGGCAGCACGTCGGACCAGGCCCAGCCCGGGTTGCCCGCGGCGGCCCAGGCGTCGTAGTCGCTGGGGTGGCCGCGCGCGTAGATCATGGCATTCACCGAACTGGAGCCGCCCAGCACCTTGCCGCGCGGCTGGTAGCCGCGCCGCCCGTTCAGGCCGGGCTGGGGCACGGTCTCGTAGCACCAGTTGGCCTGCCCGTTCTTGGCCAGCACCGCCAGCCCGGCGGGGCAGTGGATGAGCACGCTGCGGTCGGGCGGCCCGGCCTCGATGAGGGCCACGCGCAGGGCCGGGTCCTCGCTGAGCCGGCCGGCCAGCACGCAGCCGGCCGATCCGCCGCCCACGATGATCACGTCGTACATGCTGTCTCCTGCATTGCCGCCGGGACCCGGGTGGGTACGCGACAATCGGCGGCCAAGGTAGCAGGCGCCCCCTTCGCGGTGTAGGCAGGCCTGCCTAGCCAAGACGCCCGCGCCACGCGGGTTTCCCCTGATCCCCACCCCTTTCTCTCCGAGGTTCTTCGCATGAGCAGCAACAGCATCCAGACGGTCGGCATCATCGGCTCGGGCACCATGGGCAACGGCATCGCCCAGGCCTGCGCCACCAGCGGCATCCGCGTGGTGATGGTCGACATCGCGCAGGCCGCGCTGGACAAAGGCCTGGCCACCGTGGCCGCCAGCCTGGACCGGCTGATCAAGAAGGAGAAGCTGACGGCCGAAGGCAAGGCCCAGGCGCTGTCGCTCATCCGGGCCAGCACGAACTACGAGGACCTCAAGGGCGCGCAGCTCGTGATCGAGGCCGCCACCGAGAACGAAGGCCTCAAGCTCAAGATCCTGCAGCAGCTCGACGCGCTGCTCGCGCCCGAGGTGATCGTCGCCACCAACACCAGTTCGATCAGCATCACCAAACTGGCCGCCGCCACGAAGCGCGCCGACCGCTTCATCGGCATGCACTTCTTCAACCCCGTGCCCATGATGGCGCTGGTGGAGATCATCCGCGGCCTGCAGACCAGCGACGCCACGCACGCCACGGTGAAGGCCCTGGCCGAGGCCCTGGGCAAAACGCCCATCACGGTGAAGAACGCGCCGGGCTTCGTGGTCAACCGCATCCTGGTGCCCATGATCAACGAAGCCTTCTTCGTGCTGGCCGAAGGACTGGCCACAGCCGAGGACATCGACGCCGGCATGAAGCTGGGCACCAACCAGCCCATCGGTCCGTTGGCGCTGGCCGACATGATCGGCCTGGACGTGTGCCTGGCGGTCATGAACGTCTACGTCGAGGAATACAACGACAGCAAGTACCGCCCCTGCCCGCTGCTCAAGGAAATGGTGGCCGCGGGCTACCTGGGGCGCAAGACGGGGCGCGGGGTGTACACGTACTGACGATGGCCCGGTGCGCGCCGGGCCTTTGATGGCGGCCTACCATCGCCCCCATGAGCGCATACGACTTCGATCTCTTCGTCATTGGCGGTGGCAGCGGCGGCGTGCGCGCCGCCCGCATGGCCGCGCAGCGCGGCCAGCGCGTGGCCCTGGCCGAGGTGCTGGGCACCGACGGCCTGGGCGGCACCTGCGTCAACGTGGGCTGCATACCCAAGAAGCTGTACAGCTACGCCGCGCACTACCACGAAGCCTTCGAGGAGGCGGCCGGCTTCGGCTGGCGCGTCGGAGAAGCCCATTTCGACTGGGCCACGCTGAAGGCCAACCGGGCCAAGGAGATCGCGCGCCTGAACGGCGTCTACGCCAACCTGCTCAGCGGCTCCGGCGTCACGCGGCTCGACGGCTTCGCGCGCCTGGCCGGCGACCATGAGATCGAACTCGCCACGCTGCACGCCGACGGCTCACCGGGCCACCAGCGCTTCAGCGCCGCCCACATCCTGATCGCCACCGGCGGCACGCCCCACGTGCCGCACTTCAGCGGGCGCGAGCACGTGATCACCAGCAACGAGGTGTTCGACCTCGACCCCTTCCCGCGGCGCCTGCTCATCGTCGGCGGCGGCTACATCGCCTGCGAGTTCGCCTCCATCTTCAACGGCCTGGGCGCGCGGGTGACGCAGCTCTACCGCGGCGAGCAGGTGCTGCGCGGCTTCGACGACGAGATCCGCCACTTCGCGGCGGGCGAGATGGCCAAGGCCGGCGTGGACCTGCGCCTCAATGCCGGCGTGGTGGACATCCGCAAGACCCCCGACGGCCTGGTGGTGCGCTGCGAGGACGGCAATACCTTCACCGTGGACGCCGCGCTCTACGCCACCGGCCGGGTCCCCAACACCCAGGGGCTCGGGCTGGACACCGCGGGCGTGGCCCAGGGCGCCAAGGGCGAGGTGCTCGTCAACGGGCGCTACCAGACCAACGTGCCGCACATCCGCGCTATCGGCGACGTGACCGACCGCGTGCAGCTCACGCCCGTGGCGCTGGGCGAGGCCATGGTGGTGGTGGACGACATCTGCGGCCCCGCGCCCGGCAAGGCCGCGCGCGAGATGAGCTACGACTTCGTGCCCACCGCCGTCTTCACGCACCCCAGCATCGGCACCGTGGGCCTCACAGAAGCCCAGGCGCGCGAGCGCTTTGGCGAAGTCACCGTCTTCCGCAGCGAATTCAAGGCCTTGAAGCACACCCTGTCGGGCCGCACCGAGCGCACGCTGATGAAGCTGGTGGTGGACACCCAGAGCGACCGCGTGGTCGGCCTGCACATGGTCGGCGCCGAAGCGGGCGAGATCGTGCAGGGCTTCGCCGTCGCGCTCAAGGCCGGCGCCACCAAGGCGGTGTTCGACAGCACCATCGGCATCCACCCGACGGCGGCCGAGGAGTTCGTCACCATGCGCGAGCCGGTGCGCCGCTGAGCGGACGGCGGGCCTCGCGTCCCCCTCGGCCCCCTCAGCCCCACCAGGCCAGCAGGGCCACGCCCAGCAGCGTGTGCAGCCACAGCCCCGGCGCCAGCCAGCGCAGGTAGGCCCAGCCGCCCGATGCGAACGCAGTGACCGACTTGCTGCCCGCGTGCACCAGCAGCACCAGCATCAGCGCGCGCCGAGACCCTTCAGCGGGCGCCGCGTCGCTGAACACCGCCGCCACCGAGGCGTGCAGATCGGCCAGGGCGCCCACCACGGCGCCGGCCATCAAGCCCGCCTGGCCCAGCCAGGCCTGCAGACCGTGCACCAGGGCCTGCACGGCCGCCAGCAGCGCCGCCACGGCCAGCGCGCCACCCAGGCTGAACATGCGGTCGTCGCGCGCGCTCGGTAAGGCCTCGGTGCGCGGGGTGGCGCCCGTCACCACCACGTCCTTGACCTCGCCACGCACGAGCCACCAGCCCCAGGCCAGCGCCAGCGTGGCGGCCACCAGCACAGGCAGCCACAGCACCGGCAGCCAGGCCGGGCGCACGGCGGCCGCCACCAGCAGCAGCTGCAACTGCGTCGACACGCAAGACAGCAGGCCACCGCCGGCCATGGCGCGCGCGGGGGCGCTGCCCTCGCGCGCCGCCAGGCCCATGCTGGCGATGGTGGCGGTGCTCGACACGAAGCCCGAGGCCAGCGCCGACAGCGCCACCGCGTGCCGCGTGGCCAGCAACCGGCGCGCCAGGTGGGCCGCCGACTGCAGGGTCAGCAGCAGGGCCAGCAAGGTGCCGATGGTGCGCGGGTTGAGCGCCTCGCCCCACAGCGGCCGATCGGGCAGCAGGGGCAGGCCCAACAGCACCAGCGCCACCAGCAATAGGCCGTCGCGCAGCTCGGCCGCCCGCAGCCAGTGGTTGACGAAACGGTGGGCGCGATCGCGCACCGCCAGCACCACGGTCAAGCCCACGGCCAGGCCCGCCGCCAGCGCGGCGCTGTGCGCGCTCAACACGCCGACCAGGTAGGTCAGCAGCAAGGCCACTTCGGTGGTCACGCCGGGGTCCTCGGAACGGTCCTTCAGGTAGGCCACCAGGCCCAGGCCCGCGACGAAGGCCGCGCCCGCCACCACAATGCCGCTGAGCCCGGTGAGCGCCGCGGCGGCGCCCGTGACGCAGGTGAGCGCAAAACTGCGCAGGCCGGCCAGGGCGCGCGTCGGCCCCGCGCCCTTGCGCCGCTCGCGCTCGATGCCCACCAGCAGGCCGCAGCCCAGCGCCACGGCCAGGGTGGCGGCCGCGTGGGACAAATCGGGGGAGTTCAGGCCGTTCACTTCACAATAGCCGCATGCAAAAAACGCCCGAATTTACCGCCCCCCAGCGCTTCGACGACCCGGACGCCGCGCTGGACCAGGTGCGCCGCATCTACCAGCACAGCGTCGAGTTCCTGCGCCAGGCCTTGCACGACTACGTCGGCGGCGCCGATTTCCACGGCGTGCGCGTGCGCGCCTGCTACCCCTACGCGCGGCTGGTGAGCCACAGCAACCTGCGCCTGGGCGAGGGGGCCGACGAACTCGGCCGCCAGCGCCTGAGCTACGGCTTCGTGGCCGGCCCAGGCCGCTACGAAACCACCCTCACCCGCCCCGACCTGTACGGCGACTACTACCGCGAACAGTTCCGCCTGCTGCTGGCCAACCACGGCGGCGAGATCGAGATCGGCACCAGCACCCAGCCCATCCCGATCCATTTCTCGTTCGCCGAGCACGACCATGTGGAGGGCCAGATGGGCGCCACGCGGCGCGCCTTCATGCGCGACGTCTTCGACCTGCCCGACCTCACGGCCATGGACGACGGCATCGCCAACGGTACGCACCAGCCCGGCCCGGGCGAGGCACAGCCGCTGGCGCTGTTCACCGCACCGCGCGTGGACTACTCGCTGCAGCGCATGCGCCACTACACCGGCACCTCGCCCGACTGGTTCCAGAACTTCGTGCTGTTCACCAACTACCAGTTCTACATCGACGAATTCATCAAGCTCGGCCACGCCGAGATGGACAAGCCCGACAGCCCGTACGTGGCCTTCGTCGAGCCGGGCAACGTGGTCACGCGGCGCAAGGGCCTGCAGGCGCGGCCCGGCGACGAGCTGGGCCACGCGCCGCCGCGCCTGCCGCAGATGCCCGGCTACCACCTGGTGCGCGAGGACCGCAGCGGCATCACCATGGTCAACATCGGCGTCGGCCCGGCCAACGCCAAGAACATCACCGACCACATCGCCGTGCTGCGACCGCACGCCTGGCTGATGCTGGGCCATTGCGCCGGCCTGCGCACCACGCAGCAGCTGGGCGACTACGTGCTGGCCCACGCCTACGTGCGCGAGGACCACGTGCTCGATGAAGAGTTGCCGCTGTGGGTGCCCATTCCCGCGCTGGCCGAGATCCAGCTCGCGCTGGAGGCCGCGGTGGCCGACGTGACCGGCGTGCCGCCGGCCGAGCTCAAGCGCATCATGCGCACGGGCACGGTGGCCAGCACCGACAACCGCAACTGGGAACTGCTGCCCGACAACATGCCGCAGCGGCGCTTTTCGCAGTCGCGTGCGGTGGCGCTGGACATGGAATCGGCCACCATCGCGGCCAACGGCTTTCGCTTCCGCGTGCCCTACGGCACCCTGCTGTGCGTGAGCGACAAGCCGCTGCACGGCGAGATCAAGCTGCCCGGCATGGCCAACCA